>ENA-UEYI01001051-UEYI01001051.1-human-gut-metagenome-genome-assembly--contig:-NODE-1051-length-25257-cov-4.918705_pt1 | contig 25257 bp, 25 predicted proteins | sample MGYA00242900_ERZ507916 | MGnify/ENA primary metagenome ERZ507916 (study PRJEB26167, sample SAMN06115521) | human gut metagenome | host: Homo sapiens | place: China:Chongqing | collected 2015-09-02...
CAAGCCTTTGAAAAGGCTTGACCTAAACTTTATTTGGCTTCGCAAAACTCAAACGGATTTAAGCTTTGCAAATAATTCCGCATTCCGAATTCCTAATTCCGAATTTTACTTAATGTTTTCCTCCAGAAGAGTTATCTTCCTGCTCAGAACCGCATTTTTGTAGTCAAGATAAGACTTTATCGGCGTTTCCGTAAGAATTCCGCCGCCGAAGTATCTTTCGGTCGTGCTGTGGGAATCCGAGCCTGCCGTTTCGGGGAGATCGTACCACTCGGCGTAAGTCTTTGCACGCTTGTTGAAGTCCTTGTTGAAGTGCGAAGCGTTTATTACCTCGACAGCATCAACGTTGTGCGGACAGAGTGTGAAACGCTTGATATAGTCAACATCACGGAACGGGTGTGCCTGCACAACGAAAAAACCGCAGCTTCGGCAGTAGTTGAGAACGTCCGTTATCTCGTAATTCACATCGAGAATGTTTCCGTTTTCGATGAGCCACTGCTTGTCAGCACCGTAAATGAGAAAATCCGCACCGTAAAAGGTGTATTCAACACCGAAAAACACGTCCAGACCTATCCTGTCGCCGTGCGCCTTGGCATTTTCATAGCCCTTGCAGTAAAGCCCAATGCGTTCTTTCCACGGAAGATCGCGCGGAACGGCGGAGTTGCCGTTGAAAAAATGGTCGGTGACGAAAATTCCGTCATAGCCCTCGTCCTTGTATTTCTGAGCCATTTCCTCACCAGTTGACATTCCGCAGCCGCTCGCCTCGGAGGTGTGGCAGTGGGTTTCGTATTTGTACATTTTACTCTTCCTTTCCGCAAAGGGCAATGATCGCATTTGCGTAAATCTCAGCATTCAGAAGCAGACTTTCTTCCCTGATGAACTCGTCTGCGCCGTGCATATTGTTCTCATCACCGGGAAATTCCGCGCCGAATGCAACGCCGTTCTCGGTCTCGTGGACGTAAGTTCCGCCGCCGATAGCGATAGGCTCGCCTTTTTCGCCGGTGACGCTTTCATAAACGTTAAGAAGCGTTTTTACGAAGTCGCTTTCCGCCGAAACGTGGTGAGGTTCGCTCTGCATAATGGGTTCAGCACTTACGCCGACAGCCTTTGCCGCATTTTCAAGCTTTGAGAGTATGCCCTCGCAGCTTTCACAGACGGGGAAGCGGATATCCTGCGTGCAGACGAGCTTCCCGTCCGAAATTTCAGCCATACTTAAAACTGTTGTAGCTGCGCCCGATATCCCGTCCGAGCATTTTATCCCGCAGCCTGCGCCGTCCGTTTCGCCGAACGGGAAAAGCTTGGCGAAGGCCTTTGCTTCATCGATATCACATTCTGCAAGAAGCTTCAGAAGTGCGGTCAGAGCGTTAGTTCCAAGCTCGGGCGTCGAAGCGTGTGCGCTCCTGCCGTGAGCGGAAATGTTGGTAAGCCCGTTTTCTTCGGTCATATCAAATTTTACTTCGGGTGCAAGCCTTTCAGCCGCCTTGCGGAGAGTTTCGGCAGGAATTTTCACCTGCGCCTTTGCAGCCTCGGGAACAGCGTTCACCATTGCGCCGCCGCTTATCGAAACAATCTTTTCACACTTATGAGAAAGCCTTATGCGCATCATACCCTTTTCGATGTTTATGAGCGGATAAGAGCCGTCGGGCGTGAAAAGCAGCGGAGGAAAGCTTTCTTTTTTTCGGTAATATTCCATATCGGCAGAGCCGTTTTCCTCGTTGCTGCCAAGGATAAGGCGAACGTTCTTGTCGATCGTAAAGCCAAGTTCCTTTACACACCGCATAGCATAAAGCGCCGCTATCGCAGGACCTTTATCGTCTATCGCACCCCGTCCGAAAAGCTTTCCACCCTCTGCTGTAAGCTCGAACGGAGGCTTTGTCCAGCCGCTGCCCTCGGGAACGACATCAAGGTGACAAAGTATGCCGAGGTGCTTTTCGCCGTTGCCGAACAGGTCTGCGGAGATCGCATAGTTGTCGCAGTTATGCGTGACAAAGCCGTACTTTTTGCAGATGTCCTCGGCTTTGCGGAGAGCCTTGACATTGTTTTCGCCGAAAGGACAGCCTTCGGACGGCTCGGACATAACGGAGGGGATTCTTATAAGCTCTGCAATGTCGGCGACCATTTCGTCACGCTTTGATGTGATGTAGTTTTTTATCATTTCTTTTCTGTTCATAAATTTCCTCCCAATAACGGTTCATTACCACAAATATAGTGTACGGCGACCGAACAAACTAAATCCGTGGAAATTACTTTTTTTACGCAAAAACGAGCGCAGCGAAGCGGAGCGTGGCGCGAATTGCCTGCAGGGGCATCCCTGCAAAAAGGCTGCCCGAAAAATAACGGACAGCCTTGGTTTTTATTTCTTTCTCTGAACTGTTCCCTGTCTGCGAGTGCTGTTTTTTGCAGGCGCAGCGGCTTTCTTCTTTGAAAAGCTCGTTGTATAGTAAGCTTCGATATTTGCGTTGGTCGCAAGCTGTATCGCGACAATAGCGCAGATAGCGATAACGACGATGAAGAATATAAGCGTTTCAAAATAGTTATCGGGCTTTCTCTCGGTATTGAGCGCATAATTTACGCAGGTATAGACTGTATAAACAGTTTCAGCCGAGAAGAAAACGCAGGAGGAAAGTCTGAAAAAGCTTGCTTTGAGCAGCATAAGGATCGCAAAAATAACACCGCCCATTGACGCATAGGTGATTATACTGAGGTTGTCGGGGTTGAGCTTTGTGTACATTATCAGCGAAGCCGCAATTCCGCCGATCGCCATAAGCACAAGCGAAACCAGTCCCTTTTTTGCCCTTTTTACCTTTTGCTCGTGCATAAGGCTCTTGTAAAGCTCGGCACTGTTTTTCTTGTTTACGCCCTTTGGACGTGAATCGATCTCTTTCTGTAAACGCTCCTTGATGAGCTGCTTTTCATCTCGGTCAAGAGCCTCCTGAGAATCGAAGGAAGCTTTCTTTTTCAGCGGAGCGGCTGCAAAGATCTCGTCCGACATTTCCTCGACCTTGGGACGGTTCCCTATCTCTTTTGCAAGGTCGTCAAGCTCCTGCTGTTTGCGCTTGTCATCGCGTTCCTGCTGTTTATAGTTATACCCCATATCGCTTATCATATCCGCGGTGACTTCAACATCTTCGAGATTGTGGTAAGCTTCAGCTGCGGCAAGCTTTTTCGCCTTTGCAGCCTCAGCGCGATCCTGCTCCTCGTTTTCACGGATAAGCTCTTCGACGGTTTTTCCTCTGCGGTAGCCGTCGTCCCCGTCATAGCTGTCCTCTTCAACAGCGGCGGAGTGGTAGGGAGAAGCCGAATAAACGGGTTCGTCGCTTGCGGCTGCTTCGGTAACATTATCGTAAATTTCTTCGTTGTTTTCGTTAACTTCGGGTTCTTCGGCAGGCTGTTCCTGAACGGGTACAGCCTTTTCGGTCTGCTGTTCAGCCTTTTTTGCATCGGCAAGTGCATTGAGATTTCCGCCCATTTTCTGCAGATCCCGTTCAAAACGGGGAACATAGCCGCCGGTGTTTGTGCCTGTATCCGTATCTATCGGGTCAAAGATGTCGTTGCCGTTGTTTTCCATTAGATCAACTCCGTTTTATTCTGATAAAGCAATTGCCTCGGGAAAAATACTTGATGAGCTTTCCTGGAGAAATGTTGTGTTGACATAGCCCTGAATGGTCGCACCGTCAAGGACTGTTATGGTAGAAGCCGTGATGTTGCCGAGGATAACAGCGTCCGTCTTGAACTCTGCCTTGCCGCCAACGTCAACGTTGCCTTTGATCTTTCCGTTAAGGTCAAGGTACTGTGCGGAGATATCTCCGAGGATAAGGCTGTCACGATCCATCTGTACCTGACCCTTTGAAACGATGTTTCCCTGCATCGAAGCGCCCGTCATTACGGAGTTGTTGCATTCGATATCTCCGACAACCTTTCCCGTAACATTGATGTTTTTGGTGATAGTAACATCGCCCTTGACGCTTCCGTCTATATTTATATTCGCGAACGAGCGGATATTTCCGTCGATGATAGTATTTCGCGAAATGATAGTTGTTTCTTCCGTTTCGTAATAAGGCGAATCGGGTTCATTTCCTCTGAATGAGGAAGAACGCGGAGGTCTTGGAGGAGTCGGGGGAACTGAACCGCCTCCGAACGACTGGTTTAAACCGCCGAAAGACTGATTACTGCTGCCAAAAGACTGACCCGAGCCGTAAGAACCGCTGTATGCACCGTTCTGTGACGATTCCTGACGTGAAGCAGCGCCGCTCTGACGTGCGAACTGCGAATACTGCGCGAATGGGCTTGCGCTTTCAGCCTTAGGAGCTTCGGGAGCAGGCTTTGGTTCTTCTGTCGGCTTTGCTGCGGCAGGAGCGATATCAAGGTCGCTGTAGTCTGCCGGTGCGGTTTCTTTCTGTATAGTTTCTGCCGCCTCGGGAGCAGACGCAGCTGCTTCGGCCGGCTTTTCCGCAGGCGTTGTATCTTCAAAGCTCTTCTTGGGTGCAGGTTCAAGATAGCTGTCAAGCTCGGTCTTTTTTTTCTCATCGGCTGACGGCTTGTTTCCGATTATTCCGTCCTTGTGCAGAACCTCCCTCAATGCTTGGTTAAAATTATCCTTAAGGCTCATTTTACGACCATTCCTTTCTTTACTTCCGAAAAAGCAGTGCTGCTGTACCGTCTTTTCAAAGGGCGGTTTCAGCCTGCCGAATTTTTATATAAGAGCAATTTAATCTACATAGGAAAAGGTTACGGGCTTGACCGTATTGTCAAGCTGTCCGAAGGTGTAGCCATCGTTTTGGAGTGCGATGATGATATCCTCGACGGTCTTTACGGTGATCTGCTTGTCTGCGCTGTCGTGGAGAAGCACAACGGCTCTGTGCGAAGAATTGTTTTCGATTCCGTTCAGAACATTGTTGTAAATGCTTGTCCATGTCGCGTGAGTTGAAGCGTCCTCGCCGCTCACGTTCCAGTCATAGTATGTGAAGCCGCGGCGTGTCACCTCGGCTATGAGCTGCGGATAGATAAGGCGGTCATAATTGTTGATGCTGCCGCCTGCGAAGCGCATTATCTGCGGACGGACGCCCGTTGCTTCGCTTACGCACTGATATGTATTGTTCATATCCTCGAGGAAGCTTTCAACGCTCGAGTAAATATTTTCATAATCGTGTGAAATTGAGTGTATGCCGATAGTGTGACCTGCATCGGCAACGGCTTTCATTATCTCTTTGGAGCGTTCGCTTTCGCCGCCCGACATAAAGAATGCTGCTTTTATATCGTATTTGTCAAGTATCGAAAGGATATCGAGAGTGTTCTCGGACGGACCGTCATCAAAGGTGAGGTAAACGGCCTTTTCGTCGTCGGTGAATCCGTCCGCAGGCTCGGCATAAAGGTCGGGGTAAAGCTGAGTATATTCGTTTGCGGTGCTGTCGCCCATGCTGCCTGCATTGCTGCTGACATTCTCGGAATTTACCGCAAATTTATCGGGATTTTCGGAAATATATTTCTCGGCAAAGCTGTCAAACTTTCCGCTCTCATTCTTTGCAAGGAAGTCAAGCACATCATCTGCGGTGTAGCCGTCTGCAGCCATGTGAAGATAGTATTCATCGAGCGAAAGATGCTTGGGCTGCTCGCTTTCATCGACCGAAGCCGCTTTGACAAGCTCATCATTTTCCTTTTTCACGATCGAATACTTCACGCCGAAAAGCACGGCACAGCCGATTATCGCCGCAAGCACAAGGATAGTGACGGTATATATCAGGTGTTTAAAGAATTTTACACTTCCGAAGTACATTTTCTGGCTTTACTCCCTTTAAAACAGTTGTGTGTAAAAACTTGCCAATAAAATAGAGCCGATCCTACACATTAATACTCTTTATAATAATACACTATTTTAAGTTCAATGTCAACACCGTAAATTTACAAATTAATTGTATAAAAATAAGTGTTTGTGCAGATTTTGCATAAAGTTTTTGGGGAAACCAAAAAGCGCAGTCCACAAACAAGGCTTACTGATATCAAATTCGGTTTGCCTTTTTGATGTGAACTGCGCTTTTTTCTTTTACTCAAAATCGGATGGACTTAGCATTGCTTCGCCGAAAAGCGGTGCGGTCATGTCGGATCTCGGTTCGTGGTTATCCTTTATCGTTCTTCCCCTTGCGACGAGGTAATCGGTGAATTCGGTGGAGCTCTTATAGTTCATCGCTTCGGTTATATCGTCAAATGCTTTATCGGGTTTGCCGAGCTGATAATGCACTTCGGCGCATATTGCCGCGCTGAGTGCTCGGTGCATCGGCATTTTCGATTTTATGTGCGTTTTGGCGAGCATTTCGGCTGTGCGGAGCGATTCTGCGGCGGCTTCCCTGCTTCCGAACATCATTTCGCCGAGCGCCCTTACGGACATTGCGAAAAAGTCTGCGGTGAGGTTCTCGGTATATTGTTTTGCGTGGATATACGTATTTTCCATGCTTTCATAGTCTTTTATGCCGCAGTAGTAGAGTATCGAGGAGGAGAAATAATAGGCTGCATCAGAGTAGTTCCCCGTGGAATTTGCGATATCGGTAACGCTTATCGCATCAACTCGGTCGAGCTGTTCCTTTGCGCGGCGGAAATTGCCCGTGACAAGTGCCGTCAGCGCAAGCTCGGAACAGACCTTTGTGCGGATATTTCCTCTGCACGAAAGGTTGAGTATCTCGATATATTCGCGTCCGATGCCGTTTTTCGCGGCGGCTTTGTCGAGCTGCAAACGCATTTTCACTTCGGGGCGCTTTGTGATTATCGCGCTCAGGAAATGCGCTCCGACGGCGAGGACTGCCGCCCCTGCGATAAGGATCGGGACGAAGATTCGCATATTCAGTTTGTTCGTCCCCGAAACCGAGAAAAATCCAAGCAGGATATTTATGCTGAATCCGATGCAGCAGCCGATGATAAGGAATATCCCGAACCACACGCTTACGGATTTCGCGAACATTTGAAGCTTTGCCTTTAAGTTCATTTCCCCTGTCCTTTCAATTGATCTTGAATGATAATGTTATGCTTTGAGTGTTATGCTTTAAGTGCTGCTCTCATATCGCAGATGAGCGATTCGATGTCACTGTCATTGTACTTTGCGCCGCTCCATATCTCGTGAGCGACAACAGCCTGCCAAACGAGCATCGCCATACCGCCGATAGCCTTTATGCCGTGAGCCTCTGCGGTCTGCATAAGCTTGGTCTTGTCGGGGTTGTAGATAGCATCGAAAACGCAGTCGCAGTTTGCGATAACTTCCTCCGAAACGGGGCAGTTCTCGATCTTCGGAAACATTCCGACGGGAGTTGCATTAACGAGCAGGTCAAAATCGCCCTTGATATCCTCGGCATAAATATACCTGAAGCGTGAGATAACGTCCTCGCCGCAGTTCTGCTTTTTAAGCTCGGAAATAACGGCTTCCGCAGTGTCCTCAAAGCCTTTGAGAACAACGACCGTGAGGTCTGCACCGTGGAGAAGAGCCTCAATAGCCATCATTCTGCCAACGCCGCCGCAGCCTATCTGGAGAACTCTGCCGCCAAGCTTTGCGCCGCCTGCTTCAAGCGCACGGAGAAAACCGTAGCAGTCGGTGTTGTAGCCGATGTTCTTTCCGTCACGGTTGACAACGCAGTTCACCGAGTCGTAACGCTTTGCCGATGCGTCAAGCTCATCGATATACTTTATTATATCGACCTTGAACGGGATAGTGATATTATATCCGCCAAGCGAGTTGAGATATGAAGCCTTTTCCGCGAGCGTTTCGGGTGCATATTCGCATATTTCGTATTCAACGCCGCTCTTGCCCTCCAGCTCAAAGAGCTTTTTATGTATCGGAGGGGACATTGTGTGTTTGAGAGGATAACCTAAAATTGCGTATTTTTCCATTTTTATCATTCCTTTTTATACATATAGTATTAGATTTAAATAATATACAACTCCGTAGGGGCGGGTTTCCCGTCCCGTTAAGATCGGTTGGATAATTTTACAGGGTAAAAATAATTACGCATTACGCATTACATTCAGTACATTACGAGATCAAGCAGGTTTCCCGTAACGGAAACCGCGTAACTTCCCTCGTTTATCTCGGGGGTGATATCCGTGACCTCTCCGTCCTTGACGGATAGGGTTCGGAAATATCGGTAAGCAAGAAAGTCCTTGCCGTCTTCAACGATTTTATAGTTAATGTTGATAATGCCGTTGTCACGGACTATAACATTTGTTATTACGCCGTTTTCCGCTTCGATTTCGTCAAAATAAGGCTGAAGATAAGCAAATTCCTCCGAAACGCCGCCGAAGTTGTCCTTAAAGTTTTCATACAGTATTGAATGTCCTAAATGCTCTCTGAATTCACCGTTTTCATAGTAAAACCAGTAAGGCTTCCATGTGTGCCCCGTACCGTCGGTGCAGAAATCATAAGTGCTTTTTATGCCCGTGAATTCAGCTCCGTTCGTTTGGGTGAGTGAACCTGCATTAAAGGTATCTATACCTATCGGACTGCCGTTTTCAACACGAAAACAGTATGTAACATTGCCTGTGGCATAAAGGCGTTCGGTAAGTATAAGGGTATCGCCGCCGACTTCTGCGGTGCGGAATTCGCCCCATTCTTCATTCGCAGGGTAAATTTGCATCGCTTTGTCTGCCGATGCATACCATAAACTGCCGAAAATGTCACTGAAAGTGTCATCTGTTCTGCATACGGCAAAAAGTTCATCTGAACCGTCACCGTCAAAATCGCCTATAAATGAGGGATATATCAATTCAGCGTCAAGTCCCGATGCTTCAAGTATCTTTTCTTCAAGCGCAAGCTGTTCTGCCGATTTTTGTTCGGTTTCGGAATTTTCGGCAGAAATATCCGTTTCCGATGCAGTTTCCGTCAAAACCGAAGTTTCATCGGGAGTTTCGTCTGAGATAACCGTTTGAACCGTAGTTTCGGCAGGCGTTTCGTCCGATGTCACCGCATGCAATGACGTGTTCTCGGTCAAAGCAGAGGTTTCGGAAACGTTCTGCCCCGAATTTTCCGCCGAACAGCCGCACAGCAGAGCCGAAAGGAGAAAAACTGTAGTTAAATGTTTATTTTTTAGCATTTTGCAAATCTCCCCCTGATAAATTCGGAATTATTATATTGTTGTCAATGTTATGGTTTACGCTAAATTTCTGTAGGGGCGGGGTTACCCCGCCCGTTTAACGGGAAATGTCGGTAAAATCGTTCAAACTGTGTTTTCACGGGACGGGAAACCCGCCCCCTACGGTTTTACAACAAATTCACGGAGCAGAAATAATTACAGATTTATAATTACGCATTACGAATTACGAATTACGCATTGATTCAAGCGCTTTTTCAAGAGTTTTTGCGTTCTCAACATTAACGGCATTAACGTCTTTGAGCGTCTTTTTAACAAGACCCGTGAGTACCTTGTTCGGGCCGAGCTCCACAAAGTTTTCATAGCCCTGCTGCTGCATAAGAGCAAGCTCGGAGGTGAATTTTACGGGGGAAACGATGTGTTTTGCAAGTTTTTCGGGCATATTGTCAAAGTCGGGCATCTCTGCGCCGTAGAGGTTGGAGAAGAATGTAACGTTCGGCTTGCTGAAGGTCACGTCCATCTTTCTGAGTTCAGCTTCAAATTCGTCAGCGGCAGGCTGCATGAGCTTGGAGTGGAAAGCGGCGGAAACTTTGAGCTTTATCGTCTTTGCGCCGATCTCGGCAAACTTTGCGATAGCTGCGTCAACGGCTTCGGGTTCGCCTGCGATAACGGTCTGAACTGCGGAGTTGTAGTTAACGGGTGTAACATAGCCGTCAACGGAGGAGCAGATCTTCTCTATATCCTCGGGGGTCTGACCCATAACTGCGCACATTACGCCGTGCTGGTTTTCGGCTGCTTTCTGCATTGCGGCAGCTCTTGCCTTTATCACCCTGAAGCCGTCTTTGAACGAAAGAACGCCCGAAGCTACCATTGCGGCATATTCGCCGAGGGAGTGTCCTGCGACTGCGGAGAACTCAATGCCATTCTTCTTCATACATTCGAGAGCCGCAAGAGAAGTCATCATTATCGCAGGCTGGGAAATAACAGTCTGCGCAAGCTCTTCCTCGGGTGCGTTCCATGACTTGTCGGCAAGGTCGAAGCCGAGTATCTCGCTCGCTTCATCATACATAGACTTTATCTCGGGATAAACATCGCAAAGCTCTTTGCCCATGCCCCGGTACTGCGAACCCTGACCCGAAAATAAAAATACTGTTTTTGAAGAATTGCCCATAAATAGTACTCCTTTTATTTTTTTTAAAAATTAGTGATTTAGCTTGACAAAGGGGAAGAAAAATATTACAATATACAGTGAATGATTATGATTTAGGGGCGGATTTCCTATGCAAAATGCACTAAAACAACATTTTTCACCCGATCATATATCCAGTATAACATAAATTTTATAAAAATTCAATACGGAGGTAAAAATTTTGTTTGGAATCAATATTCTCGGAACAGGCTCCTATTCCCCCTCGGTAAAGGTATCGAATGATGATATGTCGAAGATCGTCGAAACGAACGATGAATGGATATCAACAAGAACAGGTATAAAGAACCGTTTCCTCACGGACGGCGAGTCCGCTTGGGAGATGGGCGCAAATGCCGCTAAGAAAGCTATCGAATCGGCAGGCATCGACCCTGAGCAGATAGGACTTGTTATCGGAACGACCGTGACCCCCGATTTTTATACACCGTCACTCGCAAGCCTTGTGCAGAATGCTGTCGGCGCAGTGAACGCTGCCGCTTTCGACCTCGGTGCGGCTTGCTCGGGATTTGCTTATGCTGTTGATGCGGCAAGAAGATATCTTCAGACCGATGATGACCTTAAATATGTACTCGTTGTATCCTCCGAGATACTTTCACGCTTTGTGGATTTCACCGACCGTGCTACCTGCGTGCTTTTCGGCGACGGTGCAGGTGCGGCTGTAATTGAGCGTTCGGATAAGCTCTTCACAAGCTTTATCGGCTCGGACGGAAGCGGCGCAAAGTTCCTCTATGCAAAGCATCTTTTCGGCAGACACCCGTTCCGCACGACCGATGCCGATGATTACGGCGAAGATTTCACAAGCACGAACGAGTTCCTTTTCCAGGACGGCAAGGAAGTTTACAAGTTCGCTACAAAGGCTCTCCCGACAGCTGCTCAGAACGCTGCCGACAAGATAGGTCTTGATGTAACGACTGTCGACTGGTTCGTCCCTCATCAGGCTAACGTAAGGATCATCGAAACAGCCGCCAAGAACCTCGGCGCACCGATGGAAAAGTTCATCGTTACCCTCGATCAGCATGGAAACACCTCCAGTGCGTCTATCCCGACAGCTTTTGACGAGGCTGTTCGCTCGGGTAAGATCAAAAAGGGCGACAGAGTTTGCTTCGTAGGCTTCGGAGCAGGTCTTACAAGCGCCGCTGTTATATTCGATTATTGAGTTTATTTCTTATACTAATTTTTAAACTGAAAGTGTACAAAAAATCAAGAAAATCTCGAATAAATGGATTTTGCGCCGATTTTTTGTCTACACTTTGATTAAAAATTAGTATTATACCTTATTTATATAAGCAACAGAACAGAAAGGCAGGGTCATAATTTATGGCAAAAACAGCTATCATCACAGGTTCGGCAAGAGGCATCGGTGCCGCTATCGCACTTCGCCTTGCAAAAGACGGCTACAACATCGCCCTCAACGATATCAGCGAGGCAATGTTTGAAAACAACGATATCATGGACAAAATAAAGGCACTCGGCGTTGAATGTGAAAAGTATATCTGCGATGTTTCCAGCCATGCACAGTGCGAAGCTATGGTAAAGTCGGTAAAGGAACGCTTCGGCACTATCGATTGCCTTGTAAACAACGCAGGCATCACAAGGGACGGACTTATGGCAAGAATGCCCGAAGAACAGTATGACCTTGTTATCGCAGTAAACCAGAAGAGCGTTTTCAATATGACAAAGTTTGCAGGAAACGTTATGATGCGCCAGAGATCGGGCAAGATAATCAACCTTGCTTCCGTTGCGGGTCTTTACGGCAACCCCGGACAGATCAACTACTCCGCTTCAAAGGGCGCGATCATCGCAATGACAAAGACAGCCGCTAAGGAACTCGGTTCAAGGGGAGTAAACGTAAACGCAGTTGCCCCCGGCTTCATCAAGACACCGATGACAGACAAGCTCACCGAGGAACAGCGCAATAAGATGCTCGAACAGATCGCAATGAAGCGTTACGGCGAAGTTGAGGAGATCGCAGGTGTTGTATCCTTCCTCGCATCGGACGATGCTTCCTATGTTACAGGTCAGATAATCGAGATCTCGGGCGGACTTATGATGTAAGAAACCACGGCAGAAAAGGAGTGTTTTAATGAGAAGAGTTGTGATCACAGGCATGGGCACGGTAAACCCTCTCGGAAAGAACGTTGAGGAATACTGGGCAAATATAAAGGCTAACAAAAACGGTCTGTCATATATCGACCAGTTCGACGTAAGCGACTTTGACGTTAAGATCGTCGGTGCAGTAAAGGATTTTGACAGCTCAAAATATATCGATAAAAAAGAAGCAAAGAGAATGGACCGCTTTACGCAGTTTGCAGTCTGCTCCGCTATGGAAGCACTTGAAAACGCAGGAACTGACCTTAAAGACCTCGACCCGTTCAAGGTCGGCGTTATTGTCGGCGTTGGCATCGGCGGACTTAACCTCACCGAAGAAGAGGTTACAAAGTTCAATGCAAAGCCCGACAAGGTTTCCGTTTTCTTTATCCCGATGATGATAGGAAATATGGCAGCAGGTACAGTTGCGATGCGCACAGGCTTCAAGGGCGACAATTTCTGCACGACTACAGCATGCTCTTCCGCAACACACGCTATAGGCGAAGCTTTCCGCAAGATCAAGGACGGCTATCTTGACGCTGCTCTCTGCGGCGGTACGGAGGCCTGCATCTCACGCTTTGCGCTCTCGGGCTTCAACAATATGCACGCTCTTTCAAGAGCAACAGAGCTTGACAAAGCTTCGACACCGTTCGACCTCAACCGTCAGGGATTTGTTCTCGGCGAGGGTTCGGGTATGCTCGTTCTCGAAGAGCTTGAACACGCAAAGGCAAGAGGCGCTAACATTATCTGCGAGATCGCAGGCTACGGCGCAACGGGCGACGCTTACCACATGACAAGTCCGTCACCGACGGGCGAAGCTGCCGCTTATGCTATGAAACACGCTTACGAAGAAGCAGGACTTAAAGCCGATGAAGTAAACTACATCAACGCTCACGGCACTTCCACGGGACTTAACGATAAGTACGAAACAACGGCTGTAAAGCTCGCTCTCGGCGAGGACGCTGCAAGAAAGACCGTTATCAACTCCACAAAGTCGATGACGGGACATCTCCTCGGTGCGGCAGGTGCGGTCGAAGCTATCGTTACGGCTCTTTCCGTCAAGGAAGGCTTCGTTCACAAGACTATCGGATTTACAACACCCGACCCCGAATGTGACCTTGACTACGCAGTTGACGGCAACAGAAATGTTGACATCAAGGGTGCGCTTTCCAATTCTCTCGGCTTCGGCGGACACAATGCAACTATCTGCCTGAAGAAATACACCGACTAAGGAGAAAAATACAATGAGTGAAAAATTATTGAGCAAAGAAGCTCTCGAAGCTGTCGAGAAGCTTGCTGATATTGTGAATAACAAGGAGCTTGAAGAGGTAACTATCGCAAACGGCGACAATGTTATCACGGTAAAGGGCAGAAGATGTCCGCCGCCTCCGATGCCGATGGGTATGCCTCCTTTCCAGCACGATATGATGCCCGTGACGATGAACGCCGCAGCTGCAGGCGCAGCACCGACCGTTGAAGCACAGAACGCTGTATGCGGAAATGTTGTAAAAGCTCCTATCGTAGGAACTTTCTATGCCGCAGCCGACCCGAGCAAGCCGCCTTTTGCAGAGGTCGGCAAGCACGTCAAAAAGGGCGACGTTCTTATGATAATCGAATCGATGAAGCTCATGAACGAGATCACGAGCGAATATGACGGCGTTGTAAAGCAGATACTCGTCAAGAACGGCGAAGCTGTTGACTACGATCAGCCCGTTATGATAATTGAATAAGGGAGAAAGCTTATGGCTGTTATGAATAAAGAGCAGATAATGGAGATAATCCCCCACAGAGATCCGTTTATGCTCATCGACACTATCGAAGAGATCGAATACGGCAAAAGAGTCGTTGCCACAAAATATATGTCCCCCGATGAATTCTGGTTCAAGGGACACTTCCCCGAATATCCCGTCGTTCCGGGCGTTCTTATGCTCGAAATGTGCGCTCAGGCAGGTGCTGTCGCTCTTCTCGGACTTCCCGAAAACAAGGGCAAGATCGGATTTTTCGGCGGCATAAAGGAAGCAAAGTTCCGCCGTCAGGTAGTTCCCGGCGATACACTTCGCATTGAAGTTGAGATAATCAAGGTAAAAGGTCCTGTCGGCGTAGGCAAGTGCATTGCAACGGTAAACGGCGAAAAGGCTGTTTCCGCAGAGATATCTTTTGCTATAAAATAATTTTGATCCTTGAAAGGATTTTCGTGCTATGTTTAAAAAAGTTCTTATCGCCAACAGAGGTGAGATAGCTGTAAGAATAATCCGTGCCTGCCGCGAACTCGGCATAAAGACGGTTGCGGTCTATTCCACAGCGGATAAGTCGGCTCTCCATGCGAGAATAGCCGATGAAGCGGTCTGCATAGGTCCTGCGGCAACAAAGGACAGCTACCTTAACGAGAAGTCTATTTTTGCTGCCTGCGAGATCACGGGCGCAGATGCTATCCACCCGGGCTTCGGCTTCCTTTCGGAAAATGCGGCATTCGCACGCAACTGCGGCAAATGCGGAATAAACTTTATAGGACCTTCACCCGAGTCTATCGAAATGCTCGGCGATAAGGCTGCTGCGAAAAAGGCTATGAAAGCTGCGGGAGTTCCTGTTATCCCCGGTTCGGACGGCGCTGTTCCCACAATGGAAGAAGCAAAGCGCCTTGCCTCGGAGGAGATAGGCTTTCCGCTCATGGTAAAGGCCTCCGCAGGCGGCGGCGGACGAGGAATACGTCTTGTTGAGCGTATGGAGGATCTCGAAAACGCTATACTTACGGCAAAGCAGGAAGCACTGAATTTCTTCGGCGATGACAGCATATACATGGAGAAATTCATCGTTGACCCGAAGCATATCGAGTTCCAGATACTTGCCGACAAGTACGGAAATGTCGTTCACCTCGGCGAGCGTGACTGCTCGATGCAGAGAAGAAACCAGAAGGTGCTTGAAGAAACACCGTCAACGATAATGACGCCCGAACTGCGTGAAAAAATGGGTGCGGCGGCTGTTTCTGCGGCAAAGGTCTGCAGATATTTCAACGCAGGAACGATAGAATTTCTCGTTGACAGGAACGGCGATTTCTACTTTATGGAGATGAACACCCGAATCCAGGTGGAACACCCTATCACCGAAGCTATCACGGGCATCGACCTTGTAAAAGCACAGATGAAGATCGCCGCAGGTGAGGAGTTGCCCTATAAACAGGAAGATATCGAGTTCAGAGGTCACTCCATCGAGTGCAGAATAAACGCTGAATCCCCCGAACACGACTTCCGCCCCTGCCCCGGAAAGATATCATCACTCTATACCCCCGGCGGTCCCGGAATACGTGTTGACAGCGCGGCTTATCAGGGTTACACGATACCGCCTTACTATGACAGCATGATAGCAAAGCTCATCGTCCACGCACCGACGAGAGAGGAAGCTATCGCAAAGATGAAATGGGCGCTCTCCGAATTCATCGTTGAGGGCGTTGATACGAATATAGACTTCCAGCTGAGCCTTATCCGTGATCCTGTTTTTGAATCGGGAAAATATGATATCGGCTACCTCGGAAGAAAAATGAGCAAGTAAGCAAATGGGGTGTTGACGGTGGAAAAGTGTCAGAACTGCGGCGGAACAATGGAAAACGGCGTATGTGTTTCCTGCGGCTGTAAAGCGGCTTCGTCTGCAAATGAACCGTCCGAATGGGCGGCAATGGACAGCATAAGCGTTCCCTCGGCTGAAAGCGTGAGCCAAGAGCTTGCGCCAAAGCCTGATCCGTATGCAAATGCAAAAAAATATGCCCCCGAACCCGAAAAAGAGGAAAAAAGACTTCCTCCGCCGACAAATTATACCCATATTTCATATACGCCCGAGGAAACCTGTGAAGAACCGCCGAAAGCCTATGAAATTTTTGCGCAAGGCTTTGTTGACGAGGTGAAAAGGCACTGGTGGAAAGCACTTCTGATAGCAATTGTGCCTGTTTCGGCAATATTTATCGGCTTTTACTATATCGCAAAGGGCGGCGGAGGAAGACGGCGATTTGTTGCCGTTGATCCTGAAAAGGTAAATTTTAAATATATATTTACGGGAATATTGTTCCTTGCGATCGGCACGGGAATGACATTTTCGGGCTGGGATCCGATAGGTCTGAATGAATGGATAATGGACAATATGAGGCACAGCCATTGGTGATGTAAGGAGTGATCGTTCTGGCACAACACAGATGTCCGCTCTGCGGCGGAAGAATTTTGCACGGCGAATGTGCCGGCTGCGGTTACAGACTTCCCGATGAGGACAGACTTTCAGCACCCTATAACCTTGACCCCGAGGACGATCGTCCCGAAGCTTTTGCGCCTGCACCCGAAAAATACGAGATGCCCGAAGCGAAAGCAGTCCGACCATATACCGAGCAGGACGGCGCACCCGTGAGGGAACGCTCCGCGCCCAATATACCGAATATCAAGGTCGCTCCGACGCAGGGGCAGTTCAACGACCCTTATGCGCCGAATAATCAGAGCAATGCTCCTGCGCAAAATCCACAGCAGAATCAGCCGAACAATCAGCAGGGCTGGCAGAACCCCTACAACTATAATCCTGCACAGCGCCCGACGGGAAGTCCCGTAAACCCGACTTATTCTCAGAATTCACAAAAGCAGAGTGGGATATTGGCGGCGCTCATCGTGCTGCTGATGCTCACGCTTTTTGCTCCTTTCTTCGGAGTTGTCGGACTTATTCTCAACGGCAGCTTCGGCTCAAAGCTGAATGTCGGGACAAGAAAAATTTTTACTGTTCTGTTCATTATAGCGATCGTTCTGTCGAATATAATCGGCAGGGCATAATAAATCAAAAAACTTAAAAATACGAAAATAAACGCTTAATAAACGTTTTTATAGATTTATAAAGTTTATAAATTTATACCGAAAAATTTCCGCAAAGGAGTGTAAACAGAAAGTGCTTGAAGATTTACTTGATGTTGTAAAGCTCAGATTTAATGTCACTACAGCGGCTGAACCCGATAAAGACGATGAAAAGGACGATAAAGCCGAGAACAAGGTCGAGATACCGAAAGACCTCGCTTTCAAATGTCCCCGCTGCCTGAATATGATAATGACCGATGAGCTTGTGAAAAATCTCAAGGTCTGCCCCGAGTGCGGCTACCATTCGAGGATATCGTCCGAGGAAAGGCTCAACCTTACCGCCGACAAGGGCAGCTTTATCGAATTTGATAAGGATATGGTGAGCAGAAACCCTATCGGCTTCCCCGATTATGACAGGAAGCAGGACGAGCTTCGCAAAAAGACAGGTCTGCGTGACGCTGTTATCACGGGAGAATGTAAAATAAGAGGCATACGCTGTGTTATCGGCATTATGGATTCGCGCTATATGATGGCTTCAATGGGCAGCGTTGTCGGCGAAAAGATAACAAGAGCCTTTGAATACGGCGCAGAGCATAAGCTCCCCGTTATAATGTTCACCGCGTCGGGCGGCGCACGTATGCAGGAGGGCATCGTTTCCCTTATGCAGATGGCAAAGACGAGCGGCGCAGTGGGAAAGCTCGCCGAAGCAGGTCAGCTTTACATCGCAGTTATGACCGACCCGACAACGGGCGGCGTTACGGCTTCGTTCGCATCGCTCGGTGATATAATCATCGCCGAACCTAAGGTCGTTATCGGCTTCGCAGGAAGAAGAGTTATCGAGGGTACGATAAAGCAGCGCCTCCCCGATGATTTCCAGACCTCGGAGTTTATGCTCGAACACGGCTTTGTTGACCTCATTGCGGAAAGAAAGACGATGCGCAGAACGCTTGCGCACATATTAAAGCTTAACGGCTATAAGCCTGCGGAGGAAGTGTAAAAATGGAAATGAACAATAAGCTTACGCCTCCCGAAAAGCTCGACCTTATAAGGGATAAGGACAGACCGACCGTCCGCGACTATATCCCGATGATATTCGATGAATTCATCGAGCTTCACGGCGACCGCTGCTACGGCGACGACAGAGCGATAATCGGCGGTCTGGCTTCGATAAAGGGCACTGCCGTTACGGTCATTGCCGAGGTAAAGGGAAGAAACCTTGAGGAAAACAAGGAATCGAACTTTGCAATGCCGCACCCCGAGGGCTACAGAAAGGCTCTCCGACTGGCAAAGCAGGCAGAGAAGTTCCACCGTCCCGTTGTGTGCTTCATTGATACTCCCGGTGCATTCTGCGGAGTTGAAGCGGAGAACAGGGGTCAGGGCGAGGCTATCGCAAGAAATATAATGGAATTTATGACACTCAGAACGCCCGTTATCTCCATCGTACTCGGTGAGGGCGGCAGCGGCGGCGCACTTGCTCTCGGCGTATGCGACAGGCTTGCGGTGCTCGAAAACTCCATCTATTCGGTAATTTCACCAAGAGGGTTCGCATCGATACTCTGGAAAGACGGCGGAAGAGAGCGCGAAGCCGCTTCAATAATGAAGATAACGGCTGATGATATGCTCGAACTCGGCGTTGCTGAGGAGATAATAAGCGAGCCTTTCGGCGGTGCGCAGAACGATCCAAAGGAAACTGCCGAAAATATCTCAGAATTTTTGTTGAAAACGCTGAAAGAAAAAATGGCAATAGATATTGACGTTTTGCTAAATGAACGATATACTAAGTTTAGAAAAATCGGCGAGTTCGAGGAACTCTGATCTTTCTGCAAAGAATATAAACGGACAGCTTGAGGCAAAGCCGCGGCAAAGTCCTTTATATACGGGGCAATGCCCCTACTGCGGCAAAGCTTGTGCAATGCTGTTATCGCTGCGAAAGCGAAACTATAAATTTTATGGAGGAAAAACAAAATGGTATTTGATAAGGTAAAGGAACTGATCGTAGAACAGCTCGACGTTGATGAGGACAGCGTTACATCAGGCGCTAACATTCAGGACGACCTCGGCGCAGACTCCCTCGACGTTGTAGACCTCGTTATGAGCCTTGAGGAAGAATTCGACCTCGAGATCCCCGATGAAGCTGTTGAAACCATCAAGACAGTCGGCGATATCGTTAAGTATATCGAAGACAATCAGTGATCCGTTTCGTCAAAATATGTTAAAGTGTATAACCTTTATCGGGTTATACACTTTTATTTTTGTCAAAATGACTAAAACATAAATAAAAATTGGTATAAATGTATATTGAAAAACATAAAGAAATGGTTTATAATAATAGAGAATAGAATTCTTTTCTGCATTATGCACAAAAAATGAATATATGCAGAAAAGATGAAAATAAATCAGGTCAGGAGGACTGTATCGGGCGATGCGCCGATGCAACGTAGTGAATGATAAATAAATGGGGACATAACCGGATATGTGCTTTGACCGTGTTTGGGTCTTTGACGGCGTTTCTGTCGGCTGCTGCTGTTGCGGCTGCCGCATTTGCTGACTATGATATTCGACTTGTGTATGCTGCCGCTGCGCTTGCGCTGATCTCTGCCGCTCTCGGAGCTTCTGCGGCTTTTTCCATTAAAAAGTCGGGAAAGGTTGGCGAAGCGGAGCTTGAAATGCTTCGCGATACTGCATTTGTCAGCTTTGACAAAGCTTCGGAAAAGGCTTCGGTAAGCGGAGCATTCACCGTCCTTACGGGCATTGAAACAGGCTCAAAGGTCATCGGAAAGGACAAATACGGCTCGGTCATGTCCGATATCTGTTCGAGCCGTCACCCGACCGAAAAGGATATTTATATGTCCTCGGCTGCGGATAAATGGATAAAGGTCGTGACTAACGATGCTGACGGCTTTGAATTCACCGAAATTACCGATGTCACCGACTATATAGTCGCAAAGAATACGATAAACAGCCTGCGCAACTTCGACACGGCATCGGGACTTATGACAAAGGACACATTTACGGGCAAGCTTGCCGAAACTGCAGCTTCGGTAGAGGGTATGTACGGTCTTATCCATATCACGATAAACGGCATCGATAAATTCTCATCATTCGCAGGTGTCCGCAATACGGACGAAATGCTCTCAAAGGCTGCAGCTATTGTAAAAAGATACGAAAATCCGCATAATATCTTCGCAGGAAGAGTTTCGTCGAACGATTTCAGCGTGCTTATCACCGATACATACGACGACGGCTGCAAAAAGCTTGCAGGCAAGATCGTGACGGAGATAAGGGAAATGGTCGCGACGTTCCCCGGAAACGGAAGCATTGCAAAGGTCTATTGCGGATATGCCCTCGCAGCAGGCACGGGCGATGTTTCGGCACTCATCGCGCAGGCGGACTTCGCCGCATTTGATGCCGAAAACAGAAGATCGCAGCAGCCCATTATCTTCAACGCGGACAACTACTCGCTCAAAGCACAGGAATTCCGCAGAAATCAGGTGTTTGAAACCATCATTGACGAAGACCGCATCGACTATCATTTCCAGCCTATCGTCAATGCTCATACAGGCGAGATATACGGCTATGAGGCACTCATGCGTCCGCAGGCTGTTGACGGAATAAAGCTTTCGCCGCTCGATGTTCTCGAGATCGCAAAGCAGACGGATATGCTTTACAGCGTTGAGCATATCACATTCTGGAAAACGCTGAAGATACTTTCGGAAAATCAGGATTTCTTCCACAACAGAAAGCTTTTTATAAACTGTATCCCGAACGCGCTCCTCAGCGATGATGAGTACAGCGACCTTGTGGATAAGTACGGTATGCTCTTTGACAAGCTCGTTGTCGAGGTGACTGAGGAAAACCCCGTTTTTGAAAGCGCGATAAACGTTATAAACGCACGTTACCGCGACAAAAAGGCTCAGGTCGCACTTGACGACTACGGAACGGGTTACTCGAATGATTCAACCCTGCTTGCGGTAAATCCAAACTGCATAAAGATAGACCGTTCGATAATGACGGGCATCGACAAAAATCCGCAGAAGCAGCACCTTGTTGCAAATATGATAAACTTCGCCGCACAGCATGAGATAATGGTTCTCGGTGAGGGTGTTGAGACATTTGAAGAGCTTGAAACAGCAATAGCGCTTGGCGTTGACCTTATCCAAGGCTATGTTGTATGCCGTCCGACAGCGGTGCTTATGCTCGAGATACCGTCCGAGATAAAGAACCGTATCATCTCATTCAATATCAAGCACAGAGGAAAGGTCAGCAAAACCTACTGCATCAACGAGCGGGAAACTGCCGATATCGTTGAGCTCAGTCTTGCAGGCTTCAATGAGATATGTATCCGCTCCGATTCGGCAAAGCTTATCGGCAACACCGATGTCCAGACCGATATGAAGATATTTATCGACTGCAAAAAATCTTCGACAAGAGTTATGTTTGAAAATCTTAACCTTGTCTGCAACGAGGATAACGGTGCGGCGGTCGTTCTTTCGGGCGGCACGCAGGCGAATATCGAGCTTGTCGGCAGGAACACTATCAAAAACGGCGGTATAAGAGTACCCGAAGATTCGGAGATATTCTTCGGCGGTGACGGAAGGCTTGAAATAAACAGCACGAGAGTCTACTCGTTCGGCATCGGCGGAAATTATATGCAGAGATACGGCAGAATAATCTTCGGCGGTGAAAATAAGATCAGGATCGCCTGCTCGGGCGACTGCGTTGTCGGCATCGGCGGCGGAGACGGCGGCACGGATTCGGCTGTCATCGCGAACAGCGGAAAGCTCAAACTTGCTGTTGACGGCAAGAATATCGTTTCGATCGGATCTTACAACGGTGATTCTTCGATAAAGCTCAACAGCTGCGATATAAAGATAGATATGGGCGGCGACAATGTTACCGCTATTGGCTCACGCAGCGGAAAGACTGTCATTGACAGCCTTGCAAACCTTGACATCAATATATCGGGCAACAACTGCTGCGGCATTGGTGTTCTCCAGAACGGTGAGGGTTCTGTTATCGTCAACGGCAGCAGGGCAGATATCCTTGTCCGCGGCAAGAATATCGTCGGCATAGGCACAACGGGCGGAAACCTCGAACCAGTTATCAACGCAGGCGTTGTGAATATACGCTGCGAGGGCGATAATGCTACCTGCATAGGTGATGTGGAGGGCGGCGGTGCTATCCGCCTGAGAGGCGCTTCGATAACCGCGATAGCAAAGGCTTCCTTGGAAAATCCTATCGGCTCAAAGGACGGAAAGGTCTATGTTACAAGCGGAAGCATCGAAACGAGCGATGTAGAGCCTCTTGAATGTTACTCGCTCGCAGGCGAAAGACTTGTCCGCCGTGAGATCGACGGCACAGCCGATTTCCGAAAGACTGTACACAGCGGCGGCGATTCCTATATCTATATCGCAAACAGGACGGGAGCGGAAACAATGAATATCTACCTCCCCGAAGCGGAAGCGCAGAATATGTGACCCATAAAAATATACAAGCTGTAATCTTTTTGATAAAATCTGCATATTGTTATGCAATAGAGGGGTTACAGCTTGTTTTGCCTGTCCGGATAAACGACAAAATATACAAAATGTATATGAACAAGGCTTTGCGGATATACAAAAAAGTAAAAAATGTTAAATTTCTTCTAACCCCTTGACAAAATGTACGAAATAGTGTATAATATGTAAAGTAGTTTTGCTTTACATCTGATAGGAGTGATAAACGTGAGCGGAGATAAGAATTTACAGTTTTCGGTGCTGCTTGACTACTATGCAGATATGCTCACGGATAAGCAGAAAGACGTTATCGACCTCTATTACAACGAGGATCTGTCACTCTCCGAGATCGCAGAGCACGAAAACATCACAAGACAGGGCGTTCGTGACAGCATCAAGCGCGGCGAGCAGACAATGCTCGAGCTTGAGGATAAATTCCACCTTGCCGAACGTTCACAAAAATATTATGAGATAATCACCGAAGTCGGTCAGCTTGCCGCAGATATAAAGGAAGAATGTGTGCATTGGACCGCTCCGAAGGCTATAACCAAACGTGCTGAGTATCTTGTTCAGCTCGCAGAGGAAAACAAAGACTTGTTCTAAGACACGAAAGGAGTGTTCGTATGGCGTTTGAAGGCTTGTCCGAAAAACTCAGCAGCGTTTTTAAGCGCCTGAAAGGACGAGGAAAGCTTACCGAGGCTGATGTTAAGGAAGCGATGCGTGAGGTTCGCCTTGCACTGCTCGAAGCCGACGTAAACTACAAGGTCGTTAAAGACTTCGTTGCAAAGGTAACGGAGCGCGCTGTCGGCGAAGATGTGCTGCAAAGCCTTACTCCCGGTCAGCAGGTCATAAAGATAGTTAATGACGAGCTTGTCGCTCTTATGGGCGACGGCACGGCAAGAATAGAATTCCCGTCAAAGCCGCCCTGCATCATTATGATGTGCGGACTTCAGGGTTCGGGTAAAACTACCCACGCCGCTAAACTGGCGAAATATTTCAAGGATATGGGCAAGCGTCCGCTGCTCGTTGCCTGCGACGTTTACCGTCCTGCAGCTATCGATCAGCTTTGCGTTGTCGGCAAAAAGGCTGACGTAAAGGTCTTTGAAATGGGTCAGATAAACCCTGTAACTATCGCAAAGGAAGCTGTCAGCCACGCCAAGGATCACGGAAACGATGTTGTTATCCTCGATACAGCGGGCAGACTTCACATTGACGAAGCTCTTATGAACGAGCTTAAAGCGATAAAGGCTGAAACCTCGCCGAATGAGATAATGCTCGTTGTCGATGCGATGACAGGTCAGGACGCAGTAAATGTTGCGAAAGCATTTGATGATGCTCTCGGTATCGACAGCGTTCTTATGTCGAAGCTTGACTCCGATACAAGAGGCGGTGCGGCGCTTTCCGTGCTTGCCGTAACGGGCAAGCCGATAAAATTCGTCGGAACGGGCGAAAAGCTTGAAGATTTTGAGCCTTTCTACCCCGACAGAATGGCTTCGCGAATCCTCGGTATGGGCGATATGCTCACCCTTATCGAAAGAGCGCAGTCCACATTTGATGAACAAAACTCCCAGAAGCTGGCTGAACGCATCAAGGAGAACTCGTTCGATATGAACGATCTTCTCGACCAGATGAAGCAGATACAGAAAATGGGTCCTATAAAGCAGATACTCGGTATGCTCCCCGGCGTCGGCAATAAGCTTGACGATGTGGACGTTGACGATAATCAGGTAAAGCGCATTGAAGCTATTATCCTTTCGATGACGCCTGCCGAGAGAGCAAAGCCGTCCCTTATAAATCCGCCGAGAAAGCGCAGGATCGCGGCAGGAAGCGGAAATACCGTTGCCGATGTCAACAGACTCTTAAAGCAGTTTGAAGAGATGCAGAAGATGATGAAGCAGCTCGGCATTATGGGCAAAAACGGCAAGGGTAAGAAAAACAAGTTCCGTATTCCGAAAGGAATGATGGGAATGGGCGGTATGCCGCCGATGAAGTAAGCTTCACGATGAAAATCTTCTATTTTATACTGTTTGCGGCGGTAGGAGCGTTCTGCCTTTTTGCGGCGCTGACAGACCAAAAGAGGTTCATTGACTATTGGGCTTACCAGAAAGGCAGACCAAGACAGCGTCTTAAAAGCAGGAATGTTCTGAGGTTTCTTATAGGAATGGCAGGGGTAGCGCTGATACTGTTCGGGTTTGCCGTGCTGTTCGGCTGGCTTTGAAAAGCTTGCGAATATTATCGATTTGAGGTTGGTTTATGAAATTGTTTGCATTTGATATGCTCGTTGTGCTGTGCATTTTCTTTGCGGCAGAGCCTTCGATATATCTTGCGAAATGCAGACGGGAAAAAGATGATGGAAATGATACCGACAATGCCGAGGCAAAGTCAAAGACGGCGATAAAGGTATCCTATCTGTTTTCCGTTATTTCCGCAGTTGCTGCGGCAGTTGTTTATTACGGTTTCAATGCAGAAATGCTTTGAGATATATTTGTCTGACATAAGTTGACAGGGGGACTGCTGAGTGGTTATCATAAGTATTATCCTTATGGTTGTCGGACTGGTGCTTGCGGTGCAGCCGATAGAACACACCCTGA
>ENA-UEYI01001065-UEYI01001065.1-human-gut-metagenome-genome-assembly--contig:-NODE-1065-length-25040-cov-7.533429_pt1 | contig 25040 bp, 27 predicted proteins | sample MGYA00242900_ERZ507916 | MGnify/ENA primary metagenome ERZ507916 (study PRJEB26167, sample SAMN06115521) | human gut metagenome | host: Homo sapiens | place: China:Chongqing | collected 2015-09-02...
GGGTGTGCCGCATCCGTAAGGCAGCAGAGCCGCCAACGGCTGCGCAACAGCGGATGATAGGAGCAGAGGCAAATCGTATCGCAATGCTAAACGCGGCTTCGCCGCGCGCAGGCAGTTGCATTCCGGAGGCATCAAAGTAGTTCAAGCCCGAGACTGCCAAGCAAAGCCTTTCTCTTGGGGTTCCAAAGGGGCCATTCTCTTTTGCGAAAGAGAATGGCCCCTTTGACTCGCTCCCCTGCGCGGCGCAGGGAATCCCCCGACGGCCTCAGGCCGTCATAATTTTCAAGCGCTTTGCGCATCAAAGCCTTTCAAAGATTTCTTCTCCTCGCGGAGAAACACGATCACGCTCAGAAGGAACGGGAAGAAATACGTCGCCACGCGATAAAGTACCAGCGCCGACGAGGCGATTGCCGTGTCCGCCCACGGGGCGAAGAGCAGCAAAAACGCAAACTCCATCGGGCCCACGCCCGCGACGTTCGGCAGCGCGCTTGTGATGAGCAGCATCAGCGAGGCGAGCAGCTGTGCCTGCGCAAAGTTAAGCGCCGTGCAGCCCACGAGCCGCAGCGCGGCATAGGGGATGGAATAGAGAACGAAGAGCTTCACAAGGCTCACAGCGATACCTTTGACGCGGATTGACGGAACGAGCAGCACCTTTTTCGCCTCGCAGTTGAGCTCGGTGAGACTATTCGCCCACTTTTCGCGGCGTTCGTCCCACTTCGGCGTGTGCGGGAGCTTGCCGAGCAGCATCAGCACTAACTTCAGCACCCTATCCCAGGTGTAGAGCAGCGTGAGCGCGATCACGATGAGCGCGCCGATGACATAGCCGATCAGAAGATAGCGTGCAAGACCGCTGGCGCTCTGCTCCAGCCAGTCGCCGCCGAGCAGCAGCGCGACCGTCGCGTAGATCAGCACGGATATCTTGTGCAGCACGTACTCGCTCGCCATGATGCCGAGCCCGCTGCCTGCGTCCAGGCCTCGCCTGTAAAGGTAAAAGCTTTGCATCGGCAGCGTGCCCGCACCCAGCGTCGTGATATTGCCGAACACGCCGAGGAATGTCACGCGCAGCGCGTCAATAAACGTGCAGTCCGGCTTTTTGTGGTGGATGATGACGAGGCACAGCACGGATTCCATCACCTCGTAGGCAAAACCGAGTGCGAGCAGGAGCAGCACACCCCAGAACGGCACAGTACTCAGGTCCTTGACGATATCGGGCAGCACGTCGCGGAAAACAAGGATGATGGCAACAAAGATCAGCGCCAGCGTGAGACCGCTGACGAGATAGGTTCTGCTCCGTTTGCTTTTCAATGCTGTTCCTCCCCGCCTTCGCAGATAATGTTATGATAAAATTTCCTTTTGCAGCGCCTCGGCGATGTCGGTCCACTCCCACGGAAGACCCACGGCATTTTCGCCGAAGTGTCCGCCGCAGGAGACGCGGCGGTAGATCGGGCGGCGCAGTTCAAAGCGCGACGTGATGCTGCCTGGGCGCATGTCGATATGCTCCATAAGCCAGCTCGCGATCTTTTCGTCGCTCACGCGCCCCGTGCCAAACGTGTCGACCATCACGCTCACAGGGTCGGCGAGGCCGATGGCATAGGCAAGCTCGATCTCGCAGCGGTCGGCCAGCTCCGCGGCCACAATGTTCTTGGCGAGATAGCGCGCCATGTAAGCGCCCGTGCGGTCGACCTTGCTCGGGTCCTTGCCCGAGAACGCCCCGCCGCCGTGGCGCGCCATGCCGCCATAGGTGTCGGCGATGATCTTGCGGCCGGTAAGGCCGCTGTCGCCCGCGGGCCCGCCAACGACAAATCGTCCCGTCGGGTTGATGAAATACTCTGTGTGCTCGTCGAGCAGTTCCGGCGGCAGCACAGGGAAAATGACCTGTTCTAAGATCGCATCGCGCAGCGCGTCGATGCCGACCTCCGCGCTATGCTGCGCGGAGACAACGACGGCGGAGATGCGTTTGGGCGTGCCGTCCTCGTATTCGACGCTGACCTGCGCCTTGCCGTCCGGCAGAAGATAGGGCAGCAGCTTTTCGCGCCGCACCTGCTCGAGCTTTCTCGTCAGGCGGTTCGCAAGCGTGATCGGCAGCGGCATCAGCGCGCCGGTCTCGCAGCAGGCGTAGCCGAACATCATACCCTGATCGCCCGCGCCGGCTTCTTCCGGCGCGCCGCGGTCAACCCCGCGCGCGATGTCCGGCGACTGGGTGTGGATGCTGACGCGGATGCGCACGTTTTCGGCGTCAAAGCCGACGACGGGCACGGTATAGCCGATCTCGGCGATGACCTTGCGCGCAATGGCTTCATAGTCCGGCACATAAGATGAGGTGATCTCGCCCATCAGGTGAACTTCGCCGGTGCAGGCCGTCACCTCGCAGGCGACGTGTGCGTCGGGATCGTTGGCAAGGATGTCATCGAGCACCGCGTCGGCGATCTGGTCGCAGACTTTATCGGGATGTCCGCACGTGACGGACTCAGAGGTGAAATAGGTTTTCATCGCTTTCGCTTCCTTTCTGCTCGTTCGCATGGGGAAAGAGCGCTGTCTCAGTTTTTGACAGTCTGATGATAGCGGGAATACGGAAGCGGGGAAAGTGGCAAAGTCCGCAAGGCGCACAAAGTTTTCACACTCCCGCGAGGCTGACCAAGTTTCCGACAGGAAGCGGCGAGTATAGTGTAAAGATTTCGTTAAATGTTCACGATTTTGTCACTTGCAAGTTTTTTCCATATCGGATATAATGAATGAAAGCAAATCGAGAAAGGGAGGAACCTACCCATGGCTCTGCGCACCAAAAACGCCATCCGCCGCAGCTTCATCGAGCTTCTGGCAGAGCGTCCCTTCGACAAGATCTCCGTCCGCGATATCGCGGAGAGAAGCGAGGTCACGCGGAACACTTTTTATTATTACTACACTGACATCTACGCGCTGGCCGAGGACGTGTTCGAGTCGGAGATTGAAAAGCTCTCCGAGCGCGTGGAGGGCTATGAATCGTGGCAGAAGGCATTTTTGACCGCCACATCCTTCGCCGCGGAGAACAAGCGCATGATCCTGCACCTGCACAACTCCGCCCACAGCGATATTCTGGCAAGATATTATCATAAAACGATCCTGACGACAATGCTTTCTTACATCCGCAAGGAGGCCGAGGGCCTGAACGTCAGCGAAAGCCAGATCATGGCGCTCGCGCGCTTCTACACGGCAGCGCTCGCAGGGCTGACGCTTGAATGGATCGGCAGCGGCATGAAGGGCGAGCCGGATTCGTTCATCAATGATCTCGGCGGAATGCTCGACGGCAACATCCGCCGCTCTCTCGAGCGCGGATGTGCGCACGCGGCACAGTAAATAATATGCTTTAAAAATGGGAAAGCGGCGGGATGGTTTGACCATTCCGCTGTTTTCGTCCACGTCTGGTGAACAAGCTTAACACATCCTTTACCCTTTTTTCCTGTTCATCGCGGCGAATCTCTGCTATGATTTTTTTGGAAGTATTGAATTGATAAAGGAGTGAGGTTTTGTATCAGAAACAGATCTTAATGGAAAAGCTGAAAGAAGCCACCGCCTCCGTCCTGCCCATCAGCCTGATCGTTATGGCGATCAGCTTTGTGCTCGTGCCGGTGGACGCGGGACTGATGCTCTCGTTCGTGATTGCCACGGCCATGCTGATCCTCGGTATGGGGCTCTTCACGCTGGGCGCGGACATGTCGATGAGCCGCATCGGCAACTACATGGGCTCCAAGCTGACGAAATCGCGCAAGCTGCCGCTCATCCTGACCGTGAGCTTCGCCCTCGGTGTCGCCATCACGGTGGCGGAGCCGGATTTGCAGGTGCTCGCGGGCAACGTGCCGGAGATTGACACAACGGTGTTGATCTTGACCGTTTCGGTCGGCGTCGGCTTCTTTCTGATGCTGTGCATGGTACGCATTCTCTTTTCGATCTCTCTGCGCACGATGCTGATCGTATTTTACGCCATTGTCTTTGCCGCGGCGTTTTTGTCGGATGAGAGCATCCTCTCCGTCGCGTTCGACTCCGGCGGCGTGACAACGGGGCCGATGACCGTGCCGTTCATCATGGCACTCGGCGTCGGCGTTGCGTCCATTCGAAGCGACGAAAACGCCAAGGCGGACAGCTTCGGCCTCGTCGGTCTGTGCTCGATCGGGCCGATCTTATCGGTGCTGCTGCTCGGTGCGATCTACAAAACGCAGCCCGCGCAGGGCGAGAGCGGCACCGTCTCCGGCGTCGCCACCACGGTAGAGCTCGGCAAGGACTATCTGCATGCCCTGCCGGAGTATTTATGGGAAGTGACAATGGCGCTGCTGCCGATCGTTGTCTTCTTCCTGATTTTTCAGGTCATTTCGCTCAAGCTCCGCAAGCTGCCTTTCATGCGCATCGTGATTGGTATCCTCTATACATACTTAGGTCTCGTGCTGTTCCTCACGGGCGTGAACGTCGGCTTTTCGCCGCTGGGCTACGCGCTCGGTGCCGCGCTGGCCGAGGGGTGGAAGGTCTATCTCCTTGCCCCCCTTGCGATGCTGATGGGCTGGTTCATCATCAACGCCGAGCCCGCCGTCCATACGCTCAACAAACAGGTCGAAGAGTTGAGCGCGGGCGCGATCTCTGCCAAGGCGATGGGCATGAGCTTATCCATCGCGGTCTCCGCCGCAGGCGGGCTTGCGATGCTGCGTGTCATCACAGGCATTTCGATCATGTATTTCCTCGTGCCCGGCTATCTTATCGCGCTGGCTTTGAGCTTTTTCGTGCCGCGCACGTTCACGGCCATCGCGTTCGACTCCGGCGGCGTCGCGTCAGGTCCTTTGACGGCGACATTCATGCTGCCGTTCGCCACAGGCGCGTGCGAAGCGCTCGGCGGCAATGTGATGACAGACGCGTTCGGCCTTGTCGCACTCGTTGCGATGATGCCGCTCATCACCGTGCAGGTGATGGGAGCCATCTATGTTGTCAAATCCCGTCATGCTTCGCAGGAGCCCCAGCTCCCCGACTTTGGCGACAACGAGATCATCGAACTGTGGGAGGCCTGCTGACATGGAACTCTATTACATCATTGCCATCACGGATCACGACCGCGGCGAAGCGATGGGCTCGCTTTACCACGCGGCGGGGCTGCACCTCATTTTGAGCATGCCCGCGCGCGGCACAGCCACGAGCGAGCACCTCGCCATCTATGGGCTGGACGCGACGGAAAAGTGCGTTATCGCCGCCGTCGGCAGCGCGCAGGAGGCGGATTCGCTTATCCGTTCCGCCAAGCGCAAGCTCTTTATCGACATTCCGGGCAACGGCGTCATGCTGACCGTGCCTCTCAAGAGCGTGGCCGGCGGCAAGACACTGTCCTATCTCACCGACGATCTCAAAGCAGGAGGAGCGCCGAACATGAACTTTGAACACGAACTCATCACCGTTATTCTGAACGAAGGCTATTCCGACTTTGTCATGGACGCGGCGCGCGCCGCGGGCGCGGGCGGCGGTACGGTGCTGCACGCCAAGGGCACGGGCGGCACGCGCGGAGAAAAATTCTTCAGCGTCAGCCTTGCCGACGAAAAGGATATGATCTACATCATCGCCCACAAGGACGAAAAGGCCGCCATCATGCGCTCGATCAACGAGCAAGCCGGTCCCGGCACCAAAGCGGGCGCGATCTGCTTCTCGCTGCCGATCTCGTCCGTCGCAGGCCTGCGTGCACGGGAGGAAAACTAAGCGTCCCCATAATACAACAAAGCGCCGCTGCTCACGCAGCGGCGCTTCCCTTTTCAATTTTCAATCTTCCGTCTTTTCCCCGCGGGCGAGGCTCACGATGTCGCCCACGCCGTTCAACACCATGCTCGGGCGATAGGCGTAGGTCTTGATGGTCTCGCGCGTCGAGACGCCCGAGAGCACCAGCACCGTCGACATGCCGCTCTCCATGCCGGAGATCACATCGGTGTCCATCCGGTCGCCGACCATGACGGCCTCGGCTGAGTGGCAGTGCAGCATTCTGAGGCCCGTGCGCATCATCAGCGGATTCGGCTTGCCGCAGAAGTACGCCTGCGTGCCGGTCGCCATCTCGATGGGCGCGACGAGCGCGCGGCAGGCGGGCACAATGCCGTTTTCGATGGGGCCGGAAACGTCGGAGTTCGCGCCGATGAGCTTTGCGCCCTTCCAGACGAGGTTCGTCGCCTTCGTCAGCGTATCGAGCGAATAGGAGCGTCCCTCGCCCACGACGACATAGTCGGGGTTCACATCGTTCATCGTGATGCCTGCGTCGTAGAGCGCGTTCAAAAGGCCTGCCTCGCCGATGGCAAAGACCGAGCAGCCGGGCGCCTGATCGCGCAGGAACGCCGCCGTCGCGAGCGCGCTCGTATAAAAGTGCTCCTCCGTCACGTCGAGGCCCATGCGCGCAAGCTTCTGGCTCAGCTCGCGCGGCGTGTAGCCGCTGTTGTTCGTCAGAAACAGATATTCCTTATTTTCATCGTGCAGCCACTGGATGAACTCCGCCACGCCCGGCAGCACGCGGTTGCCGTGGTAGATGACGCCGTCCATATCGCAGATGAAGCCCTTCTTTTCGTTAAAATCGATCATATTGTAAGTATCCATTCGTATCACTTCTCCTCTCTTCTCTCCAAATTTCATCGAATACAGTATAGCAGAGGGATTTGTCAAAAACCAGCAAAGAAATGTAAAATCTGCGTGAAATGCAAAAGGAAAAGAGACAGCCGAGGCTGCCTCTTTTTTCTCTTTATACTTCGCCGCTTAAAAGGCTCGCGACAGTGCGGCGGTAGACCTCGCCGCAGTTTTTGACCTGCCATGCATAGCCGTACTCGTTGTCACCGTGCATGTTGCCGCCCGAGGGGCCGAACGTCACGACCGGAATGCCGAGGGAAACGGCTAAAATATTCGAATCGCAGACCGAGGCGTCGTATGCGCACGGAAGGTCCTTGCCCGTGACGGAGTAAAACTCCTCCTGCAAAATTTTGACAAGCGGATGATCCTCCTCCACCGCGAACGACTGCATGTAGGGCGATTTTCTCGGCTTGAGGCGCACGTCGACCTTGCCGGAAAGGCCGAGCTGCTCCGCCGCCTCCATGATCTGCGCAATGCAGATCTCGTCCGTCTCGCCCGGAACGACGTAGCGGTCAACGAAGAGGCAGCACTTCTCCGGCACAACGAGCGTGCCGGGATTGCCGCCCTCCATATAGCGCACGCACCACGTGCCGTGCTTTCTGTGCCTCGTGTCCGTTGACCGAACGGATGGAGATCATATCGTACCAGCGCTGTAAAATCCGTTCCATACCTTAGTCCTCCTTCGCCTTGGCCGTGCCGATGCCGGTCACGGCGTAAATGACAGAAAATACGATCGACAGCCACAGCATCGGCGCAAACGGCGCGAATGCCAGATTGGAAACGCCAAGCGTCGTGGCGGTGTAAGAACCCGTGGTCGACCACGACACCATGGGGGCAAGGCCCGTGCCGGTGTCGAGCATCGTGCGCATCAGATTCTTGCGGTCGAGATGATATTCCGGATACAGGTCCTTCACCATACCGCCGACGACAGGATAGGACACATAATAAGCGCCCGTGATCGTGAAAAACACCGCGTGCAGGATCAGCACACCGAGCGACATCGAACGAGAGGTCTTCGCGATACGCTCCACAAAGGCGAGCAGCACGTCCACAACGCCCGCTGTGCGGAGCGGCGCGCCGAAGATGCCCGCCGCGATCAGAAGACCAATGGTCGAGAGCATCGAGGTAAAGCCGCCGCGGTTGAGCATCGAATTCACGACGTCCGAGCCGGTATCGGCAGAAAAACCGGAATACATGACCGTCAGAATATCGTGCAGGCTGACACCCTGACAGAGCATCGCCATCACCGCGCCCGCGGCGATGCCGGCGATAAAAGTCGGGATCGTCGGCTTTTTCATCAAAATCAGCACGACCACGACCAGCACGGGCAGAAGCAGCACGGGGCTGAGCCAGAACTCGGCGGAAACGGTGGAAAGGATATCCTCATACACTTCCCCGCCGACGCTGCCGCCGGAATAGCGCAGGCCGTAAACAAAGTAGAAAACGAGCGAAGTGAGATACGCAGGCCCCGTGGAAATGAGCGCGTGGCGAATGCCCTCCATCAGCGGCACCTCGCACACCGTCGCGGTGATGACGGGCGAGTCAGACAGCGGCGAGACCTTGTCGCCAAAGAACGCGCCGGTGCAGACCGCGCCCGCGGCCGCGGGCAGCGGCACACCGAGACCCTGTGCAACGCCCATGCAGGCGACGCCGACCGTCGCGAGCGTGCCCCACGACGTGCCCGCCATGGTCGACATCAGCGTGCAGAGGATGCAGACGACTGGCAGGAATAAGCCCGGCGTCAGCACCTTCATGCCGTAGTAGATCATGACCGGCACCGTGCCACTCGCCATCCACGTGCCGACGAGCACGCCGACGGCCAGCAGGATCAAAATGGCCACGATCATTGACGAGACCGTCTCCTTGATGCCCTGCTGCAGCTCTGTATACGGGATGCCGAAGCACCACGCCATCAGGCACATGATGACGCCGTCGAGCGCCAGCACGATGCGGTTGTTGAGCTTCATCACAAGAAGCCCCACGATGATAACGGCGATGCCGACGAGCAGCATCAGCCCTGCCTGCCAGGGCTTTACGATTCTTTTTTCTTCCATGATTGTCGTCCTTTCTCGTTTTGGCTGGGTCAAATTGAAAAAGGATAACAAAAAAGCGGCTCTCTCCCGCTTGGGAGAGAGCCGCTTTTTATTCACTTGTTGACGCAGGTATCAGCAAAGCTGAAGCCGTTTTTCATTTGCTCACTGGCAGTGCGCAGGACCTTGTTGAGAATCTGCGTGCTCTCCTCTTTCGCCATCGCGCAGAGCTCGTCGTTCGCCTGCGCGGCGAGCGTGAAGTCGCCGCTCTCGCGCATCAGCCTGTCGTATTTAAGGACGATCTGTCTGCCGCGGATATTCACCGTGTCCTGATAGCCCCAGACATTCTGGATGCACGAGCCGTAGCACTTGTCGGCCAGCGCGCCGACAAAGCGGCTGACCCAGTAGAGATTGTCGGTCTCGGCGTCGAGCGTCACATTGCTCAAATAGTCCGGCATCTGCGGGACATTTGTGTACACCGGCAGCCACGCGGAAAATGTCGTGGAGCCGAAGCACACCCACTCGATACCCTTAATGGCATCGGGGACGTCGCCTCTAATTTGACAGATCGTCGTCACGCCCGTGCGGTTGATGCCGATAGGACGGTAAATGCCGCCTTTTTCCGCATGGCCCGCATAGGGATCGTAGGGTGTACCCTGATAGTGGGACGAGAGCAGGTATTGGATATCCTCCGCGGCAACCTTGCGCTCGGGAACGTAGGACCACGGAATGTCATCGCTTTCGGGCGTGAAGTCCGCGTTTTCGCCGTCCCAGCGGTAGGTGTGCGGTGCAAGGCAGCGGCCCATGAACCACGCGCGCGGCGTGTTGTAGATGTGGTCCATGTCGCGGTGCGAGCCGAAGATATCCCGCGGGTTGAACTCGCCATCCTGATTCAGATCCAGATGGTTTTCCGAGATGAATTCTCTGAGGTCTGCCGAGCAGAGATGCGATTCCCGGGCACCGAAGGCGTCCTCAAGGTCGAACGAGTCCATACCGAACTGGTTCGGGTTGATGATGACGCGATCCTCGGGAATTTTCTTCGCGATCCAGTGGTGCCCGCCGATGGTCTCGAGCCACCAGACCTCGTTTTCGTCGTTGAAGGCGATGCCGTTCGACTCATAGGTGCCGTATTGCTCCAGAAGCGCACCGAGGCGCAGCACGCCCTCGCGCGCGGAGCGGATGTAGGGCAGGACGAGGACAACGATGTCCTCCTCGCCGATGCCGCCGCAGCGCTCCTCTTCCCCATCCTTCGCCTCGCGCAGCTCGACCATCGGGTCGGCCGCGAGCACGCGCGGGTTCGAGGTCGTGGTTTCCGTCGCCGTCATGCCGACGTTCGCGGCGTTGATGCCGGTCGCGGCCCAAATGCCGTGCTTCGGGTCCACGCTCGGGCAGGACGTGTAGCGCATGGGGTTCTCCGGCAGTGTGATCACCACGTGGGACTCTACGCTTTTATAAATCTTCGGCTGCTGGTCGGGCTCGACCACGATCAGCTTTTTCTCATCAAAATGACCGTCGTCCGTACGGGCGATCATCGTCGAGCGGTCATTCGTCGCCAGCTTACCGGCCAGTACAGTGGTGCAGGGCATAATGACATCTCCGTTTCCTGTCGATTTCACCGCAGCGCCGCTTTTTCGCAGCGCCGCCAAATTTTATCTGCATCCATTATATTCACAGAATCGTCCTCTGTAAAGGCAAAATCCCCTTGCAGGTGCATCTCCCCTGCTGCTCTGCCGCGAAAAAATGTGGACAGGCCCGCTAAAAAGCGGACCTGTCCAAAAGGTTGGTAAAGAGAGGTCGTACCTATCAAGTTTGGATCGATCACACCATGATGGGCTCGTCCCAGAGCTTGAGCTTCTGGCCGATGCCGTTTTCCTTGGCATACTGGTTGACGCGCGCGGCGATCGCCACGTCGTAAAGGCCGAGGCCGACGTTGCAGGTGTAGGTGAGCTGGTCGTCGTTGTCGCGGCCGGACTTCCGCCCCGCCACCAGGTCGGAGACGCTCGCGTCGATGCGGGAATCGTCGATCTTGCCGTCGCGGAACATGTAGGCCATCGTGTCGCCCATGCGGTGCTTGTCGGTCTCCCAATCGTCGATGACGACCTTGTCCGCGCGCAGGATCAGCTCCTCGTCGACCTCGTTGTTGCCAAGGCGAGCAACGTAAACGCCCTTTTTGATCTCCGCGCCGTGGATGATCGGCTCGGTCGCGGTCGTCGCGGTCACAAGGATGTCGCCGCTTTCGATCGTGGCGAGGCGGTCGCTCGCCGCCTGCACGTCCATGTTCAGCTTTTGCGACATCTCCGCCGCAAATTTTTCCGTTCTCTCTCGGGAAAGGTCATAGACATACGCCTTTTCCAGCTGCGGCAGCGACGCCTTGAGCGCCATCAGCTGCGTCTTGCACTGCGAGCCCGCGCCGAAAAGGCCGACGGTCTTCGAGCGCGGGGGCGCCATATACTTGGCGCAAACGCCCGTTACTGCGCCGGTGCGGATCGTACTGATGAGTGTGCCGTCCATGATGGCAATGGGTACCTTGGTCTCGGGATTGTTCAGCACGATCACGGCCGAGCCGCGCGGCAGGCCGTACTTGAACGGATTCTGCGGACCGCTGCCGATCCCACTTGATGCCGGGCATGTTGAACCGTCCGCCGATGTAGCCGGGCATGGCGTTGATGCGTCCCGTCGTCTCTTCAGCGTTGGGCTCAGGGCGCTTCATCACGATCTTGCCGGGCAGAATATAGTCACCCTTGACATAAAGGCGGAAGACCTCTTCCAGATCGTCGACGGCCTTGTCCATCGACATGCCGCCGCAGCGGATCACGTCCTCCTGGGATAGATAAATCATTTCAACTTTCATTGTAGAAATTCTCCTTTTCAATGCACCGCAGCAAATAGTGACATTGATCGTCGTATTCGCCAAACGTGATAAGCGCGCGCAACACCTTCATCCTTCGCACCGGGGTAAAACGGGATATAGCGGAACTGGTTGAGGCCCAACGTTTCAAAAAGGCGCACCGCGTCATAGGCAGAGGACTTAAAGTCATTCAGCACATACATCTCCGAGCCCTCCGGCAGGCCGAAGACCTCGTCCAAGCGCTGCGCGGCAGACATTTGTCACAGCTGCACAGTGCTTTTTATCATCATAAATCAAATTTTTTGTAAACACCTATTGACACAGTAGGAATTAAGCGTTAAAATTCCTATCTGAAAGGTAGGCAATTATGAGCAAGGAGGCATGCCGCATGATGATCTCAACAAAAGGGCGCTACGCTTTGCGGGTCATGCTGGATATGGCCGAGCACGGAGGCAGCGAACGGCACCGCCTGAGCGATGTCGCGCAGCGCCAGCAGCTCTCTAAAAAGTACTTGGAGACCATCATGGCCGCGCTGAGCCGTGCGAACTTGGTCGAGAGCGCCGTGGGCAAATCGGGCGGCTACCGCCTGACCCGCTCCCCCGAGGATTACCCCGTAGGTGAAATTCTGCGGGCGGTGGAGGGAAATCTGTCCCCGATCGCGTGCCAGTCTGAGGACGGCTCCGGCTGCGGCGCTTCCTGCGACTGCGACGCGCGGCTTTTCTGGCAGGGGCTGGAAGACCAGATCAACAGCTATGTCGACAATCATATGCTGGCGCAATTCATGCGAGTCAATGAAAAACACCGGCCGTCCTGAACGGCACGGAAAGAAGATAAGGTGGTTCAATATGAGTAAGGCACTTTTAGAGATTCAGAACCTGCGCGTGCGGGTCGAGGAAAAGGAAATTCTCCACGGTGTGGATCTGGCCGTGGGACAGGATGAGACCCATGTGCTGATGGGCCCCAACGGCACCGGCAAGTCGACGCTGGGCTATGCCATCACCGGCAATCCGACCTACAGCGTAACCGGCGGTTCGATCATTTTTAACGGCGAGGACATCACGGAGCTCCCCGTCAACGAGCGCGCGAAAAAGGGCATTTTCCTGTCCTTCCAGAACCCGCTGGAGGTCCCCGGCGTAACGCTGAGCGCGTTCATCCGCGGCGCGCTCGAGCAGAAGACCGGCGACCGCCTGCGCCTGTGGGACTTCAAGAAAAAGCTCAAAGAGACCATGGCGCTTTTGAACATGGACGAGAGCTATGCCGAGCGCGACCTGAACGTGGGCTTCTCCGGCGGCGAGAAGAAAAAGGCCGAAATTTTGCAGATGCTCATGCTCGAGCCCAAGCTCGCGATTCTCGATGAGACCGACTCCGGCCTCGACGTCGACGCGGTCCGCACTGTCAGCGAGGGCGTGCGCCTGTTCCGCGAGCGGACGCACGGCTCGCTTCTCATCATCACCCACTCCACGCGCATTCTGGAAGCGCTCCATGTGGACGCGGCCCATGTGATGGAAGAGGGCGTCATCGTCCGCAACGGCGTCGCCGAACTGGTGGATGAGATCAACGAAAAGGGATTCGGCAGCCTGAAGGAAGACTGAATCGGGAGGCTCTTGACATGGCAGATTTGAAAGAAAAAACCTACGTGGAGGACGTGGACCGCAGTGTCTACGACATTCGGGACGCGGAAAACGACGCGTACCGCATGGAATCCGGCCTGACGCCGGAGATCGTCGAAAAGCTCTCCAAGGAGAAGGACGATCCCGTGTGGATGCAGCAGTTCCGGCTCGAATCCCTCCAGATCTACAATGAAATGAAGATCCACAACTGGGGCCCGTCGATTGAGGGCCTTGATATGGATCATATCGCGACCTACGTTCGCCCGAACACCAAGATGCGCAACGACTGGAAGGACGTGCCGGAGGACATCAAGGAGACCTTCGAGCGCCTTGGCATCCCGCAGGCGGAGAGAAAATCCCTCGCCGGTGTGGGTGCGCAGTACGACTCCGAGCTTGTCTATCACAACGTCAAGGATTCCGTGGCGGCCGAGGGCGTGGTTTACACCGATATGGAGAGCGCCATAAAGGGCGAATATGCCGACATGGTGCGCAAGTACTTCATGAAGCTCGTGACGCCCCACGATCACAAGTTCGCGGCGCTCCACGGCGCGGTGTGGTCCGGCGGCTCGTTCGTGTACGTGCCCAAGGGCGTACACCTCTCCATTCCCCTGCAGTCCTACTTCCGCCTGAATGCCAAGGGCGCCGGCCAGTTTGAGCACACGCTCATCATCGTGGACGAGGGCGCGAGCCTGCACTTCATTGAGGGCTGCTCCGCGCCGAAGTACAATGTGGCAAACCTCCACGCTGGCTGCGTGGAGCTGTACGTCAAGAAGGGGGCCAAACTCCGCTACTCGACGATCGAAAACTGGTCGAAGAACATGTACAACCTGAATACCAAGCGTGCGCTGGTGGAAGAGGGCGGCACGATCGAGTGGATCTCCGGCTCCTTCGGCTCCCATGTTGGCTGCCTGTACCCCATGAGCATCTTAAAGGGTGACAATTCCCGCATGGAGTTCACCGGCGTTACGTTCGCCGGTGCGGGGCAGAACCTCGATACCGGCGCAAAGGTCGTCCATGTGGGCAAAAATACGAGCTCCTATATGAACACGCGCTCGATCAGCAAGAGCGGCGGCATCAGCACATTCCGCTCAAGCGTTGTCGTGGAAAAGGGCGCCAAGGGCGCCAAGTCCGCCGTGTCGTGCCAGTCGCTGATGCTGGACTCCGAGTCCCGTTCCGACACCATCCCCGCAATGGACATCCGCACGAAGGACGCGGCCATCGGCCATGAGGCCAAGATCGGCGCGATCAGCAACGAAGCCGTCTTTTATCTGATGAGCCGCGGCATGAGCGAGGAAGACGCGCGCGCGATGATCGTCAGCGGCTTTGCCGACAATGTCTCCAAGGAGCTGCCGGTGGAGTACGCGGTGGAAATGAACAACCTCATCCGGCTCGAGATGAAGGGCAGCATTGGCTGAAAGGAGTTTGGATATGAACGATACGATTTTGATCAACCGGCTCCCGACCCGCACCTGGAACCGGCTGGGTGTGAACGAAACGGCCATCGCCTGGGGGCAGGCCGACGATTTGGGCGAAGAGAAAATCACCGCCGCCGGTCAGACCGAGCGGCTTGAGATCACTGGCTCCGGCGAGCGCGGCGAGAAGACGGTCGACATCCACGCGCCCGCGGGCCAGACCGTCACGGTGTTTGAAACGCTGAGAGCGGAAAAGGGCCTGCTCGTGCGCACGGCGCTCCACGTTGAAAAGGACGCAAAGGTGCGGCTCGTGCAGATTCAGAATGCGGCACAGGACTCGCTGCTCCGTCTGGAAACGAGCGGCGAGTGCGCCGAAAACGGTCAGGTAGAGCTGATCCAGGTCCTGCTGGGCCGCGGCGACGTGTACAGCGACGGCCAGTTCGAGCTGAACGGCAATGGCGCGGGCTTCACGGCGGGCATCGGGTATCTGGGCCAGAAACACCAGACCGTGGACATGAACCTTGTCGTGAACCACTGGGGCCAGAAGACCACGAGCGAAATCAATGCCGCCGGTGCGCTCAAGGACGACGCGCAGAAGATCTTCCGCGGGACCATCGACTTTAAGAAGGGCTCCGCGGGCTCCGTCGGCAGCGAGCAGGAGACGGTTTTGATGCTGGGCGACGGCGTCGTCAACAAGACGGTGCCGCTGATCCTGTGCGCCGAGGAAAACGTCGTCGGCAACCACGGCGCGACCATCGGCGAGCTGGACGAGGACACGCTGTTCTACTTTGAAAGCCGCGGCATTTCCGCAGCGGAGGCGGAAAACATCATGGCCCGCGCCGCCATCGAGCGGCTGGCCCGCACGATTGAGGATGAAGCGGCGCAGGCCGCGATCCTCTCCGAGCTTGAGGAGGTGCTGTAAGATGGCGCATGCATATCGGGACGACTTCCCCCTGCTCAAGAGTCAGGATGTTGCGTATCTGGACAACGCCGCGACGGCGCAGCGCCCGCAGTGTGTGCTGGACGCCGTAACGGAGTTTTATAAAAGTAAGAACGCCAACCCCTTGCGCGGCCTCTATCCCCTGAGCATCGCCGCGACGGAGGCTTACGAAAACGCGCGCGAGGCCGTTCGGTCCTTTCTGAACGCGAAGAGCAGCCGCGAGATCATCTTCACCCGCAACACCACCGAGAGCATCAATTTAGTGGCTTACAGCTACGGTCTCTCCCACGTGAAGGCCGGGGACGAGGTGCTCGTCTCCATCATGGAGCACCACAGCAACCTTCTCCCCTGGCAGATGGTTTGCCGCCAGACCGGCGCGTCGCTCAAATTTATGGAATGCGAAATGGACGGCACGCTGGACTTAAATAAGGTCGAAGCCCTCATCACGCCAAAAACAAAGATCGTCGCCTGCACGCACGTTTCGAACGTCTTAGGCTGCGTGAATCCCATCCGCGAGCTTGCGGCGCTGGCGCACCGCGCCGGCGCGGTGCTGGTCGTCGACGGCGCGCAGAGCACGCCGCACATTCCGGTGGACGTGCAAGCATTGGACGCGGATTTCTTTGCCTTCTCCGGCCACAAGGTCTACGGCCCCATGGGCATCGGCGTTCTCTACGGACGTGAAGAATTGCTGAACGCCATGCCGCCGTTCCTCACCGGCGGCGAGATGATTGAATCTGTCACCCGCGATGGTGCGGTCTTCGCCGAGCTCCCGCACAAGTTCGAGGCCGGCACGGTCAACGCGGCAGACGCCGTGGGCCTGCATGCGGCCATTGACTATGTCAAGAGCATCGGCTTTACAGCGATGCATCAGCAAGAGGTCGCGCTGACACGCCGCGCGATGGACGCGATCGGCGAGATGCCGCACGTCCACGTGCTGGGCTCGGAAAAGCCCGAGGAGCATTGCGGCATCATCACCTTTACGGTGGACGGTGTTCACCCGCACGACATCAGTGAGATCCTCGCGAGCGACGGCGTCGCCATCCGCGCAGGCCATCACTGCGCGCAGCCGCTTCTGGCCTATTTGAAGCATCCGTCCACCGCGCGGGCAAGCCTCGCGTTTTATAACACGGAATCCGAGGTCGACCGGCTGCTTGACAGCATTTCCACGCTAAGGGAGCGAATGGGTTATGGAAAATAGAAGCTTTTACAATGAAATTCTCACCGAGCACAACCTGCATCCGGAGTTCAAGCACGACCTGCCGGACGCCGACATCGTGCTCGAGGGCGTCAACCCGAGCTGCGGCGACGACATCTTCCTCAAGCTGAAGCTTGACGGCGATGTGATCGCGGACGGCGCGTTCGTCGGCGACGGCTGCGCCGTCTCGCAGGCGTCGGCGGACATCATGCTCGGCATGATCGTCGGCAAGAAGAAGGAGGACGCGCTGAAAATGGGCGAGATCTTCCTGAAAATGATCCAGGGCGAGGCGTCGGAAGACGAGATCGACAGCCTGGAAGAGGCCTCGGCTCTCCGTGATATCGCCCATATGCCCGCGCGCGTCAAATGCGCGGTGCTCGGCTGGCGCACGCTGAAAGAGGCCCTGCTGGACGGGGACGAGCTGTCGTAACGCTGTCACTCCGTTGAATTTCAAATTAAAATAATAAAAAGAGGTATTTGCCGCATGCTGCGGCAAATACCTCTTTTTAAAAGCAGCTGCGTTCTTGAAAACTGATTGAGCATACTCTCTCCCCGATTTTGAAAAATTCAAGCAGATTGATCGTCAAGCTATTCTTATCGGCTCTCGTCGATCCTTCGCCTGACGTTGGAAAAATGGCTGCGTCACACCTTTTGCATCCACAAACATAGTATGATTGTTGGTTTTCGTATCATAGCACGAGTTGACCAGCACTGTCAACCGCCGCATGACCAGAATCGCAGCCCGCGCAGTAAGTGATTTCATCCATGTTGACTTTTACGCCCCGTTGTGTGACACTATAGGCAACAAAATGATCTTGCAAGGAGAACAATTATGGCTGCCACTTCCGTTTCCGCGCGCTTTCAGGAGCTTTTTCCCGAAACGAACCTCATTTCTCTTCTGACCAAGTACGGCGGCGACGCGGACGATATTTTCGAGGCGATTCAGGACCGGTACGACGCCCACGAGCAGGAGCCTCTCGTCGGCCTTCTCGGCATCAAAGCCGCGAATATCGACGCCTTTGCCCGCGCCGCCTACTGGGATTTCGTCAGCGACATCCGCGTCAGGTATCTCTCTTCCCTTCCCCGCAGCGAAGCCGCCGCCATCGCCGCCGCAGCCGACGGCCTCATCACGCATCCCGAAAATGACGATATCGACTGGACCCCCGACGAATTCGTCAGCGATTGGAATGATCTGCACCGCGGCGAGAAGCCACTCAAATAACCGGTGCTAAGCTGTACACCATAACAGATGCAAAAGGGCAAGGGAAAAGCGTTGAGGAACTTTTCCCTTGCCCTTTTTTCACTGGTGCTGAAACAGGACAGTGCAAATCGAATGGAAGCCTATATGCAGCACACCATCTGTGGGAAGAAGCTGCAAAACTAAAGTGCTCCCCAAGTCAAGGACATTTTCATTTGACCCATAGCGGCAGCATACCGGCTGGGTACTCACCTGTGGTGATGTAGTGGTAATATTCGTTAGGGGATAGCTTCGCCAGATCCCACTGGCAGCGGTCGTTGTTGTAGTAATCCATCCAGCGGTCAATGGAGGCTTTGGCGGCCTCAAAAGACGTCCACCCCGGGATCTCACTGGCCAGTTCGTCCTTCATGTGCCCGAAGAAGCTCTCTTGGGGCGCGTTGTCCCAGCAGTTCCCTCTGCGGGACATGGACCGCCGCAGCGCGCTGTTCTCCACCAACTGGATGAACTTCAGACTGGTGTAGTGGGTACCCTGGTCGCTGTGGATCACGGTCTCCTTGCTCAGCGAGATCCCATGGTGCTTTACCAGCAGCTGGACCGTTTCCAAAACAAAATCCACTTCCAGCGATTCGCTCATCGCATAGGCCAGGACCTGCTTTGTGCAGGCGTCCAGGATCGTGGAGAGGTAGCAGAATCTGCCGCGGAGCGGGATGTATGTGATGTCCGTCAGGAGGATGGCTCTCGGCCCATGAGACTCGAATTCCCGGTTGACCAAATTCTCCGCGGCGCTGCCCATTCGGATGGATCGCTGCAATCTGCGGTAGGGATTCGGCTTTCGGATGGGGCAGGTGAGCTTGTATTTCCGCATCAGGCGGCGGATCTTCTTCACGTTCATTCGGATACCCATGTGCAAAAGCCGCATATGAATGCCGCGAACGCCCTTTGCGTAGCCCCGGAACCGGTATGCCTCCAGGATCTGTTCGAATGCCGCCCGGTCCTTCGCCTCCCGAAGCTCTCTGTTTTTTTCAGAACGCACCCAGTTGTAGTAGCCGGAGCGGGAGACACCTGCCAATTCGCACAGGTCTTTCACGGTGAGGATGTTGTTCCGATCCGCCAACGCGGCGCGAATGGCCTCAAATCTCTCTCCGGCGCTGTCCATGGCTATTCTCCCGGCTTGCCGTGCAGCCGCATGACTTTTTTTAAGAACGCCATCTGCTGCTGGAGACACAAAATCTCCCGTTTCATGCGTCTGGCGGCTTCGTCAGACGGGGCGGACGCCCCCTCTGTCTGGTTGTTCCCGCCGCCTGATATACGCACACCGCCCCGGGCGCCCTCATGAAAGCCCTCCGGCAATCTGGCCTCCCGCCGGATGCGCTTTGTAGTATTGTGGATCCGCTCGAAACCCAGAACTTCCGTGTTATAGCCCAGCTTGCGGAAGGCGGCTGTGCCGGTGTAGCCCTGGAGACTGAGCGCCCAGAACGCCTCCTTGAAAGCGAGGGTGTAGGATATGCTGTCTGCCGTCACCCGCAGCGTGTAGGGGTTTGCCTGCAGATGCTTCAGTTCCTCTGGTGTGAATTTCTTCTTCGTGCCCATACAGCACCTCCGTTCGGTAGTTCTATCATAACACAGGTGCGGCGCTTCTGACCCTATGGGTCAAATGCGTGTCCGCCGAACGGGGCCATGGGTCAAAATCTCGTGTCCATTTTCTTGGGTACAGTTTAATATCCCGTTGGGGTCAGCGTTTGGGTCAGAAAAAACGGCAAGCAAGTTAGTGGACGTAAAAGTGCGGAAAAAGCCCTGAAATCTACTGATTTCAGGACTTTTCTGGTTGCATAGACAGGACTCGAACCTGCGACCGCTGGTTGTTGGTAAGGATGGATGATGTTATTCCCCGATTTCCGTTAGTCTCCCGTTGATTTGCTTAAAAGTGTTTACCGCAACATCAAAGTCCTGTTTTTCGTCTGTATAGAGCAGCGTGGTGTGCAGAGTCTCGTAGGTTATTCGGATATCAGCGTCAAAATATTTCTGCCACCCATCAAAGTCATAAGCGCCGGTGGGATCATATTCGGCAGAAATATTGCGTTTTCCGATATAGTAAGAATCCGTATCCTTCGTCAACCGCACCAACCGTTTAAGTTCGTCTGTTTCGGCCAGGAATGCCTGGATCTCCGGCATCTGGTACAGACGGGTCACATCATAGATATGGCGCACCTTACGGTTCAATGTGCCGCAGATGGCGTGGCGCTTTACGGACATGATTTTGTCGATGAAGGTTCGCTCAATATTCAGCGTGTTGATTTCCACAGTTTCCAGTTCAAACCGTTCGATATCATCGGTAAACCCACGGCTTTCCAGAAACTCCTGAATGCAGGTTTTCACCGGCATTTTCTGATACGGGTCTGGACGGACAGTACTTCCAATTTCAAGCTTCACACGGTTTTCAGGATTACCGAACCAAACATACATACTCTTGCTGCGGTTGGAGCGTTCCTCCACGATCTTCTCCGTTTGTGCGCCAGCCGCCATGATCGTTTCGATTTTCTTGATCGCTTTGTCGCAGGCTTTATCCGACAGTTCCATTCCCAGGAAGGTAAGGTCGATGTCCTCGGAAAAACGGTCAATGGAACCTGGGTAGCACTTGCTGAGAGAGGTGCCGCCCTTAAAAACGCACTGGTCTGCATAAGGACTGTCGGCCAGCGATTTCAGCATCATGACGATATAATAGTCGCGCTCGACGGCAGACTCGGAAATGTGTTTTTCATTGGCAACAACGGTGATCAATTCACGAAATTCTTCAGGATGCGTATGCAGTTTCATAAATCTCCTCCATAGTGGGATGCTTATATTCGGATAGGGTGGAGAGGTATTTATTCAGGTTGTTCTCCACACCATAATGATTCAAAATATTCCGCAGGAAAGAAATCGTTTTTTTCTGGTACCGCATTTTCTGGAGAACTTGTTCAAAAACTTTGCCATCGTATTCTTGCGCAAACTTTTCGCAGAACGTAATGAATTGATGATAGTTCAAGTCCTGAATTTCACCGAAATTTTGCAGCACTTCAAGCATATGGATCATACCCTTCACTTCCGGTGTATACACCAAATTGCAGAACTGCAGAAGAACATTACTGATGTTCTTGGTGCGTTGCTCGATCTCGGAAGAGAAAACCTCAACAGTTTTAGCAACCTGCGTGGTGAGTTTCAAACTGTTATACAAGGAATATCCGACAACAGTACCTTTGTCCGGTTCTGTGAAGGCCGCAACGATCTCCTTTTGGGACGGCGGAACAATACCAGATTTACTTGTTTTAGGCCGATAATACGTTCCCTTTGCTATTCTGCAAAGTGAACCTGCTTTGCACATCCGACCAAGCGTCTGATAATACGCCTCCTCGCTGACCGCTTCGCTAAGTTGCTCGGTATATAGCTTACTGGCAAAGATCAATTCACTTTCCGGGAACTGCTCCATTGTCTGCGTGATGATTTGCGCGCCGGTCACTCGCTCCACCTCCTGTCCCGATGATGTTTATATCTTATGCCGCAGCACGCGCAATGTCAAGTAAATTTCATTTTTACTTGACAATGTTGTTTGCGGTTTTTCCGAGACTTATTCATAAAAATTTCAAGATGCCCGGAATGAGTTGCCTCGCTCCGGGCATTGCTGCTTTATTTCTCTGCGGTTGTTTCAGGCAGTGCCATCGCCTGAGCTTGCCGCTCCCGATCCTCAGCAGCGGATGGTGTGCTGAACGAAGCTATCAAAGATAATACATGACCTACGGCGACGCAGAGTTTTCCACCAAGCAGTTGGAAAAGGACTTTGGGGACGCCGCCTACGCGACGATCCGCAGCTTTGTCTTGAAATTTGAGAAGCTGGGACTGATCAAGTCGACGCAGTATGGAAATCGCATGAAGTATGCCGTTCGCGTGAATTAAAAAAGGGGGGGGGTGTCGGCTTTCTGCCGACACCCCCCTTCCGTTAAGCAGGCTGGTTCTCTATCTCTGTCCTTTTCACTTTGACAACTTCCCCCTTGTAGCCGCCCTCTGCCTTCTGGTTGATAAGACCGATGAACTTGTAGTAGATGTCCACTTGCTGGGTCTTTACACACGTTCGGCGGATTTTCCGTTGTTTCCGTCCGGCCCTGCCCACTCCAATTCCGTTCTGGGTCAAAACTGGGTCAGACACGGTGCGCCCGCACCCACGCCAACAGCGCCTCGTAGTCCATTGCGCCGGAGGCGACAGCCAGACCGACCTCGACAACCTCGTCGTTGGCGCAGTCCAACCGAATACCGTTGACCTCCAGAAAGGTCAGCATCACATACATACCGATGCGCTTGTTGCCATCCACGAAGGCGTGGTTAGAGATGAGCGCATAGCCCAGCCGAGCGCCCTTTTCCTCCCTAGTAGGGTAGAATTCCTGCCCGCCAAAGCCGGAAAAGACATTCTCCAGCGCGGATTCCAGCAGAGCCTCATCCCTAACGCCAATGCTCCCGCCTGTCTCCTCCGCGATGAGCTTGTGAAGCAGCAAGACCTTCTCTTTTGAGAATTTGATCATTTTGCCAACTCCATGAACGCGGGCTTATATTTCTTCAAAATTCTTGCCGCCACAAAGTCGACCTTCTCATCATCTGTCATGTCGATCAAGGGCGAATTGTCCAAATCGACCAACATATATTTGGGGCGGTTATTTTTGAAAATGACAGCCTGTCCATTCGTTTCAGCGATGCGCGTCACGCGGGAAAAATTCTGATTGGCCTCCGTCACGGAAACGATCGTGTTCGTATCAATGGTCATGGGAACACCTCCTCGTACCTATTATACGCAGATTGTAGGTAAAAATCAACCTATTTTAAGGCGGGTCTTCAATGTGAACAGTGTGGTGCGAGTAGCCGGTGCAGCGCAAAAGAAGCCGCGCACATCCAAGGAAATCTTGAATGTGCGCATTTACTTACAGCTTCCGATTATGCTATGAGTTCACAAAGCTTGTATTAGCACCTTGCCCTTGTGTCATTGAGCTCAAGCGTGCAATCAACATATTTCTGCAAATTTCCACATTCGCATAGGCTCATATTCTTATTTACGATGATGAAGACTTTTCCGACTCTTTTCCTTGAAAATAATTCTTCGATTGGAGCGAATTTATCGTACAAAATAGCAGATTCTGCTGGGTACACAATTGCGCAATCGACATAGTTAGCGGTGCGACTACGTGTTCCGGAATTCCCCATACTGTCGAATTGATAATAGTTATTATAAATTCTGTATTTTTGCCCTGACGCTGGGATTTTTGAAACACCGACCCAATCAAGAAAACCTGAGACCGGAATGTTTAGCAAAGCGTTCGTACGAAATAATATTGTACTATCTCTTAGGAGAGTATCCAATGCTGCCATGACAAGTTTATGCTTGTTATACATTGCGCTTCCAGTAACAAACATGCACCGTTTGTCCGAACTTAAAAATGACTTGATTTTTTCGAAATCTTCAGGTGATAATTTCATTTATTATCCTTTCTTGTCCTCCGCCAGCTTTTGGTACATCTTCATCAGCTCTGCGACACAGGCGCTTTCGGTGTTCAGCTTGCCCCAGAAGCCATAAGCCTGCATAACGGCTTTATCATTTTGCTGGTGGGCCTTCCGCAGTTCCGGGGGCATGGCAGCTTCATCATACAAGTCGGCAAGACTGCAATCCGGGTAGAGGTTTCGAGCGTCTAAAATGGCTTGCGCGGTCTGTTCAATTTTTGCCCGCTGTTCATCGGTCGGCGCAGGCCACGGGAAATTGTTGTAAACGACATCTTTGGAATAGCGATAGTCACTTTTCAGCCGCCCACAGACTGCCCGCATCCATGCCATATGAACATTTGAAGTCAAAATCCCAAAATGATACAAAGAAACATTCGGAATAATAAAAACAAGGTCACTTGCAAGTATATCTGGGGTCAGCAAACTATTTTTTACAAAGGCATAATGCCAAGTGAAACAGGCTTTAGATTTTCCAGTGGATTGTAACGCTCTCACTGGTTGCATCAATGTGGGATATGAGAATATCAACCACCTTGCGCTTATCGTCAAAACTCACGGACTCCCAATCGTTGAGGTAATTCGTGATACAGTCAATTTGCGTGTCCGAAACGGAATTAGCGGTGAGATCGGCCACCAGCTTTAACTGCTTTTGCCGTTCTGCGTCCAGCTCCTCGATCCTATTGTTTGCGTATTGCAGGAGCAGCGGGTTTGCCCCGGACAAAGTGTCCAGAAGTTTCTCAATCTCGCTTTCCGTCTTTGCCAGGGCAACACGGGCGGCGGTCAGTTTGGGGTTATAGCCCGGTTCCTTGCCGCCTTTCAGCGTGTGATACTTCCGCATTTTCTCCACCATCTCGCCATACACAAAGGACTCCATGCTTTGCGCCGTCAGCGTACCGGCACCCTCGCAGCTCCCGTTATCGGCCCGCTGCTTGCACCGCAGGTAAGTAACGCCGTTTTGGGCTCTCAAGCCCACCAGAGCATAGCCGCAGCGTCCGCACTTGATTTTCCCGGCCAGCCAGGTATTGTGGCATTTGCGGCCATTCTGGAATGAGGTGTTTTGTGACAGCTTACGCTGGACGGTCAGCCAAAGGCTGGAGGGGATGCGCCCCTGGTGGGGAGCGATTACAAGGATTTGTTCTTCACCCTCCCGGCCCTGGTAGAGATAGCAGCTATTGTCCCCCGTGAACATTTCCGGGGGGCTTTCGATTTTTACGCCCTGGGCTTTGAAGTATTCGTAGATGTCCATATCGGCCTGGACATAGACCGGGTTTCTCAGCAGTTTCGAGATAAAGGCCCGTTGCAGGGCTTTTCCATAGACATCAATGGAGTTTTTGACAAAGTACCGGGTTATATCGCCGTAGGAGCTGCTCGGCTCCGCATACATCTGGTACATCAGCTCGGCAAAATCCATTTCCGCATTTTCCACCAGCTTCTTTGTCTTGATCCCGTCCATGACGATGGGCTCAGTATCAAAACCGTATGGCGTCCGGCCCCGCATATAGTAGCCTTTGGTACACCGGGAATAAAAAGCGTCCTGCACGCGCATTTGGATGCTTTCCCGTTCCAGCTGGGCAAACACGATACAGATATTGAGCATCGCCCTGCCCATTGGGGTAGAGGTATCAAATTTTTCCGTACAGGACACAAACTCCACATTGTACTGCTTGAACAGCTCCATGAGCTTTGC
>ENA-UEYI01001070-UEYI01001070.1-human-gut-metagenome-genome-assembly--contig:-NODE-1070-length-24935-cov-5.248290_pt1 | contig 24935 bp, 22 predicted proteins | sample MGYA00242900_ERZ507916 | MGnify/ENA primary metagenome ERZ507916 (study PRJEB26167, sample SAMN06115521) | human gut metagenome | host: Homo sapiens | place: China:Chongqing | collected 2015-09-02...
GATATTGCTCCGCTTGCCCATCAGCTCCACGATTTCGGCAACCAAAACGATGTATACATTGATAATTTCAAAGGGAGGATTCTTATTTTTCGTAACACTTCTCTCAGAACCGTTCTTTTGTGATATTATACCATAGAGTCCCACATTTTATCAATTACCATTTGGATGCTGTCTACAAAAAATGAAATGTAGGTAATTTCGATTGGACAAATCAAAACAGAGGAGAAAACAAAATGGCATCTATTGTACAGCGCGGCAAAAGCTATTGCGTCGTTTATTACACAGTAAAGGACGGTGTTCGGAAACAAAAGTGGGAAACCTATCATTCCCAAAATGAGGCATTATTTAGAATGCGCGTTGTTGAATACCATCAGAGGGTTAAAAAGTCAGAAGCAGTTGGGCAGCCAGAAACGGTCGCTCAACTGCTTTATGAAGATGTTCACCTATATGGGCGAGCTAAGTGGTCGCTGTCGATGTACACCACCAGCATGGGACTGATACAGAATTATATCATCCCGCTCTTTGGTACTGTTCAGTTGAAAGATTTGTCCCCACGCCTAGTTGCAGAATTATATTCGGTGTTTCAAGACTGCAAGCCAAATTCACCCACTGCATTGAAGTCCATTCAAAAGCTGCTCCACAGCGCATTTGAGCAGGCAGTTCTATGGGAATATGTGGAGCGGAACCCATTTCATAAAGCCATAATTCCAAAGATTAGGCCAATGTCGCAGACGCTTTTACTCCCTAAGCAAATACATGCCCTTTTGCAGAGATGCGAAAGTCTTTGGCTGAGATTGGCGATTGAACTTGCGTTTGTATGTACGTTGCGCCGGGGAGAACTGCTGGCGCTGACATGGGATGATATTGATTGGAATGCAAATTCTCTGAAAATCAGCAAGACTATATGCAGAGTCAGTAAGGATGCGATTATTGCGCTGAATCAGCGCGACATCATACAAATCCTTCCGTCAAATGCTGACAACAGAACAACCCTTGTTATCAAAGCTCCAAAAACAGAAACGAGTCATCGTACTGTTTATTTCCCTCCATCCGTTCGGCAATCACTATTGGCTTGGAAAAATGAACAGCAAAAATCAGCTGCCAGCATAAATCTGGGGCTGATTTTCGCGAATGAAGATGGTAGACCAATTCAAGGTAACCTTGTTACCCAATGTTTTTGCAGGCTTGTTGCACAATGTGGTTTTCCCAAAGTTACCTTTCATAGCCTGCGGCATAGCAGCATTACTTACAAGCTGGTATTGACGAGCGGTGACATCAAGGCCGTACAAGGAGATTCCGGTCACGCGCAGGCGGGGATGATTACGGAAATATATGGACATATGTTGGACGAAAACCGACGAAAGTGTGTTGATAGATTTGAAGTAAAGTTTTATCAGAGCAATGGCACCACTCTATGAAATCGAACGCAAAAGCATCCGCTTAGGAGGCGGACACTCGATCAATTTGACATTATGGGGCCAAATTTTCTACAAAAAATAAGAACATATCTTCATTCTGTTTCAATGAAGCCGAATTTTATAGGGGCTACCGCCCTTTATATATACAAAAACTTATTATAATGAGGAGGAATAAACTCATATGGCTGACAAGTTTAAGCTATCCATCAATGACTTATCTGGTGCTGTGACGCTCCCATTGATTAGCAAGCTATTTGCAGAATGGAAAAGCGTTGATCAACTGGAAATTTTGCTCCAGATGCTGACAGCATATTTCCATAGAGGCCATACTAGCGAAGGGTTTGATATGGTTTGCGCGCTTCTTCAATCATCTGGTTTTTGCCTACCACCGGAGTTTTACGATGTAATCAAAACTAACATAGATAAGCGTGAGTTTATAGGTGAGTTCCTGACGGATTTTCGCGAAATATTGGGGGAACTATCCGAATAGCAAAATCGAAGTTAAATCGTCGCTATGATATGACACTATTTTCAACTGATTAGTGCGAAAATTAACACAGGAAAGAGGTGGTTCCATGAAAGCAGCAATTTACTGTCGCGTGGATGGAGGAGGAAGTCCGGAAATGCGGCGTGATGCATTGGAGATGCAGAAGCAGGAGTTGGAACGTTATGCAGTAAGAAAAAGAATTCATGTTTCAGGCTATTATGAGGATGATGGCTTTCCCGGATATGATCTGAAGCGGCCTGGATTGACACAAATGCTGAAGGACTATGATGCTGGCTTATTTGAGCAAATTCTGGTAGTCAATCGCAGCCGATTATATCGCGGGAGTTGTTGGAACGAACCTCAATGGCCCTTTCAGATCTGTTCAATCAAACAGCTGGAGCATGATTTAGCACATTGAAACGGTGAGGGATGTCCCCTCACCGTTTTTCTTTCCAGTATTCCGCACACTGCTTTTGCAGAGCGGAAATATAGCGTTTGAAATAATCACCAATAAAATCGGGGTAAAAATAGCAAAGCGTGTTCAGAAAATCATCGATGTAATCACTACGAATATCCTGAATACGGGCGAAAGGGTCTAAGAAATAAGGCAAACTATCTGAGCAAATTTTCAGGCAGCTTGCTAGATTGATATTACACCAGGAAGGATCAAGAACTTGTGACATATCGCTGGAGAGCAACTGTTGTTTTATAGCTTGCTGTGGGTTCAGACCACTGATGCTTTGGTGAATGCCGGCCATGTCAAGCTGGAAATTGCTGATAGGAAACGCATCGGCAGTATCTACGCGATAGATTCTATCATCATCAGCGAGCAGGATTTCAACGCCATTCCCCTCGCCTGTAAGGCTGTACAAGCCATAGAAAGAGAAATAATGTTCCCAATTTTTGGCTTGCTCTCGTACTTTTTCATAAGCAGGCATTGAATCGGTCACGTTCAAATATCGTTCCCCGATAATATATTCCGTTTTGAAATAAGGCCGCTTTTCTCCTGGGGAGAGCTGGAATAAGACAGCGTCCGGCATACAGTATCCCATCGCCTGTGCCAACTTGGTGTAAATGAACTCGTTGCAGGCGCAATCTGTATAAGCGTGCTTCACAAGATACCGATCATTCCGGTCGACCTTTCGCTTGGCCAGTAAAAGGCGACCGCTGTCACCCTCTTGATGTGGAATTTGAGAAAACACAAAATCAGCCGTTTGAACCACATCGGGAGAGGTGATTGGCGGTTTTTCCTGATTTTCCTGCTCTTTGGACTCCATGCGCAGTTGCATCATATACTTATCAAACCCTGGATGCATCTCAAAACCTCCCAATTTGCTTTCATTGTAAAAGAGAAGGGAAAATTTGTCAATCATTGTTGAACCGTGTCGGCATACTGACACGGCTTTTTTCGTATGCAGGAAAGTACGCTTTCAGAATCGCATAGTCTTAATTATTCAAGGAAGGAGTGAGTGCGTTAGATGAAAGAGCAACAAGAATTGATCGTCCGATGTGATTTTTCCAAAGCCGGTGAAAATCTGCAAGAATTGCTTTTGCAATCGTTTCAGTCTTTTCTTGCCCGAAAGATTGAAACTGCAGTTTTTTGACGTTGTTCATCATGGATGCTATCCTACCTGTGATGAATGGCTGCTTATCTCAGGAGGTTAAGTATGTACAATGAGATAAGCAACCCCATGGATTATCATGTGGCACTATACATCAGACTGTCAAAGGAGGATGAGAGCGAAGGGCCATCGCAGAGCGTGACCAATCAGAAGTCCCTTTTAGATGAATTTGTCCAAAAGCACCGTTTACAAGTTTATGACACCTACATTGACGATGGCTGGAGCGGTACCAACTTTGACCGCCCGGATTTTCAGCGAATGATCGGCGATATCGAGGCCAAGAAGGTCAACATGGTCATTACCAAGGACCTGAGCCGACTGGGCCGTGACTACATCATGACCGGCCACTATATGGAGCGGTACTTCCCAGAAAAGCGGGTGCGATACATTTCCCTGCTGGACGGTATCGACACCGGCGTGGAGTCCACAGCCAACGACATTACGCCGTTCCGGGCCATCATGAACGATATGTACGCCAAGGACATCTCCAAGAAGATCAAGAGTGTCAAGCGAGATAAGCAGCGCAAGGGGCAGTTTATCGGCGGCAAACCGGTATATGGCTACAAAATGCACCCGACCGAAAAGAACAAGATCATCATTGATGAGGAGGTTGCGCCCATAGTGCGGCGGATCTTTGCCATGGCGCTGGATGGAGTTAGCTGCCGCCAAATTGCCGCTACGCTGAACGAGGAGGGCGTCCCTACACCGGCCACCTACTGCGGCTGGAACATGGGTCGCAAAGGACCCTATGCGGGGCTGTGGAGCAGCGAGCGTATTTCCGATATGCTGCAAAATGAGACCTACATCGGCAATATGGTGCAGGGGCGGCAAGTGAAGATCAGCTACAAGTCTAAGAAGTGTTTGCATCAAGATCGTAATAATTGGGTTGTGGTTGAAGATACCCATGAGCCGCTGATTGACGCTGAGAGTTTCCGCAAGGTGCGGATGCTGGTGAACAGCCGCAAACGCACCCGAAGCCGTACCTACGATTTTCTGTTGAAGGGCTTGATTTTCTGCCACGAATGCGGTTATCCCTTGGGCGTGCTGAATCGCCCCAACGCCAAGGGAGAAGAAACACTGTATTTCGTCTGCCGTACCTATCAGCGTTTTACCAAGAACAGTGCCTGCACCACACATTATATCAAGGAAAAAACGGTAACGGACGCAGTGATTGCCAAGGTTCGAGAGGTCTGCGAAGACTATTTGACCGCGGAAGCATTGCTTCCCGCTGCGGAAAAGGCGGTGAAGGAGGCGTCGCAGGAGAACAAGACGGTGGCGGAGATCAGCGCCCTGCAAAATAAGAGTGCCAACCTTACAGAGCACCTTGACCGAATGTACACCGACCGTCTTTCCGGTTTGTTGCCGGAGGAGGACTTTCAGCGTATCTTCACCCGCATCAAGGACGAACGGGCACAGCTGGAGGAACGAATCAAGGAGCTTCAACAGCAGCAAAAGAACCCTATCAGCCAAACAGAGCGAGCAAAAGATTTGGTACAAAGATACCTTGATACGGCATATGCCAACCGGGAATTGCTGGTGAGCCTGATCGAGCGGATCGAGCTGACGGCGGACAGGGAGATCATTGTCAAGTTTCGATTTGCAGAGCTTCAGCAGGCGGGATAAATCTAGCCATATCAGTGGTTTGCGCCGTTATGAGCGGCGCGATTTTCAAGACGAAATCACTTACAATAGTTCCCGCGCTACGTATCGCGTATTGAGAAGCGGGCATTGGAAAAGCTGCGGGCAGAGCTGGAAAAGCCTGTGGGCAGCGGAGCCGGTCAATAGCAGGACCGCAGGCCAGTTTCGGAGGCTCATCCGGAAAAATCGCGGACTTCCAGCAGTCCGCCCAAAATCTTTGCGGATATTTTACACCTATTTCCCAATTTTTAACTTGTAAAATATGGAATTTTATGATATTTTGACAATATACACAAGATCATGCCCGCAGTGATATCTGCGGGCACATTCTTATTGGGAAGGAGTTGTGGGAACATGGAACAGCGCAGAACGGTGCTGCTGGCAGATACCAGTACGGAATTCCGCATTCTGCTGCGGGAAGCCATGGAAAAAACAGGAGAATTTCTGGTAGAAATTGCACAAACCGGGAACGAAGTTCTGGAAAAAGTTCAGGAGCAAGAACCGGATATTCTGATCATGGATGTGATCCTGCCGGGGCTGGACGGTCTCAGCGCTCTGCGAGAACTTCAAGAGCTTGGCTACGCTCCCATGACCATTCTGACCTCCGCATTTGTTTCCGACCAGACGTTGGCGGAAGCAACGGAGCTGGGCGCTGCCTATTTTCTGCCAAAACCCTTTCGGATGGACACGCTGTTGGACCGGATGCGGAACCTGTTCTGGGAAAAGCCGAAAGCCACCCGCCCCTCTCTGAAAGCCCGCGTCACCCACATGCTTCATGATGCAGGTATGCCTGCCAATATCTCCGGCTACCAGTATCTGCGGGAAGCGATCCTGATCACCGCCGCCGATCCAAGTGTACTGAACAAGGCTGTAACCAAGATCCTCTATCCTGAGATCGCCCGGCGTTACGGTACCACTGCCCTTCGAGTAGAACGATGTATCCGCAGCGCCATAGAGACCGCCTGGGACCGGGCTTCGCCGGAGACACTCCCCAAATACTTCGGCTGCACCGTCAGCAGTCAGCGTGGAAAGCCCTCCAATGCGGAATTCATTGCTCTGCTGGCAGAACGGCTGACCCTGGAGGATGACCAAGCCCTCAGAGCCTGACAGCTTTTCACAGTCTATATAAAAGGAGACAGGACGAGCCTGTCTCCTTTTTTGCGTTCGTTTTCATTCGACAGCATCAGAGTGTTCGTTTCATTTTACGAAAACGTATACGTTTTCGCGTCAAATTCGTTTTTTCTTCCTCCAAAAATAACAACCAAAGGTCGTCCTTTTTATTTGTGCACTTTACACAGTGTACGTGAAATTGAATAAAAAAATCATGGGAAAATAGCCATAATCCTCCTTGACAATTCCGTTAAGAGTTCTTTATAATAGTAGCAAGGAAGTGCAAACGTTTGCGACCGGAGGACGGCACACCGACGGTCAAGCCGTGCACAGAACTGAGAAAAGAGAGCAATCTGCTGTCCCTGCAATCCCCGGCAGACTTCAGAAAGAGGTGTTATCGTGTCGAAAAATGGATTACCCAGAAAACCCCTGACCAAGCGGCGTTTAAAGAACCTGATCCTGAATGTGCTGAAAAACCCCTTTAACATGGTGGTGCTGGTCAGTCTCATCATCCTGTTCTGCCTCATCATCATCCCTCTGCTGACCATGATCTCCAGCACCTTTACGCTGGCTCAAGGCGAGCTGCGCCGGGTCCAGGGTCACGTGGGCGATTTCACCCTGTACTACTGGAAATACATCCTCACCGGTAAGCTGGCCAGCGCCGTGCTGTGGGGGCCGCTGAAGAACTCCTTTATCTGCGGCTTCTTCACCGTGCTGGTGTCCGTACCTCTGGGCTCCGTGCTGGCCTGGCTGATGATCCGCACGGATCTCCCCGGCAAGAAGATCTTGGGCCTGCTGGTGACCGTACCTTATATGATCCCCTCCTGGACCAAGGCTCTGGCTTGGCTGGCCATGTTCCGCAACTCCACCTCCGGCGCCAACGGCTTCCTGGCTGGCTTGGGCATTCCCGTTCCCGACTGGCTGGCTTACGGCCCTATCGCCATTGTGCTGTGCATGTCCATGCACTATTACGCATTCTCCTACATCATGGTCTCCGGCGCACTCCGCTCCATCAACTCCGAGCTGGAGGAAATGGGCGAGATCCAGGGCGCCAGCAAAGCGCAGATCCTGCGGCACATCACGCTGCCCCTGATCCTGCCCTCCGTGCTGTCCGCCACCGTTATGACCATCAGCAAATCCATCGGTACATACGGCGTCCCCGCCAACTTGGGCAACCGCATCGGCTACTACACGCTGGCTACCAAGATGCGTACCTTCATCGACCAGGGTCCCCAGGCTGTCGGCTATTCCATGTCCATCGTACTGGTGCTGCTGGCCGCCCTCATCATCTTCTCCAACCAGCGGATCGTGGGCGTCCGGAAGTCCTATGCCACTGTCAGCGGCAAGGGCGGCCGCGCCACGCTGATGCAGCTGGGCAAAGCCAAGAAGCCCCTCATGCTGTTCCTGATGGTCTTCCTGTTCCTGGCTATGGTGGTGCCCTTCTTCGTGCTGATCATGGAGACCTTCCAGATCACCACCGGCGCCGGCTATGGTCTGGATAACCTGACGCTTTACAACTGGATCGGCAAAGCAGGTGAGATTGATAAGTACACCAACTACGTGGGCATCTTCCGGAATCCCAATTTCTTCAGCGCCTTCTGGAATACCATCCGCCTGACCCTCATCGCCTCCATCCTCACCGCTATCTGCGGCCAGTTCCTGGGCTACATCAGCTCCCGCGGCCGTGGCAAGTGGTACGGCGACCTTACCGAGCAGATGGTCTTCGTCCCCTACCTGATGAGCGGTATCGCATTCTCCACCATGTATTTCTCCATGTTCTCCCGTCCGCACCTCGGCGGACTGATGCCCTCCCTGTACGGCACCTTCACCCTGATCGTGCTGACCTCGGTGGTTAAGCACTTCCCCTTCGCCAGTAAGTCCGGTACCGCCAATATGCTCTCCATCAGCGTGGAGCTGGAGGAAGCGGCAGATATCGCCGGCGCCAGCTTCTGGAAGCGGATGTCCTCCATCATCGTTCCTCTGGCGAAAAACGGCTTCATTTCCGGCTTCATGCTGACCTTCATTTCCATCGCCAAGGAGCTGGACCTCATTATCATCATGATGACTCCCACCACCCAGACCATGTCTTACCTGGCCTTTACCTACTCCCAGGACGGTTACAACCAGATGTCTGACGCAGTGTCCGTGTGTGTGCTGGCCTTCATCCTGGTGTGCTACACCGTGGCCAACCGCTTCGGCGCGGATCTGAACAAGAGTATGTAAGGGAAACAGAAAGGAAGAACGATATGAGCCGCATTGAATTAAAGCATATTGATAAATTTTACGGTACCAACCATGTCCTGCGGGACATCAACCTCGTCATCGAGGACGGCGACTTCATGACCCTGCTGGGGCCCTCCGGCTGCGGCAAGACCACCACCCTTCGCGTGGTCTCCGGTCTGGAAAAGCCGCAGAACGGCATCATGACCATTGACGGCGTGGAGATGATCAACGCGGATGATGCCTATTACGCCGAGCCCAGCAAGCGCGGACTGAACCTGGTGTTCCAGTCCTACGCCCTGTGGCCCCACATGACGGTCTACAACAACATCGCTTTCGGCCTGAAGATCCAGAAAATGGACAAGGCGGAGATCGACCGCCGGGTCATGGATTCCCTGCGGATGATGCGTATTGACATGTACAAGGACCGCTATCCCACCGAGCTGTCCGGTGGCCAGCAGCAGCGTGTGGCCATCGCCCGCGCTGTGGCCTCCAGTCCCAAGCTGCTGCTGCTGGATGAGCCTCTGTCCAACCTGGACGCCAAGCTCCGTATCGACATGCGGGCGGAGCTGCAGCGCCTCCATAAAGATTTGGGCACCACCATCATCTACGTCACCCACGACCAGACCGAAGCTTTGACCATGTCCACCAAGATCGCGCTGTTCAAGGCCGGTGAGTTGAACCAGGTGGCTACCCCCGCCGAGCTGTACAACAACCCCATCGATCTGGAAGCCGCCGACTTCATCGGCAATCCCCGGATCAACCTGCTGGACGGCAAGGCCGAGATGGTCAACGGTCAGCTGGTGGTCAAGAGCGATCTGGGCGGCCATACCTTCCCCGCCGAGCACCTCACCGACGAGGAGTTCCCCAAGAGCGGCGAGTTCGACTGCGTGCTGGCCATCCGTCCCGAGCAGATCATTATCTCCACCGAGCCGGTGGAGGGCGCCATTCCCGTCAGCATCTACGCCAACCAGCCCGCCGGTTCCGAGACCATCACCACTTTGAAGGCCGGCAACGATGAATTCCTGGCCAAGGAGATCGGTCAGGTCTCCTACGATCTGGACCGGAAGGTCTGGGCCATCATCGACCAGAACAAGATCAACATCTACAATAAGGAAACCACCCGTCTGATCAAACGCGCGGTGTAAGCCGTGTCTTGATACGCAATTTCCCCCCCAAATCGGACGGCGCTGATCCACCGTCCAAATATGAAAGGAGTCCCCGATGAAAATGAAGAAGTTTTTTGCGCTGCTCCTCTCCCTGTCCATGGTGCTGAGCCTGGCTGCCTGCGGCAGCAAGGGCAACTCCAATGACTCCCAAACCGACGGCGAAACCGCCAGCGACCTGCATCTCGGCTATGACATCAACACCGGCGAAAACCACTACGGCCCCTATTATGACGAATGGAGCGACAAGACCGACGAAGAGCTTTTCGAGGAAGCTCTGAAGGAGGACACCACCATCAACGTCTACGCCACCTCCTCCAAGATGATGAAGGTGGAAGAGGGCTTTGAGGCCGCTTATCCCGGCCTGGATCTGGTGGTCTCCGATCTGAAGACTGACGAAGTGCTCTCCAAGGCCAAAATCGAGCACGACACCGGCAACATCACCGCCGACGTACTGCAGACCAAGGACGTCAACGGCAACGTGTTCCACGAGTGGTACAACCAGGACATCCTGGAGCCCTATTATCCCAAGGACATCTGCTCTCACATCGACGAAGGCTACCTGAAATACGGTTATCCTCTGTACGCCTCTCAGTCCATGTGGTATTATAACACCAAGGCCTTCCCCGACGGTCAGCCCATCCACAGCTGGTGGGAGATCATTGAGAAGAACGAGGACGGCACTCAGAAGTACCGCCTGTTCACCAAGGAGATCGGTCAGGAAAGTGCCTACCTGTCTCTGTTCGCCAGCTTCATCAACAATGCCGATGAAATGGCTCAGTCCTACAAGGATACCTACGGCAAGGATCTGGAATACACCTATGACGCTTCCTCCTTTGACTTTGAAGTTCCCGAGAACAACGCCGGCGTGGAGTATCTGTGGCGCTTCTCTCAGGCCAAGATGACCTTCATCAGCGACGGTGACGAGCTGGTTCTGGCCGTCCATAACTCTACCGCTGAGGATCCCGCCCTGTGCCTGGCCTCCGCCGGTAAGATCGGCAACCGCGACGAATCCGGCTATGACATTGCCTGGTGCCTGAATCTGGAACCCTACACCGCCCTGCTGAATCTGGAGTGCCTGTTTATCGCCAAGGGCACCAACAGCCCTGCCGGTGCCCGTCTGTTCATCCGCTACGTCACCGGCGGCGCTGACGGCAAGAGCGAAGGCATGAAGCCCTTCAAGAAGGAAGGCAACTGGCCCATCCGCGATGACGTGGAGGACAAGAAGAACCCCGCAGAGCTCACCGAGCTGGGCGCCCGCGCCAATGACCTCAGCGCTATCTATGACATCTATCTCGACGTGCAGGAGATGTGGACGTACTGGCTGTCTCAGAACCTCAAGATGAAGTAAATTCAAGCACCGCGATTTTTCCCGGGCGGCGGCAACCGCCGCTGCCCGGTCCTTTTGAATCATTCAGATAGGAGATAACATGAACCAGGATTTTGAAAAAGAACTGCGCCGGGCGAAACGGGAAAAAGAACAGGCCAGACGGGTGGAATCCTTTTGGGATGCCTTCCGGCTGACGGAAAACGGCCATGTAAAAAGCACGCTGCTGCTGAATTCCTTCTGCCTGTCCATCCTCTTTCTGGCAGTTTACGGCGCGGCCTTCTTTCTGCTGACCGATCCCATTCACGCATGGCTTGCCCTTGCGCCCCGGGCGGTAGAAAATCTGGTCAGTGCGCTGCTCCCCGCCCTGATCGGGACAGCAATCTGCGCGCTGACCCACCTGATTTGCCATCCTCAGACCGTTCTGGCCGCATACGGCTGGCTCTTGCTGCTGGCCCTCGCCAGTCTGGTAACCATGCTGCTCCTGCTGCGGGGTGACAGCGGCGCGTCGGTCCTGTTTCTCCAGCTCTTCGGTATGATGGTCCCTGTGCCGCTGCTGATGGGTTTTGGAAGCTCCTGGTGGCTGCTTCGCCGCAGAAACTCTCTCTGAATAACCGTTTTTTCCCATGTATGCAACTTTAAAAAAAGGCTGTGAAACTATGATAGATACTGTATTGTTCGATATGGGCGGCACTCTGGAGGACATCTGGGTCGATGACGAAAGCCGCCATTCTTCCATTCAGGGCGTGCTGGATATTCTGCGCGCTCACGGCATCGATCTGAACATGGACTTTGAAACTGCGGCTCAGAGCATCAATGTCGGCTGGGAACGTTACGGCGCTTACCGGGACCCCCGGCAGCGGGAGCTGAAGCCGGAGGAGATCTGGGGCAGCTTCATTTTGACGGATTTCGGCCTGAATGAAGATTCTGTGCGTCCTTACGCCGAGGAACTGGCCCACATGTGGGAGATCACCCACTATCACCGTACTCTCCGCCCCCACGTGAAGGAAATGCTGGAAGGGCTGAAGGGGCTGGGTATGAAGCTGGGCGTCATCAGCAACACAGCCAGTCTCTATCAGGTGTTTGACGTTCTGAAAGACTACGGCATCCGGGACTACTTCCAGGATGTGACGCTTTCTTCCGTCACCGGATATCGCAAGCCAGACCCCAACATTTTTCTGGTCTCCCTCCATCAGGTCCAGTCTGACCCCGCCAGCTGTGCCTATGTGGGCGATACCCTCTCCCGGGACGTCATCGGCCCCATCCGCATGGGCTTCGGTGCCACCTTCCACATCGACTCCTACCTCACCAAGCTGAAGGACACCAACGTTCCCGCAGATGTGAAGCCCACTTACAGCGTGAAGGACATTTATGAGGTCTACACGATCCTGAAGGACGCCCGCTGATCCCTGTTTTGATGTATGACAAGAAGGCCCGGACCGCTGTGGCGGTTCGGGCACTTTTTACGGCTTTCAGTCGGGGTGCAGATCAGCAGTCCGCCAACGCAAACACTCCCGTTTTTCGATGTCTGTTCCGTGATTTGTTGCTTTTTCGCACTTTTCCCGCGCAAAAATCCCGCAGAGAGTGGTTGCTCTCTGCGGGATTTTTAACATTCTCTTGGTTTTCTTTTTTTGGGGGGCGGTTTATGCCGGAGGCTTACTCATACCGGGTGCCTGCGCCGTCCACCATGGCGTCATAGGCCCGCTTTACCTTATCGTAGTTCTTATCCCGGTCTAGCGCCACGCCGCGGCCCACGCCGTCTACGATGCGGCCCACGCCGATGGCATCCAGCTTTTCGTCCAGCTCTGCCAGCAACTTGGGTGCGGAGCCAGGTTCCGTGGAGCGGCCGTCAAAGATGATGTGGAAGAATACCTGATCCAGTCCGGCATCCCGGGCCATTTCGCAGATGGCCAACGGGTAGTCGATGCAGCCGTGAGAGGATTTATAAGTGAGATACGCCAGCAGATGCAGCGCCGTGCCGTTCTTTTTGGCGTGTTCGATGGCCTGTAAGAAGATGGGATTCTTCTTGAAGCTGCCGTCCTTCACAGCGGCGTCCAGACGGACATCATCCTGCATGACGCAGCGGCCTGCACCCAGATTAGAGTGGCCTGCCTCGGAGTTGCCGGCCTTTCCGCTTCCCAGGCCCACATGCTCGCCGGAGGCGTGGAGTTTGCTCCAGGACTGCTCCGCCAGCAGGGAATCCCAGTAGGGGGTATCCGCCAGATGGATCGCATCGCCGTCATCGCCGGAACCGAGACCCCAACCATCGCAGATGATGAGCAGCATCTTCCGGTCCTTGCCGAAATCGTGTCCCTCCGCCAGAGATTTGCCGGTCATCTCCGCAGGCTGGGGGATGCCCATGACGTTCAGCACCGTAGGCGCCACGTCACCCAAGCAGCCGTCCCGCAGGGCAATGGGGCCGCTGTGGGCGGGGTCCATCAGAATGAAAGGCACCAGATTGGTGGTGTGGGCGCCGTCGGGCTTGCCTGCGGCGGTGTACAGCTTTTCAATGTTGCCGTGGTCCGCGGTGACGGCCACCACATAGCCCTTGGCCAGCGCGTCATGGACCACCACATCCAGATAGTGACTGACATGCTTGCAGGCTTCCAGCTTGGCGGCGGTATTCAGGGTGTGGCCGATCACGTCGCCGTTGGCGAAGTTGGTCACCACGAAATCGTATTTGCCCAAAGCGCCCATGACCTGATCCGCCACGGCAGGCAGGCTCAGCTCCGGCTGCTGGTCAAAGTCAATGCCCTTGGGAGACGGCACGCACACATCATCCTCGCCGGGGAAGGGCGCGTTCTCGCCGCCGTTGAAGAAAAAGGTCACATGGGCATACTTCTCGCTCTCCGCGCAGTGGAACTGATTCTTCCCCGCCTCGCTGAGGACCTGAGCCAGAGGCTTCACCACATGAGACGGCGCAAAGGCGATGGGCAGATCCTTGAACTTATCATGATACATGGTCATGATGACGAAATCCAGATCCTTCAGCTGGTTCCGCTGCACCTTGTTGAAGTCCGGATCGGTGAACAGCTCCGTCAGCTCGATCTCCCGCTCACCGCGGCGGCAGCAGAACACGGCGGCATCGCCGTCTCCGATCTTGCCTACAGGCTTGCCGTTCTCCACCAGGACCATGGGTTCCAGATGGTAGTCATCCTGCCCCGCCTGATACGCTTTTTCCACGGCCCGCGCCAGTTGTGCGCCGCCGCGCTTGGATTCAGACATAAAAAGTACCTCCTTATGAGTCGAGCGGTGCGTGAAACGGTTCTTTCCCGCGCCACTGCGCATTTTTTTATCCGACCGGGGCGAACTTATTGTCCATCCTCCGGCGGGATCAGCTTTTCCACGGCCACCTGCCCCCGCTTGGGGAAAATATCCAGCAGGTCCGGGAACCGATAGACCTTGGCATCCGGGCGGTTTTCCGCTGTCAGCTTCAGGGGCTTATCCTTCTGGTACTGCACCGTGACGGTCATACCGAAATCGACGGCCTTGGCGCCGATGATGTCCCGATTCAGATTGTCCCCCACATAGCAGCAGTTTTCCGGTTCGGCTCCCACTTCCTCCATGGCGTAATAGTAGATCGCGGGGCCGGGCTTCCGGATATAGGTGACCGAGGACTGCTGGACTGTCTGGAAATAGGGGCGCAGGCCATCCTGATCCAGCCACTCGTCCACTTCCCGTCTGCCCACCAGATCCGAGATGATGCCCAGAGTGTAGCCCCGGCGGCACAGCTCCTTCACCGTGTCGGCGCCGCCCTCCACCACCGTGCGGCGGCCCTTGGTCTGCCGGTACTGGTAGCAAAGCTCCGAGGCATTGCGCCGGATCAACTCCGGGTCACAGTCATAGGCCAGCCAACGCCGCCACAGCACCTCTTCCGGGGCCTCGCACATATATTTCAGCGCCCATTCCCGGTATACATCGTACCGCTTGTCGATCACGTCCTCGAACCACTGGGTTGGATCTTCCGTTTTCACGCCGCACAACTCCGCGATCTTCGCCCGGGCGGCAGCCAGATAAGCCGGGTCCTCGTCAATGACTCGGAAGGTACCGCCCAGATCCAGAAAAATATAACGGATGTCCGTATTCATGGCTTGCTTCCTCCTTTTCACCGGGCTGCTGGCCCGGAATGCGTCATCAGGGCAGAATGTTCAGGATCTCCCGGAAATCTTCAATGACATAGTCCGGGCGGTTTTCCTCCGTAAATTCCACGGGATGCTTCTTCTCCGGAGACCGGAAAATAATATTGCAGCCGATACCGGCCTTCTTGGCCCCGGCAATGTCGCGCTTGATGTTGTCCGCAACGGACACGCACTCCTCCGGCTTCACGCCGATCTGCTGGCAGGCCAGATCGTAGATCTCAGAGCAGGGCTTGCGCATGTGGCATACGGAGGAGAGGATCACCGTATCGAAATAGGAATCCAGACCGTCCTCCTCCAGCCAGTCGGGCACCTCGTTCTCACCGATGAGGTTGGAGATGATCCCCAGCTTGTAGCCGCGCTCATGCAGACCCTTGATGACCTCCACGCCGCCGTCTACCACCTCGCGGCGCCCCTTGCACTGCCGGTACTGGAAGCTCAGCTCATGGCACACCTGACGGATCCGGGCCGGGTCATAGTCCGGCAGCAGCCATTTGCACCACAGCTCTTCATCTCCGGATTCCTTGAACTCGCCCAAAGCCCACTTGCGGTACGGCTCGTAGCGCTCCTCGATCATCTGATAGAATTCCTCATAAGGCATATCCGTGCCTGCGATCTCCGCCATTTTCCGACGGGCGTGGCGCATATAGGCCTCCTCCAGGAAAGCAATGCGCAGAGTGCCGCCCAAGTCGAAAAAGACGGCTTTATACTGTTTTTCCATAGGTCCTCCTTTAAGCCCGCTCAGGGAAGATGTCCAGCAATTCAGAAAGGCTGGTGATGACATGATCCGGGGTAAACTCCTTGCCGGTGGCCTTTTCCTTGTTCAGCGTATCCGGCTCATCGATCCGGATCATCATACCGAAGCCGGCAGCCTGAGTGCCCTCCACGTCCCGCACCGGGTTATCGCCCACATAGGCGCAGTTGGCTTCCGGCGTGCCGATGCAGCGGCAGGCCAGGTGATAGATGTCCGGGTCCGGCTTGCGCAGGCGCACCTTGGAGGAGAGGATCGTGGTCTTGAAACACTGTGCCACGCCGTCAGCGGCCATCCAATCGGGGATCTCCGTCTCCGTCACGGTGTTGGCGATGATGCCAAGGGTATAGCCCCGGCGGTGCAGTTCCTTGATGGTGGCTACGGCGTCCGGCCGGGCCACCCGGCGGCCGTCATGGTCGCGCCACAGGCGGGTCAGCTTGGGGGCGTTGGCAAAAATCATATTCGGATCATATTCCGGCAGCATGTACTGGGTCCACAGTTCTCCCTCGGAAGCATCCAGCAGGGTGGTCTTGGACTGCTTGCGGTATGCCTTCCAGCGCTCCTCCAGCTTGGCAAACAGGGCGTCGTGGCTCTCCGTGGTGCCGATCAGTTCCATGAGACCGGCTTCCGCCCGGTCAATAAACTCCTGGTCCGGCAGGACAATGCGCAGGGTGTTTCCTACATCGAAGAAAATGGTTTGGATATTGGCGGTCATGGCAGTTCCTCCTTTGAAATTCAGGGTCGCGGCCCAACTGCGGGAAAGCGCGGCGATTCTCGGAGGTGTGACGCCCCCGAGAATCGCAAACGTTTGCGATTTCTGTTTTTATTTTATAGGAGTTCGCCCCTTTTTGTCAATATCCCAAATGTCAAAGCTCAGACACTTTTTTTGCTGGATTGCCCAAAATGCCTTAAAAATTTAGGTTGATATTGACAGAAGAGCAAAAATCAGCTATTCTTGATTCGTCTGAAGTACCTTGGCAGTTTTTTCTGCCAATTTTCTTAAAAAGTCGGAAACGTTTGCACAAACACAACCTTCGCAAGGGAGTCAACTTTATGAAAAATGTAACATTAAAGGATGTCGCCAAAGCAGCAGGCGTCTCCTATGCTACCGTATCCCGTGCCCTTTCCGGCAGCTCCCAGATCGGCAGCGAGACCCGGGAACGGGTCCTGAAGCTGTGCGATGAGATGGGCTACACCACCAACTTTGTGGCCAGATCCATGGTGACCAAGCGCACCAACCTCATCGGACTGGTGGTCCCCTCTGTGGACAACCAGTTCATGTCGGAGCTTGCCTACCACGCGGAAGTCAGCGCCCGTGCCCACGGTTATAATATCATGCTCTGTGATTCCGGTCCGGATCTGAAACAGGAAAAGACCGTGTTCAAGCTGCTGCTGGGCCGGCAGGTGGACGGGATCCTCATCGTCCCTCAGAGCTCTAAATCCTACGATAACCTCAAATCCTATCTGGATCAGGTCCCCACGGTGTTCCTCAGCGAAAACCTGCGGAGCCAGCCCCAGAGCTATGTGGCCGTTGACAACAGCCGGGGCACCTATCTGGGTACCCAATACCTCTATGAACTGGGCCACCGGGACATTCTCTATTTCGGCCAGCGTCCCGGTTCCACGACTCATCAGCTCCGAGCGGACGGATATATGAAGGCCTGTCATGAATTTGACCTCACGCCTCACTTTTTCAACAGCGAATATTCCCGCTCTTCCATTCAGGGCGGATATCAGCTGGCCAAGGAGCTGTTCCGGAAGCCTCTGGACTGCACCGCAGTCTTTGCCGCCACGGACTCCAATGCCCTGGGTATGCTGACGGCGGCGGATGAAATGGGCATTGATATTCCGGGGCATCTGAGCCTCATCGGCTTCGATAACATCAGCGCCACGGCCCTCTCCCGCATCGACCTGACCACCGTTGACCAGCCCAAGCGGGACATGGCGGTACAGGCGGTGGATATGCTCCGGGACAAAATTGAAAACGGCACTCAGGGCTATGTCCACCAGATCCTGCTGCCGACGCTGATCCAGCGGGGCACCTGCCGGAAGCTGGATCCCTCCAAGTGATCTCACTGTAAATTCGGGACGGTCTGCCGTCCCTGGTAGAAAGGAACATCCAACCATGCAAGGTTATCTTTACGATCCTCATACCCATACTGCGGAAACCAGCAAATGCGGCCATCTGCCTGCCGCCGACGTTGTGGAGCGCTATGTGAAGCACGGCTTTTCCGGTCTGGTGGTCACAGACCATCTGCATCCGGAGTACCTCTCCCGCATCGACACGGAGCATGACTGGCAGAAGGCCATGGACCACTATCTCTCCGGCTACAAGGCCTCCAAAAAGCGGGGTGACGAGCTGGGCTTCGATGTGATTTTGGGCGCCGAGCTGCGCTTCCCCCAGAATGACAATGACTATCTGGTGTACGGCATCGACGAGGACTGGCTTCGCTCCAACCCCTATATGTGCTGCACCAGTGCCCGGGAATTCTACGAGAAATTCCACAATGAGGTCCTCATCATCCACGCCCACCCCTACCGGGACGGCAACACCACCGTGTTTGAGGACGCTGTGGACGGCACGGAGATCATCAACGGCAACCCCCGCCACGAAAATCACAGCGACCGGGGCGTGGAGCTGTGCCGCCGCCATCCCAACTATTTCCGTCTGGCCGGATCTGACACCCACCAGGACGGTGATGAGGCCCGTGCGGGCGTCATCCTGCCGGAGCGGGTCCGGGACTCCTTCCAATATAAGGCAATGATCGAGTCTGGAAACTTCCGTCTCTGGGGCCCGGATTTTCAGGACCTCATTGACATCGACGAGGAAATGCGTCAGGGCAAGTAATTGCCTCCCCATCAGAATAATGACTGACTTTGAATCCCCGGCAGACCGCCGCATTTATGTTGGCCTGCCGGGGTTCGTTGCCTCCCCGGCGAGCTGCGGCAAATTTGCAAAGCTGTCTCCCGAAACCAGTCATAGAAACGCAATTCCCCGTTTTTTGTCGGTTATTTGCGGATTTGCGCTTGTATTTTGCAGAAGAGTGTGGTAAGGTAATCCACGGTTACGGAATGCGGCGAAAAGGGGAGCGCCTTGGCGCCGCGCTCAGATTGATGACGAAACCAGATTGCGAGGGAACCCGTGTTCCGGGTTGAGAGGATCCCAGTAAGGATCGACCGCCCCTGTTTCTCCTGGTGACGCCGGGAGAGCTGTCAGCATCTGCTTGAAGTCAAATTCGGTATGTGCTGCAAGGCACATATTTTTTTGCGCTTTGAGCAGAAAATCAAATCTGGAGGTAAATCCCATGAAAAAGTTTCTTGCAAGTATTCTGACCCTGGCTCTGTGCCTGGGGCTCGCCACCGGCTGCGCCGGCAAGCAGACCCCGGCGGAGAACAACACGGAAAGCGCCGGTGAGACCGGTGTGAAGGAGATTCCCTCTCTGAAGATCGCCTTCTCCCCCTACGCCGATGCGGACCAGATCACCACCGCCACAGAGCCTCTGGAGCAGCTGCTTCAGGCAAAGCTTCTGGAAAAGGGCTATGACGTGAAGGATATCGACATGACCGTGGGCACAAGCTACACCGCCGTGGGCGAGGCCCTCAGCGCCGGCAGCGCCGACATTGGCTTCATCTCCGGCGGCAATTACGTCCTCTTCTCCGACGATTGCGACGTGCTGCTCACCGCTCTGCGCTACGCCATCAACAAGGATTCCGAGAACCCTGCTGACTGGAATGACGGCACCATCGAGGAAAACACCAAGGATATGAGCACCTATTACCGCTGCATCATTCTAGCCGGACCCAGCGAAAAGGGTCAGGAATTGCAGGCCAAGGTCAATGCCGGTGAAGAACTGACCTGGGACGATCTCAACAGCGCCACTTGGTCCGTCCTCAGCCCCACCTCCGCCTCCGGCTACATCTATCCCTGCCTGTGGCTTCAGGATCACTACGGCAAGGGCATCAGCGATCTGGAGCACGTGGTCCAGTCTGACTCTCACACCACTTCCGTGGCCCGTCTGGCCGCCGGTCAGGTGGACGTGATGGTTTCCTTCGGCCACATCCGCATCAAGAACGCCCCCAAGTGGGAGAGCGAGCTGGGCGGCACCGCTCCCATGGTGGAGCAGACCGGCGTTATCGGCGTCACCGAGGGCATCTACAACGATATGATCGCTTACAGCAAGAACTCCGATACCATGGCGGATGAGGATTTCCGCAAGGCGCTGGGCGAAAGCTTCATCGAGATCGCCGACACCGACGAGGGCCGGGAGATCATCAGTGTGTTCAGTCAGGTGGGCTACACCTGGGGTCAGGATTCCGATTATGACGGCGAGCGGGCCGCGCAGGAGCTGCTGAAGTCTCTGGAAGGCTAAGTCCCCCCTTTAAAAAACACTTGCCCCGCGGCTTCTCAGGAGCCGCGGGGCTGAAAGGCTATTTATGCTGCTGGAAGTCCAACATGTCCGTAAAGAATTTCAAAACCGCACCCTCGCCCTGACTGACGCCAGCTTTTCCGTCAGTCAGGGGGATTTTGTATCTGTGATCGGTCCCTCCGGTGCGGGCAAAACCACCCTGTTCCGCATCCTCAACGGTTCTCTCCGCTGTGACGGCGGCGCCATTCTGGTAAACGGCGTTCACTTTGAGTCTGCCGACCGCAGGACCCGCCGGGCCATCCAGACCACCATCGGCACCATCTATCAGGATTTCGCACTGGTGGAAAATGCCACCTGCCGCCAGAACGTGCTGAACGCCTGTCTGCCAGACATGGCGTTCCTCCCGGCGGTCTGCGGCTTTTTCGGAAAGGAGCGCGTCGCCGAGGCGGACGCCCTGCTGGACCGGGTGGGCCTTGCCGACAAGGTCCACGAGCCGGTGAAGAACCTCTCCGGCGGGCAAAAGCAGCGGGTAGCCATCGCCCGGGCGCTGATGCGGCATCCCGCGCTGCTGCTGGCGGACGAGCCGGTAGCGTCCTTGGACCCCGTCACCGGGCGGCAGATTTTAGAATTGCTCCGGGACATTCAGCAGGATCAAAAGCTGACCGTTCTCATGAACAGCCACAATCTGGAGCTGTCACAAGAATTTTCCAGCCGTCTCATCGGCCTGAACCAAGGAACCGTGGTGCTGGACGCCCCGGCGGACACCCCGGCGGAGGACATCCTCGCCGCCGTCTACCACCGTCAGGAGGATCAGCCATGACCCGTTCCTCCGGAAAGCGCTGGCTGCGGACGCTGGCACTTTTCCTTCTTCTGCTGGCCGCGGCGCGGTTCACCGACTGCTCCCCCACCCTGTTCTGGGCGCGGCGGAGCCATCTGACGGACCTGATCTCCGCCATGCTCCCGCCGGATTGGGGGTATGCCCCCCGAATCCTGGCCCCGCTGCTGGCTACGGTGCAGATGTCCGTCACCGGCACGGCGCTGGGATCGTTTCTGGCGCTGCTGCTGGCCCCCTTGTGCGCGGAAAATCTCCATGCCCCCAAGCCGCTCCGGTGGACGCTGCGGCTGCTGGTGCAGGTGCTCCGCTCCTTCCCTACGCTGATTTTAGCGCTGCTGGCTACGTTCTTGTTTGGCTTGGGCACCTTCTCCGGTACCGTGGCCATTACGGTCTACACCTTTGCCATTTTGACCCGGCTGACCTATGAGGACATCGAATCGGCGGAGCTGGCCCCCTACCACGCTCTGTGCGCCATGGGCGCAGTGCCGTCCAAGGTCTACTGGCGGGCCGTTGTGCCGGGGATCGCCCCCTCCTATTTCTCCAATGTTCTGTACCTGTTGGAGACCAACGTGCGCCACAGTTCCATTCTGGGCTATGTGGGGGCCGGAGGCATCGGCCTGCTGCTGAACGAAAAAATTTCGTGGCTGGAATACAGTAAGGTAGGCATGATCTTGTTTTTCCTATTCCTCACCGTCTGCGTCATCGAGGGGATCAGCAGCCTGCTGTCCCAGATCATCCGGGAGGAACGGAGCCTGTCTCCCCTTGGGAAGCGGCTCCTCACCGGCGCTGCCGTTCTGCTGGCTTTGGTCTGTACACTGTCTCTCCAGCCACCGGACTTCTCCCATATCAGCCCCCGGGCGGTGCAGGCCATGATTTCCGGCCTGTTCCACCCCGACTGGGCCTTCTTCTTTGAGACGGATACCAGCGGCTTGGGGTACCTGCTGCTGGAGACCGTGTGCATCGCTCTGGTGGGCACCTGCGCCGGAACAGTTATCGCAGTGCCCCTGTCCTTCCTCTCTACCCCCTGCCTGATGCCACAACTCCCGGCGCTGCTGTTCCGGGTGGTCATCATGGCGATCCGCTCTGTCCCTTTCCTGATCTACGGTCTGATCTTTATTCGGGTGGCCGGTCCCGGCCCCTTTACCGGCGTGCTCACTCTGGGCGTTTGCAGCGTTGGTCTTTTGAGCAAACGGTTCACGGAGGCCATTGAGTCGCTGGACTTCCGGGCCTATCACGCCTTGGAATCCATGGGCGTCCCCCTCCTGCTCCGCATCCGGTACGCCGTGCTCCCCCAGCTGCTCCCGGCGCTGGCCTCGGCGGTGCTGTACCGCTTCGACGTAAACATCCGGGAAGCGTCGGTTCTGGGACTGGTGGGCGCGGGCGGCATCGGCGCGCCTTTGATCTTCGCCATGAACCACTACAAATGGAGCGAGGCCGGGGCCATCGCCCTTGGACTGATTCTGCTGGTCTGGTGCATTGACCGCCTCTCCGCCTCCCTCCGCCGGTAATATAAAAGAGCTGACTGCAATGCAGTCAGCTCTTTTTGGGGTACAAGCGAATGTCATTTGGACTTTTCTCAGCCCGCGTCGGCGGCGATGGCCTGATCGATGAGGGATTGCAGCGTCTCCGCCTGATTCTTCTCGGTGATGGCACCTACGATAGGCTCGCCCACGATGTTGCCGTTCCGATCCACTACATAGGTGGTGGGGAAGGCGAAGATGTTGGCGGTAAAGGCTCCCGCCGGGCTGCTGGAATCGAAATACACGTTCTGATAGGTGGCGCCCTTCTTGGCCAACACGTCCTTCGCGTCGGCGATGGCCGTCTCGTCGCCGTCCAGCGTGAAGGCGTTGACGCCGATGAGCGCGCCGCCCTTTTCCGCCAGTTCCTTGTTCAGCGCGTCCAGATCGCCAAGCTCACCCACGCAGGGGCTGCAGGTGGTGAACCAGAAATTCACCACGGTGACGGCGTTGGCGGAGAACAGCTCGTCGCTCTTGACCTCGTTGCCGTCCAGATCCTTGCCCTCAAAGGAGGGGAACTTCTGCACATCGCCGTTGGCGTCGGTCTCCTCATTCAGAATTTCGGGATGCTGCTTTTCCAGCTCGGTCAGCTTATTCTCGATCTCGCTGATCTCCTGCGCGGACTTCTTCAGCAGCGCGTATTCCTCATCGCTGAACTGGTCCTTGGCGGATTCGATGGTGTCCAGCAGGAAATCGCCGTAATTCTTGCCGTCCTCGATCATAGCCATGCCCTTGTCCGCCGCCAGAAAGACCTTTTCCCAAAGCTCCGTGTTCTCCGACAGGATCTCGTTTTCCCGATCCATCAGGGACTTGTGGGTGGCGGCGGCCTCCTCCGTCTGGGCCGTGTCGCCGCTGTTTTCGGTCTTGCTGTCACCCTTCGCGCCGCAGGCGGCCAGAGACAGCACCATCAGCGTTGCCAGCAGCAGCGCGGTCAATTTCTTCATCTTCATGTTGTTTCCTCCGTGTTTTCTTCAATGTTGATATTTTGTTTTCCGTCTCCAAAGCCATAGCGGAAGCTCACGGCCCCGGTGGGACAAGCGCTGACGCACATCCCGCAGCGGATACACTCGGTATGGTTGGGCGTTTTCGTCACGTCCACATCCATCTTGCAGGCTCTGGCGCATTTCCCGCAGGAAATGCACTTATTTTCGTCCACCTTCATCTGGAATAGGGACACTCTGTTGAACAGGGCGTAGAACGCCCCCAGCGGGCAGAGCCATTTGCAGAAGGGCCGGTAGAACACCACGCTCAGCGCAACCACCGCCAGCAGAATACTGAACTTCCAGGTAAACAGCTTGCCCAGCGCTGCCCGGATGCCGGAATTGGCGAGGGACAGCGGGATCGCCCCCTCCAGCACGCCCTGCGGACAGAGGTACTTGCAGAAAAAGGGGTCTCCCATACCCACGTCATTCACCAAAAACGCCGGCAGCAGAACGACCATCACCAGCAAAACAGCGTATTTGAGATAGGTCAGGGGCTTCAGCTTCTTTGTGGAGAGCTTTTTCGTGGGGATTTTATGCAGCAGCTCCTGAAACCATCCGAAGGGGCAGAGAAAGCCGCAGATGAAGCGTCCCAGCAAAACCCCTAACAGGATGAGAAAGCCTGTGATATAATAGGAGAAACGGAACTTCGATGAGCCCACCACCGCCTGAAAGGAGCCGATGGGACAGGCCCCGGACGCCGCGGGACAGGAATAGCAGTTCAGCCCCGGCACGCAGACGATTTTTCCCGCCCCCTGATAAAGACTTCCCTTGAAGAAGTTCGGCAGGTGAAGATTGGTCAGCAGCGCCGCCCCCGCCTGGACCCATCCCCGCCAGCGGGCAAGGAGATGGGAAATTGTTTGATGTTTTTTATCCAATACCCACACACTCCAGACATACTTTAATGGCCTTGCTCAGCACCGTGGCCGTTTCGCCCCGCAGTACGCCGACGCACACCATGGCGGCCCCAGCCAACAGCAAACCGACCTGTGCCATCGTCTTTTTCGATTGCGGCAATTTGCTCACTCCCTTCATTGCTGCCTTATTGTACCACAAGAGATGTAAGATTTTCGTTAAGAACAGAAAGTTAACAGAAATCTTATCTGCCTGTGCTATAATGAACACAAATGGTTCACTCAGCGTGTCGAAAAAGCCTTTTCGCCACGCATGGAGCAGGAATACACCGTCGGCCCAGCCGGTTTCCGTGCGCTTTGCACCCAGAAACCGGGGCCTTCCTCGAAACAGGCTCGTTTTATCCGCCACCGGCGGCACTTCGCCTGTTTCCCCTTCTTGGGTTTCCCGCGCACACCCTTCACCCGCAAGGGGTATGCAGCATCCGTAAAGCGGCACAGCCGCTAACG
>ENA-UEYI01001071-UEYI01001071.1-human-gut-metagenome-genome-assembly--contig:-NODE-1071-length-24926-cov-10.051793_pt1 | contig 24926 bp, 32 predicted proteins | sample MGYA00242900_ERZ507916 | MGnify/ENA primary metagenome ERZ507916 (study PRJEB26167, sample SAMN06115521) | human gut metagenome | host: Homo sapiens | place: China:Chongqing | collected 2015-09-02...
TAGATGCTTTGGAACAAAAAAATACTGATATCCATTCATTTCCATCACAAACGCCGCTAGGAATGGCATATGTACCATTTCAGTCTTGGGGAGAAGAATATGATGCTGATCGTGCACTTCCAATTGGAACAATTTTTCAAGAATTGGATTATCCATTTTTAGGAAGGAGTGTCCATGATGCATGAAAAACAGATGCTGTTAAAAGCCATACAAAAATATGATTTTGCCCTATATGATTTAAATCTTTACCTGGATACGCACCCTCATTCAAAAGAAGCCTTGCAACTTTTTCAGAAATACAAAATGATGAAGCAAAATACAGAAGACCGATATATTAAAAAATATGGGCCATTGACAGCTCAACAAAGTGCATCCAATACTCCATGGAACTGGGTAGAAGGGCCGTGGCCTTGGGAAAGGAGTGCAAATTAAGATATGTGGATCTATGAAAAAAAGATGCAATACCCTGTAAACATTAAAAATGCAAATCCACGTCTTGCAAAAGTGATTATTAGTCAACTAGGAGGTCCAGATGGCGAATTAGGTGCCTCTTTACGCTATATGTGTCAGCGATATGCAATGCCTCAAGCAAAAGTAAAGGGACTATTAACAGATATTTCTACTGAAGAATTAGCATGCGCATGATATCAGTTATATAATCGAATAAAAGCAGCGGCAGGGAAGTGCTCCCACTATGCCGCTGCTTTTTCTTATTGTTTAACTAAATTTTCTTCGCATAGTCCAAACAGATCCACCCAGCCTTCGATTTTAAAAATCCCCATTTATTACAGGTATCGATAATGGTATAGACACCACGATCCTTAATGCAGCCTACAACAGGATACTGTGTTCCGGCACCTTTGCGGATGTTCAGTGCATCAGTTGTAATTTTTACACGGTACGGCTTAGGCGCTGCTTTGTTGCTTGCTGCATTCGGCTGTTTTGCCGGCTGCGTTTTCCCATCCAGTTTGTTTTTCACATCCCACAGGAACTGCGCCCAGTGTTCGCAGTTTTCTGTGTCGCTGCCGCCCTTGGATTTCGGAACGAACCATTTCGGGCAATTTTTCCCAGTAACATCAAAATGCCGGATTACACCACGGTTCATTGGATTCAATCCGTATTTTTTGCACAGATTAGCAGTCAATTTTACCAGGCTGTTGTATGTAGCTGTGTTGAATTTCCCTGTAGAATCCGGGTGACAATTTTCAATGCTGACTGTGTAGCTGTTCGCCTGGTTGGTGCACCAGGAAACTTCTTCGTCCGGAATGCAGCAGATCACTTCACCGTTCAGCCCAATCACATAATTCGCTGACACTTCTACGTCTGTATTCTGAAAATAGTTACGATTCTGCATGGCAGAAGAACCCGGATTTGCCACCCAGTGAATGGCAATGGCGGTTGTTCTGGAACGTTTGGTATATGGTCGATTGTGCGTTAAATACGCATTGGTAATGGTCATAGTTTATTCCTCCCCTTTTAACTCTGGCAGTCCGGCAACGCTGGTCAGCACAGATAGCACACCAGCCAGCAGCGCTGTACTGCCAACGATTACCCAACTGACATCCTGCATGGTCATTGCCACGCCAATGGTTGCAACAGCCGTCTGCGCCATTGTTTTAATCGCTCTGACTGCCGCAGCCTTTGCCCATAGCTTCCAATTTCTCATAGTAAATTCCTCCTAGAATAAAATTTTCTGAATTCCGTAAACCAGAATTCCAACAATGGTAGTAGCCAGTAGCCCACACAGTCCATACAGGACCCGTGTCAGGCCGCTGATTTTTTCACATAGGTTATCCAATTTTACCCGTGTTTCTGCTGCGTCTTGTTCCAGCTTGTCCAACCGCCTACTGTGATCATTCAGCCTGTCTTCATGCTTGGTCAAAATATGCTGTTCTAGTTCTTCGTTCATGTTTTACACACCTCCTTACACCTTCGAGCCATTGATAAAGATTACACCGCCGGATTCTATTTTTGTGCCTTTTATGGTGCAACCTGTTAGTTTCGCTTCGCCCGTAGTGCTGGCGCATACAATGCCTGGGATGGTGCAATATCCTAATCCAGTCACAGAACCGCCACTGCTGCGCACAACAATATCTGTTTCCGCATCTGTCACAAATACGGAGCCGTCCAAATAGCACTGGCTGGCAGTTGTGACACGCAAGCATTCTGCACCGCCAGTTGAAGTGAAATTCACACGATAGCCGTAAACATGTGATCCGGTGGCAGCTGTTACAATTGGACCTGTTCCGCTGTCTGCTGTAACCGTCAACGCTGATAGAGTAAGTGCACAGGTAGTCAGATTGATTCTACCGGTAAGCGTGGTAGAGGCTACACCAGCACCAACGATGGCGATTTTTTTATTTTCAGCGGTCATTGTACCAATGTTGTAGGTTCCAGCGGCTAATTGCAGCCGAATATTGCTGTACATTGGATACTTTTCCAATGCTCCTGCAATTGTTTTCTTGGGGCTCGCTGCTGTATCCCCGGAATTGTCGTCATTTCCACTCTGTGCATTTACATAAACAGTCACTCGAATCATTGCTGGTTTGAGTAAATTGTAGTAACTTTCTACCTTTCCATTCACCGAATTGATCTTCCCAGACAGGCTGGAACTAATTGATTGCTTTGCGTCCTCCAGGTCTGCATCTGTTGCATAGTCTTTCAGCGATGCCTGCGGTGCAAAATACGATTTAAGCTTTTCCCAGAAATATTCCAGCACTTCATTGTTTAAAAGATCGGTATTATCTGCCATGTTCTTCCTGCCTCCTTATGATGACATCATGCGGTCAATATCCGCTTTTGTGATGTAATTGAACTCTTTGCGCAGCGCTTGCAGCTGGCACCTCGTTTCTGCCCGAACCTTGTCCGCCTTCGTCATGCGGACAGTATCCGCCATTGCACGGCTATCTGAACCGCCGCAGGAAATCTTGTGTCCGCCACGAAACGTCCATGCAATGGAGGTGATAATACTGCTGTATGTTTGCGGAATTGCATCCGTAAGATCTTGGTAGGTAAGTTTTACCTTTTGTCCCAACGCATACCGTTTATTGCTATGTACAGTGCATGAAAATGGGCGAATGGTGTAACCGCCTGCATAATCACAAATCGCATAGCGGATGCCCTGGGCAACGGTATCCAAACTATAACCTTCCACGAACACAAATCCTTTCGCAAAGCCATCCAAAAACGGGTTATTGGAAATTTCAATTCGAAACTGCACCTTTGTGTCATAATCCGGGGATTGCAGCACCCACCAGCCCCATGCGTTTTGATCTTTTTCCAATTCTACATGCGCGTCCACACGCATCAGCTCCATCGTATAATCTGCAATGTCGCAGGAATTCCACTCCATTTCGTTCATACCAATTGCAGTTTCTCCGTACTGTGGCTGTGCAAATTGCCCCAAGGTTAAATGTCCGTCTTCCGGTTTGGAGAAGATAAACCCCCCGGCAAGTTCTGCGATGTATTTGAAGAAATCTCGCGGACAAGCGGAATTAGATGTTCCTGTTCCGCTGTCTAGGAAGTACATTGCTGTGTAGATTGTTCGTCTCCAAACTCCGTTAATGTTTGCCCAAATACAGGAATTGCAATAGTCCTCGTTGTCATTGAGGACTGGAAAATACTGCTCCCACTCCAGCAGATTACTCATTCCGGTTTGCGCCTTAATAAAATCGTTTGCGAAACTTGTAATACGATGGCACCAGGTCATTAGATTAGCTCCTGTATATCCCACTTGCTCATTTAGCAGCTCACCAACGGATTTGGCAGACTGATTGGATGTGGAATTGTAGGATGCTGTATCCAGCCACCCCACTGCATCCTGTGCAGTAATGGTGTAGATATCGCCTGATCTTGTACAGCTGGTTACCCAAAACGTTCCGATGCAGTAAGGATTTGCTTCCCCGGTATACTGGGAATACAACGTGATTTTAGCACCACGCACCTTGAAGTTGGATGTATTCGGAATCCGGCACACGATAGACAATGTGGATGCATATACACCACCAATAGCAAATGACCCGTCTGGGCAGCACTGCCGCTTGCTGGATGCCTGTATTACATTGGCGTTTGACAACTCTGCCAGCAGTCCACCGGAACGGTCCCAAATGGATCCGGATATTGTTTCTTGTAAAACCATAGCTTACTCCTTCACAATAATCGGTTGCCGGACCATAATGGAAATGGTGTTGGATTCATCCGGATTTCCGCTGCTGTCAAAAATAGCAGCTGTAGCAGTCAATACCACAGTAAATTGCTGTAGATTCGGATTGTATTTCCACGTAAACGATTCCGGCGCAGATTCTGCGCTGGTATGCATTGCCTTTGATTCCGGACACGCCCCGTGTATTTCAATCACCTTGCAAACTTTGGAATTGCAAATTCCAGTGGTGTAAATGGTAGTATAGCTGCTATTAACAAAAACAGCTGGCATGGTGTAGATGCCGCCGGGCAAATACTTTCCGTCTTCCAGTTTTTTGCGTTCTCCGTTTAGCTGATACGTGCCTGGCAAGTCGGATAATAGGGACACATAGGGGATTGCTACCTTGTTTTGCGGCATGTCTAAAAATTGCAGCGGAATTGTAACGGTATACCGTTGCGACTGGTACGAGATCAAGGAAGTGGATACCGAACCGGCAATAAATGCAGTTCGTCCATATTTAAGAGAAGAGCTTGCTTCTCCGATTTCCGACCGCATATTTGCAATGGTCAGAACCGGAGATTTTTGCGTTGCATACAACAGATTGATACACTGCTCCTGCGTGCATTCCAATGACAGTGTCATGGTATCGGTGCGGCCTGGCCCCGGATAAACCGTTGTGCTTCCATTTGCCATGGTGAACTTGGTAACCTGATACGCATAGGAAAATTGGGTGGGCGCAAGCTGGATAAGGTCTGCTGCTACAAGTTTCCAAACGCCCGTGTCATTCTGCCAGATGTCAATATATCTCATATGGTACCGCCTCCGCTTCGTGCATTTGCAATTTGTGCCGCTGTAATAACGACTGTTTCCAACGATTCTCCGCCAATGGATACTGGAATAATCAAATCACCGCCGCCCAAGCTTCCGCCAATTGTATTTGGTGTCTGCTGCTGAGAGGCATACAGAGAACTACTCGGCAATGCTGTTCCCAAAATATTGGCGCCATGCATTGCGGTAATGCCTGCAATTTGTGCCTGTAACTGCCGGGCATCGATTTGATCCATGATGTGATCCAGTTCTTGATTGATGGTTTCTGCTGTGTCATCGGACGTGTCTGCAATACCAACAGAAACACCAGGCAGCAGAAACCGCCCAACTGTATCGCGCATCAATTTAGACGGGGAATTGATTCCAAAGTAGCTTTTGAAATCGTCCCAGATCTGCGAACAAATATCTTTGATGGTTTGTGCAATGGTGCTCAGCCCGTCCCACAAACCATCTGCCAAACCACCTAAGATATCCTTGCCAAGTTGGATCCAGTCGGTTTCCGTGATGGTGTCCCAGATAGCGCTGATTACACGAGGAACGGCTTCCAGAATTTTAGGAATGGATAATGCAATACCACGTACCAGCCGGGTAATGATCTTTCCGCCGGCTTCCAAGATTTTCGGCAGATTTTCCACAATCCCGTCAAATAACGCCATCACGATGTCAAGCGCCGAATCGATCAAAGGCCCCAGATTGTCTACCAGCCCGTTCACCAGACTGTCAATGATGTCAACGGCTGCATCAATCAGTTCCGGAAGGTTGTCAATCAGTCCTTGCACGAGCGCCATAATCATATTTAGCGCCGCATCAATGATAACCGGCAGATTGTCGGTAATGCCTTGTACAAGCGCCATGAGAATGGTAAGTGCTGCTTCCAGGATGGTTGGCAAGTTTTCCGTGATGATATTACACATAGAGGTTAAAATACCAATGACACCTTCTACAATCAATGGCAAATTATCCGTAATTCCTGTAATCAATGCCGTTAAAATCTGAATTGCTGCTTCAATCAGCAACGGAAGATTCGTGGTAATGATTTCCACAATGGATGTGACGATCTGCGGCACATATTCCATCAACATGACCAGCGCATCAGACAGCCCCTTGATAAGCGTTTCAATCATCTGCACCGCCAACGGCAGCAATTCCGGAAGGAACGTCTGAATAGCAGTTAGGATACCGTCAATCATAGATTTTGCAGCATCCAGGAACCCGCTTGTATTTTGTGAGATGCTGTCTGCCAGCATGATGACGATATCAACAGCTTTTCCTTTGATCTTTGGCAAGTTTTCCACAATGCCGCTGATTAGCTTGCCGATCAGCTCCTTGCCCTTGTCTTTCCAGCCGGCTAATACCGGGCTAATACTGCTTAGTGCAGTCTTTGCTGCATCCACAATCCCGTCAAAAATCTTTCCAACGTCTCCATCTGCGCTGTTAATGGTGTTGACCAGACCGCCGATTGCATCCGCCAAACCGGAAGACAATGTGCTGCGTACATCAATGGTAGCTTTGCCAAAGGTTCGCTTTAGCCCCTCTATAGCACTTCCTACGTCATCGTATTTGACTTCGTTGATTTTCCCAAGTGCATCTGCGGCAGTAACTGATGTATCAGAAACGGCGGCAAGTGCTGTAATAATGCCGTCTCCGGTGTCTTCATAGATAGAGCCCATCAATTCTACGGCTGCATTATTTCGTGCTAACGGATCTGTTGTGTTATTAAGTGCTGTAACAACTTCTTCAAATGCTTTTTGCGCAGTATCGCCACCAGCAGCAAATCTCGCCGCCATATCATCGGCATTAAGCCCAAGCGCCTGCAAAGCTTCTGCTGCTGTTCCGTCTTTTACCGTTGTATTCATTTCACGGATAGCGTCACCTATTTTATCAATACTGTATACACCAGAATCAGCACCAGCAATTAACGTGGATGCAAATTGTTCAGCAGTTAGACCAGCTTCCACTGCATCTGCGGAATATTCGTTTAATGTATCCAACAGTTCTCCAGACGAATCTGCTCCATTTTGTGCACCAACTGCAATCAGATTATAAGCTTCTTCTGCACTAATGCCAAAATTGGACATCATCGACTTCGCAGATTTAGTTGACTCTTGTACATCAAATTCAAATGCATCGCTAAGCAAAAATGCACTTTCTGTAGCGGATTGCAGTTCGTCTCCCATCAGCCCAGTTTGCTTGGAAATCTCCGCCACCGCATTGGCTACGTCATCGTATGATTCGCCAAAATTGTTACCATAGACGTCTTTTACAACGTCTCGCATACCTTCCAGTTCTGTGCCAACCGCTCCGGTAGACGCTGCCATTTGGTTGATTGCCTTATTAAACTCATCGCCGGAAGATACCATATTTCCAAATGCAGACAGCGCCTTTTTTCCGAGATCTGCCAGCAGATTTCCCATTGCAACGGATGCCGCAGAAATGGTGCCTTTCATGCTCTCCACTTCTTTGTCAAATCCGCTCGAATCGCCGTCAATTGGGACTTTGACACTCTCTTCCGCCATGCTTCACCACCTCCTTATGGATATAAAAAAAACACCTGATTGCTCAGATGCTAATTTTCAATCAAAACGCCGTACCCACAGGCTTGATTGTTTTTGGTTTCCACCCTCCGCCAGTTTATACCCATGGTCGGGGCTGGTTTATGCCTTTTGTGTAATAGCGTTGTACACCTCTGCCATAGCGCTGCACAGTACCGCATAACCTTGCAGATCGTCAAATGCATCGGGCGTAACTTCCGCCATTTCTTCCAGCTTTTCCAGCAAGATCTCTTTGGCTCTTTCTTCCATGGCTCCTCCTTTCAGGCATGAAAAAAGCATCCTTTTCAGAATGCTTAATCCAGTATTTCGTAACTTTTGATTTCCGATTCAGTTAAAATGACGAAGTGTCCATCATCAAGATCTAAACGGATCGCATCCGCTTCTTCGCCGTTTTCATCTTCTCCAATACAAGGAACAGCTCCAAAACCTTCGTATGTTCTTCCGTCATTGCAAATCACACTGGCTCGATGTCCTTCAATTAAATCAATTTTTCGATTCCAAACCGCATATAACGGCATAAAGCATCACCTCATTCTGAATAAGTCGGAAAAATGTGTACCCCTTTTGCACTGTATTTTATTTGTACAGTGTGCGTATCCACATATTTTCCTTTCTTTTTTTCAAATGTTTTCCCAACAACAAATGGCAAAGTAATAAATTCATTTACACAATCTCCTTTGCTCGAAGATTCCATTTTCCCCGTGCCACCGTATTTGTCTACAATCTCCTGCGGGTCAATATCTTTCCGGAGAACACTTCTCGGTGTTTGTCTCTTTTTCGGGTCTGGATCAGAAAATGATTGTACAGCTTGTTTTACTTGGTTCTTCCACTGCTTGTTATAGGTATGTTTTATCTGCTTGTTTTTCTCGACCTTGGTTTTGACATAGCCTTTTTGAATCGATTTCCGAAAGACTTCCGTGTCTATTTTACCAGAATCCCAATCAATTGTCAATCGTTTCTTTTCTGATGCTGCATGAACAGCCTTCTGCGACGCACTCCGTCCGAACCCGTCCACCTGTTCCCGGAACGTATCTCTCCGCTGTCCGGTCTGGCTGCAAAACGTTTTCAGCTGCTTTTCGGATTCTTTCAGCTTTACCGCATTTGCCGCATAGTCCGCCTGCAGCACCGCTTTTGTTTCTTTGTCCGGTGCGCTTTTTACAGCTTCCTGCGCTGCCAGCGTGCGCCGTTTCAGCGCCCGAACCTTTCGCTCTCCAGCTCGCTGCATCTGGCTCACTTCATATTCTGTGTACTTTTCGCCGTTGTAGGCAATTGTCTTAGCATCCAGCTGCTTGATTTGCTCCGGTGTATAATTCGGAGTAGACAGTCCCGGATAATATGGATGCCAGTTGTGCCGGCAGTTCCAACCCTTGAATCCGCTGCCGTCTCCGTACCCGATTTCACGCAGCGTAAATACTTTTAACCCATCTATGTATGCCTTGGTGCGTTCGCCTTGAATCACAACCAACTGCCCCTGCCATTTTGCATGTTCAGGGCGTGCACCGCCGTGCGCAGTCAATTCCATGTACTTACAGCCGGCATCCTCTGCATGCTGTTTAGCAACCGCTGCCGATGTTTGCCCAACACCAGTCAGCACGCAGCGCCGCACTGCAACGTCAATCCGGTCCCGGTGTCCGGTTGGGTAATACACGTAGGCACCACCATCTGCCAGCTGCCGAACAGCAGAGCGGATGGCTTCCTGGTAGCTAAATGCGCCGGAAGACATCTGCATATAGGCTCGGTCGCAGGTTTGAATGAATGCCGTTTGTGTCGCATTGGCAGTCGTACTTACCAGATTGCGCATGGTGCCTAATGTCTTACGGTATCCTGCTTCCAGTACTTGCTTCATGCCGGGGTCTTGCCGGATATCCACTGGCGCTTCTCCGGCAGCTTCATGGGATTTATTGTCAATCTCTACCGTTTGCACGCCTGCATCTTCAAACAATGCCCGTACTTGCGCCACGCTTGCATCCGTCCGGTTTGCAATCAGCTGCAAGATATCCTCATACAACAGCCCGGCAGTTTGCAGTAATTCTGCCTGGTAGGCAGTTGTTTCAGACACAAATCCCATTTTTAGAATCCGCCGTACCATATCCGCTATAACATCATCTTCCAGTTGCTGATACAATGCCAGCAGCTGCGAGACATCCGGTTCATAGTTCACCATCAAAATGCACCATCAAACAATCCGCCGGGGTCTTGCGGTTCCGGCATCATGTCCCTTGCTTCCGCTTCACTGCACCCAAAATACCAAGCCAGGAATACTTCCGGCTTCATGATTTTATCTCGTACCATCTGCACACGGCGCTGGTATTCCTTGTCAGAATCTTCTAACACACCATCTCCGAACGTGCAGGAAAGCACCGCTTCGGTCTGCTGCTGGTTAGCGTAATAGTCCCGATAGTACTGCATTCCGTATAGTAGATCTTCCAGCGCTGTTCGAAGATTGGCTTGCATATCGCTCACCCGAACGAACGACCGCTGCTTACTGGATCGAATTTCTTCCGCTGTCTTTTCCACATCGGATACTTCTGACAACGTGCCATAGGACAATCCAACAGTCGTCTCAATGCGCCGAAAGATTTGATTCAGTGCGTTGAAATAAGAGCTATCCCGGATTTCCGGGGAAAATGTTTCAAAAAATGTTTTGCTGTCCGGCGGCTGAATCAGCTGATACATGCGTTCTCTGCCTTTTGGGAGGACTGGTTTGCCGCCTTGCCAGCGGAATAGATCTGCACTCGCATTGATGGCACGCTCGGAGGATTCCAATTCCCATAGAATCCGTTCCCATTGCTTATCTGCATCCCGAATAAAATCAACTGCATCTGCATAGGCAGACACACCGAGTGGGGAAGTAGGGTCGCAATTGTTGGAGTCCGGCATTTGAAACAGGGAAAACAACGGCTTTTTCACGTTAGTAAACGTTTTTTGAGGCAAGATGCCAGCCCACTGCGGAACCTCCGACAGGGAACACGGCACACCAATCATGCCGGGTCTGCCAGACCGGAAGCAGAATTGCTGAATGGTGTGCGATTGTGCAATGGGGTCAAACTGGTGCAGTTCAATACGGGTATAGTAGTTTTTCCCAATTGCCACTTCTTCCGGGCAAATCAGCCCGGTGCAGCAATCATTGTTGTAACAAACCGGTAAATAGGCGTTTTGCGCTACAAGGTCAACGACAATGCCGCCGGATGTATAACATGGTTTCAACAGCATACCGCCCATTGCAATTCCAAAATCCAGCTGCCTGCGCAGCTGCGGAAGGAATCGCTGAAACGTATGGTCTAATTCATCTTCCGACACGGATGCAGAAAATTCCGTCAAGATTAGCCGCTTTAGCTCTCTGACAATCGTTACCGGTAAGCGCATAGAACGAACTCGTTTCTTCTGCCAAGCTGCTCGGTCCCGGTATAAATCTTCCCACGTCTGCATCCGCTGCATCATTTCACCGCTAATCAGGCACGGCACATGCACCGCAGATGCCAATGTATTTGCATCAATCATATTTTATCACGCCCCTTTCTGCCGAATTTGCCGTAGCACATGCCGCATTGCTGTCCGTACAAAATACCGCATATCATCCATCGCATGGTCATGTTCTTTGATGACTGCATCGCTCGCCGCTTTGCTGTCCCAGCGATACAGCCCGAATTCCCGGATGCAGTCTGCACAGGATTCGTAAACTTGCAGATAGCCCATCTGCAACAACGTTGCTGTATCCCGGATGCCGTCCAACACGCTGTTATCTGCCGGTCGAACAGAAAACCGATGATGTCGCCGGATGCATTCAATAAAACTGGCGGCAGATGGGTCTACAATCACATACTGAACCTGGTCAATCTGATCGCCGGCAAGTCGTACCAGCTGTTCATAATGTTCTTCATCCGTGCGCCGAGTGCCCGTTTCCCGCGCATTCCAGTAATATTCCCGAATACGCATTGCGCGCCCAGTATAGCGATCCATCGCCCACAGCCCTATGCTGGTCGGGTTTACAGTGCCATAGTCGCAGGAAATCACAAAATCACACCGCCGAAAATCTGGAAGGGAAGCGGTTACATGCAGCGCCTTGTCAAACATAGGATAGACAAGCCCTTCTGCCACACACCAAAGCCCTAGCACATACCGATCACGGAATACACCGGAAAATAAAGATTCTGCACGTTGTATCTTTTCCGGTGTCATAGTGGGATTGTCTTCCATGGTGAAATGCAGATGCAACGCATCCTGCCGGGTACCACGATCGCATGGCTGAATCCACTGCTTGTAAAACCAATGCTCCGGGCTGTCCGGGTTGCAATTGAACCACAGCTTTGCCGATTCCACCGACAAGGTTCTTGCAATCGTCTGGTTGACAAATGATTCCGGCATCAATGCGACTTCGTCAAACAGCACGCCGGACAACGTCAGCCCTTGTACCAGCTTATAGGATGCTTCATCCTTGCCGCCAAAGACATGGAACTGATTGCTTGTGCCGTTTCCGGTGATGGTCAAAATATGCCGGCTGCCTAAATAATGCAGATGGAAATAATGCGTCAGGTCTGCCATTTGCTGCAATTCCTGCACAATGTTCCGCTCCGCAGATTGCACCGTGTTCCCACAAATCGCAAACCTTGCATGCTGGAAACATGCCATTGCCCATAGAACAAAGCTGCATGCCATGGATGCCGTCTTTCCGGAACGAACAGAGCCATCGCAGATCAGTGCATAGCTTCCGGGCTGGTAGAACCAGCGGAATACCTGCTTTTGCTTTGCGGATAATTTAGAAAACGTCACGCCCATCACCTACCCAAAAAATGCGCCGCACTGGAATGCATCCAGTTCACCGCCTGGAATTCTGATTTTATCTTGAATGGCGGCAATTCTGCGCCGTTCCTGCGGATCCTTTACCGCTGCAAGATTGACCGACCGGTATTGCATGCGCTGCTTAATGGGCGTATCGTCTGGCAAACCGTCCAGCATCGCCAAGAACACGTGCCAATGCAAATGCTCCACCCGAATCAAGTCCAGCCGATACACCGACAAAAACGCAGCATAGAGATACGGCGCATCATAGGACCAGTCTAACAGCCGCTCAGATGTGTGCCGTGCCTCTGCTTGCCGCTTGTACTGCTCTCGCTGTGCAAACTGCATCAGCGCTTGAATGGACGCTTCCAGATGCTGTATCGGCGGGCGCTCCTTGTACCAATCCAACGATAGCAGCAGCTTTTGCCGTGGCGTGCCGGACGCATCTTCCTGCATCGCAAAAAACCGCATCCAGTCCCGATAATCGGTATAGATGCGGTATGCATGCCCGGCGACTAGAACGGCTTCCGGAAGCGGATCATAGAGCAGATTCACGCCTTGCCGCCTTTCGGCGCATATTTTCTTTGCATTTGCCGGAATTCATCCGAAAGAGACTCGCTCTGCTGCTGGATGAATGCCAGGAACTCCTTGTATACAGCGTTGTAGGCTGAAATACTGTCTTTCACCGTTGCAAAGATCTGATCTCCTGCGCCGTCCCCCAGCATAAAGTTATAGAATTCTCGGAACTGCCGGCAATATGCCCGGATGTAGGCAGAGAGGGAATCTTTCGGATTGGGAAGATCCATATTCCCAATCTGCTGAATTCCGGATTCATAGCGCTCTGCTGTATCGGCTTCTGACAGATCAAATTGAAATTCCATTCCATTGATGTCCCATACTGTTTGCATGTTGCTTCCTCCTTACGATGCGTCTCCGACTTGAATGGAGTAGGTTCGGCGGTCGTTCGATGTTACACCACCGTTGCTGACCGTTACTGCGATAAAGTCACCGGCAGACACTGCAATGGTATTGGAAACATTATAGGACTGCCCTTTATACGTGATTAAGATCGGATAAGAAGAAACCTCTGCAGTCGCCAAGATTTGCACAGATGCTGCCGAAGGAACTTTATAGCTTGTCGTTGTTCCGGAAAATTTAGGCGTTAATGCCAACGCTGCGCTCGTGGTTCCGTTCACAACGGACAACGTTTTCAAAACGGGCTGCTTTTTCTCGCCGTATACGGCAATTGTCTGCCAATTATCAGAGGTAGTAACGGTTACTGTTTCCGCTTCACCCTGCGCCTTGAAGTTTCCAGTATAGGTCATGCAGTCGGTTGTATCACCGGATGTATCCGGAACTACTGCGTACAATCTACGCTTGCCGGTTGCTGTAACTAGTCCGTTGGAGGATGTTTCTGCCGTTGTCAAATCCACCTGAATAATTTCCCGGACCGCATCATCTCCCAGCAATTCATCCTCGCTGATCGTTACCAAATCCTGAATGACCGGATCCTGTTTATAGCGATCGATTGCGTAGGAGATTGCCGGATTGTACCCGGTTAAGTCGGTGCGCTTCACGTCCTCATCCACATACTGTCGTTCATATTCGGTTGGGTTTTTGGATTCCGACATGCTGGTAAATCCCTGCATGCGGATATAGGCATTGCTGTCGGGCGTTTTATAAAATCCAACTTTTCCGCTGCGCAATACCAGGTTTGCATTTTTTAATGCGTTACTCATCTTTTGGGTACCTCCATTCTTGCGTGTAACATAAATTTAACTGTATTTGATATCGTGCGGTACGCTCGTCTGTATCGTATGCGTATCCGCTGGATGTAATTTCGATCTGATAGGGCGTACGATGCGCCCCCAGATCAGGGAAAATCCCGTTTTGATTGTTTTGTTCAATCCAATCGGCAAACCGTTCATAGAATCCGGAATTCTGAATGTTTTCTGAAACCTGTGTGCCATACGGTTCACGGCCGGCGAACACAAATGCAAATTGCCGCAAGCTTCCGCCGTCCACATATCGTTTTATAATCGGCTGGCATGGCGTTGTGTCGATGGTATAGCTAATTGGGTCAGCGTCCAATTGGTCAATGCCTAAAATTGCGCCGTCTTTCAGCAGGGGACACGCTGCAATATAATCCCGGACTGCTTGTATCATTGTCATGGTGTTTTTCCTCCTGCAATCTGCTTTGCGCTTTTCAGAATCAGCTTTCCATGATCCGCCCAAGCGCGTAGTGCCCACTTCTTGCCGCGCAATCCATTGGCTCTGCCGTTGTGCCATTGTTTTGCAGCATACGGCGTTTTCCACATCAGATAGCCTTCTTCTGGCTTGCTGTGCGCATTGCCAGAATCCCGAAGCGCACCAGTGTCAAACGGAACATAAGGATCGCATTTTTTCAGCAGTTCGTTTCCAACAAATGTCACCGCCTGCTTTTTCAGATCTTCTGACTTTGCGTGCAGGCTTTTGCTGTTGAAACGTATATGTATCGTTATGATCATACCGCTGTCACCTCAATGTGCTGCACATCCGGAGAGCCGTATAAAAATTGTTCCACGGCCTGCACTAGAAAACAACCGTCCGGCGGCTGCTGTAATGCGCAGAAACCGCAGCAAATCAGGTCGCCATATTGGGGAACATAATCCGATAGGGAACCGGCTGGAATGCTGCAAAATACCTGATCGGATTGTTTATGCCCGTTCGTTTCTTTTGCATGTGCCGCTGCTTGTTCCCAATACACGTCTGCTATGTAGTGCCTGGTGTATGTCTCCATGCGATCTGTGCCCACTGTGCGTGCGTAGACAGTGCACCCGGATTGGTTGGTAAACATCAGCAGCACCCCCGAAACAGCAGCCCTGTTGTGCCCAGATAGCGCATACAGATACTTTTGCAATAATCCGCAAATCCGGATGTATCGCCGCTAAGCAATGCAGCAAACGTATCCGACGGGCTTCCGTAGCTGACACTGTATTTCCCGATGGATTCCGCTGTCTTGCTGCCGGACAGATTTAACATCGCATTCTTTTGCAGGATGCAGGTTTGCCACGCATCCGCCAGTGCACAGCAGCAGCGCTGTACCCGGTCGTGCAAATCATCTGGAATGCCGTTTAGCAGCCGCCCAAATGTTACACTGTCCAGGTAATCGCTTGCGCGCTCTGCGGCGGTCTGGAAACTGTCTGCATCCGGTATCAATGCACCATGATAGGCGCTCTGATAAAACGAGAATTCAGCGTAAGCCATGACTATGCCACCGTTACATAACCAACCTTTACACACTTCTTGTCGCTGTCAAGGTCAATGATTTCCACAAGGTCGCCCTTCTTCGCTGTGATTTCCGTTGTGCCAGATGTAAATGCAGCGTCTGTTGCAATGGCGGTAAAGTCCTGCGCATATGCTGCACGTTCGTCTGGATTGACACGATACACAAAGCTTCCGGTTGCGGATGCTGTAGTGGTCAGCTTTACTTTTCCGGATGCAAAAGAAGCCTGAACCAACGGCAGAGAACCAGGCTCAAACACTGCCAGTACCCCAGCCTTTCGTAAAACTTTGTGGTCATACACCATTCTGCCCTTTACGGTGGATGCACCGACATATCTGGAATCGCCCTCCAAGTCCACCAGATGCGGATTAACCTTGAATTCTGTTGCACGGGTGGCAAATTTCGGATGTCCTACAATACACGCCAGTCCTGCGGTATCATCATTCCATTCATAAATGTTAAATCCTGCAATTCGTCCAACGGTACCGGACTGTTTCACCTCATCGCCCAGATTAGATGCGCCGACAAAGTGATCATCCTTTAGCAGCAAAGCGTAATAATCCGGCGTTGCCAGCAAATATCGGCGGTTGTCCTTGGACGGAATCTTTGCCTTGGACATCATCTTCCGCAGTTCCACAATGCCATCATAAACCGTGTCTACGGTAGATGCCGCACGGTTGACTGTTGTGCCCTGTGCAATCAATGTGGAAGCACCATCCTGATCTAACCGGGATGCCAGCACATAGCCGGCGCTGTCCAATCGGTCTGCTACCAGATTATCCGGTACAGATTCTGCATCATAACCGTCAATAATTTCGTTTACTGCAATGTCTTTGGTGATCGGGAAATCAACATAAGCAGTGCTGCCGGTACCCGGTTCAATGCCGTTTGCCTTGTCGTAATTTTTGGCAGTGACCTCCTGATCTCTTACCGGGATTTTAACGGTGCCAGCCGCAGGGCTGCCCTCATAATCATTGTTGAATACAATCCCGTCCTGCAATACCAGTTCATCACGCAGCTTCTCCAGTACCAGATTGCTATAACGTTCCTGTGCTTCATGTGCCATAATATAAACTACCTCCTTATTTTGTTTCCGGCTTTAAGCCTGGATTTTTTGCATAAAACGCAGCTTCCACACCAGTCAGCGCTCTTGGTGCATGCTGCCCGGTTGGTGTTGCGGTCTGCTCGTTTGGATTCGGTGCAAATGCACTTTCGTGGGTTTTGCGGAATTCCTGTACCACATCATCCCCGCCGATCAGCTTATCGCCGTCAAACTTTAGCCCTTTTTCATTCAGCAAATCTGCAACGTATTTTTCACAGATATCATCCCGCAAGTGCAGCCCCTTGACATATTGGCTTAGCTTGGTGCGGTGCTCAAACGCAGCACGATCCGCTTCCGACTGCGCAAGCTTCTGCTTGTAATCCTCTACACTCGCTTTGATGCCGTCAATATCCATATCCTTGTAGGACTGAATGGTCTTGCTGGCTTCATCCAGCTGCATCTGTACATCAGATTTTGCATGCTGTTCCGCTTGAATGTCCGTGGTATACGTTTCTGTAATCTGTTTGATGGTATCTGCATCGGTTATGCCGATGCTTTCCAAATATGCCCGGTCAATCATGTTATCCCTCCTGTAATGCATCCAGCAGCTTTGGCAGCTCTTCTGCGGACTGATCTGCGCGATCTCTGTCTTCCGGTCGGAATCCAGCACGGTCTAAAATATCAAACGCAGCTTTCAACCGATCTGTGTCCTTTGCCTCCGTGTCCATCATAACCTGATAAACCACAGAAACCGCATCCGAAGCCGACAGCGCCAAATCTTCCTGTATTTCTCGCAGAATCGCCGCCTTTTGTTCCTGTAAAAACGCCTGCACTTCGGAATCTTTCAGGATATCACAGGCTTGCGTTGCTGCTGACTTTGGGCTGTACCCAGCCCGAATGGCTGCTTCTCGCTGATTTTTACATCGTAGCTTGATATACTCCAAAACAAATCGTTTACGTTGTTCGGTCAACATATTTTGTCACCATCCTCACCTCCGTTATGACAGAAAAGCGCCGATTACAGCTCTGCAATCGGCGTTTTGATAAACTTTTATAATCCTATTATACCACATAGAAAAGGGGTCAAACAAGGTCATTTTTGTAAGGCGGCTAATGCGCGGCGATGCATTCGTTTGGAGGTAGGCGCTGATAAATACAGCAAGTCGTTTATCGTTTCCCACTTCAACCCGTCTATGTATCGATACCGCATCAGCGTTCGCAGCTCCGGCGGTAGGGAAGCGAGGGCGCGTTCCACGGCGATGGTTGCTTCCACCAACGCTTTCGCTTGTTGTTCGTAAAGGTCAGACAAAACCTCCAGTTTCTCTATGTAGCTTTGTACGGCAGCAACTGGCTCTCCTCGGCTTTTGGGTTCATCCTGATAACAGATCGCTTTTGCGCTGCGTGCATCTGATCGGATCTCCTGAATTTTATTTCGAATCTGCTGCAACTCTCTGCACTTGGCACGATATTGCAGCAATTCCTCTTTCGTCATACCCCATACCTCCGTTCCAGCCGATAAACAGATCGATTTTGGTAATGCCTGCCTAAGTAGTTATATGCCGTTGCAACATCCGGGAAGTAGATCACCTGGTTCTGCCGATCCGCTAGCACACGACCGCTGATGCGGTTACGCACAACGTAGCATACGCCAGGCTTGGGATCAACCAGGTTGCTGATGGTCTCCGTTACATCGTTCCAGCCGGCCGGCTGTGCAGCACGTTTCAGCGCTGCACGCTTTTCCCGTCGGAACCTGTTTTCTCGTTCCCGGGCACAGTTTTGGCAGAACCGGCGCGCAATGCTCAGCGCTTGCACTGGTTCGCCGCATGTTTCACAAAATATGGTTATTGTACGCATGATCAGCACTTCATTAGTCTTTTTGTGTTACCGTAATGGGTTGAATCATTTCCGGAAGGAAGTTGATTTCATAATGATACTTGTCCACATGTGCGCCGCTGATATCTTCCACTGTGTAAATCGTCCAATCGTTCAAGTAAACATAATTTACCTTGTATGTGTTCTGCCCGGTTTCCAATGTGATGACCAGTTCGTTGTTATCATTGTTTGACAGCGAAAAATACCCGATTAGTTCCAGAACTGGCTTATCGGTTCTGGCATTAATAACCGACAATCTTCGTTCCACATTGAAATTGTCCGCTTCCTTCTGCACGTTGTATGTTACACGATCTGCTTCACGCATACATCCTGTCATAGATACAACTGTCATGCACATAGCAATTACAGCTGTGATAATTCTTTTCTTCATGTATAAGTCCTCCTTGTTTTGGTTTTACACTCGGTTAACGCACGTTTTACGCTCGGCGAGTGTTAGCAACGCTCGGTTTAACACTCGCAATGCCGCAATCGTCAGAATCCCAATATACATAGGTGACGATATATTCACCGTTATTTTCTGGAACTTTTTCAGATGTCTTTATCCATTCCTGCACCATGTGTCACTCCTCCTCATACCCAATACACTCACATACAATGCCATACGCTTCATCAATTTCAATCATGTCATTGCCGAGCACATCATCACTGGAACCCCAGAACTTTCTCTTGATCTGCTTCAGCTGTTCCTCCGTGACCGCCAGTGCCCTTGGCTCGCCACGCAACGTATCAAACGCCATCATGATCCGGGATGCTGTTCGTCTGTCCTCGCCGCAGATGAGGTATACTTCATTCTCAAACTGCTGCCTTGTTATCTGGTCAATTATTGTTATCTTATCAATCATTGCATTTTACTCCTTCTCGAGCGCATCCAGTGGCATTTTCCTCCGCCTCCTCAATTCGTACATAAACGCCCGGAACATTCGCCCAGAACTTCTCCACGACTGCGCTGTAAATCTGCTTATCGTCTTTCCAATACCCCAGCTTGGTCATGATGTCGAACAGTGCCTTGCACAGATTGTCCACATCTGGCTTGTTGGTATAAGGTTCACCATCCGTATGCTTGGCTTTCAGTGGGAAGCACCACTTCACTACCAACTGTACTGCACTGGTGTATGGTTGCTCTGGAATGTGCTTCCGTAAGTGGGCAGCAAGTTTAGCTTCTGCTTCTCCGTTCCCACGTTTGTAAAATCGATGAACACCACGTTGATCAACCGTGTGCCCTTGCTGCTGATGGGTACTGGTTGGCGGTTCCATCGACATGAAAAATTCTGTCATATTTTCTACCTCCATTTTTGGTTCTGTGTACGAATTTTCTTTGTCAATCGTCCTAGCGAATCCCTGAAGGGTGTGCGCCTTCTGCCCACCCTTTAGGGTTTGCGTTGACGTACGTTTTTGCGAAGCGAAAAATATATATTATATATACAGTTATTTCGTTCGCAAATTTCGCACCATTATTTGTCATTTTCCGAATTGTCGTTCTGCGTAATGCTTCCGTTTTCCAGGCTGAAATCGCTATACTTTTCAACACGCTTTTCAATAGTTCTGCGTGTTAATCCCAGGTACTCTGCCATGTCGTTAACAGAAACTTTTCCATCCATATTGCAAGCGTTATAAGCGTTTACAAACGCAGCCCTCCGATCCACGTCCTTTGCCTTTTCTGTCTGGCGTTTTGATTCTCCACGTTTCTTATTCCCACGCTGAAACGGCTGCATTTCACTTTCTGCTTGCAAGTCTTTCAGCACACCAACGGTGTCCTCCACGTGAATGGGATACCGGAACCACAGATTCTTCGGCTCGAACTTCGGGAACTCCCGGAGGGTACCGTCCAGCCGCCATGCCGTTCGTTGTTTGATATTGGCTCTCACAGCTTCCAGATTGTGCTGTAAGGCATCGTAGCAAGTAGATGGCAAATGATCTCGGCAAAGCTTTAAAGCCGCTACAGCGCTCAGCAGATCATCCGGAAAAGCATCTGCCAGTACGGCTGGAGCATGAATTCGCAATTGCTCTACACAAGCTTCGCAAATTGCCGTGTTGGTTTCCTGCTTGAGAATGTCTTCTGTAAGCTCCAGTTCCGTCATGTCGATCAGTGCATCCGGATCACGGGCAAACACGCCGCTGCCGGATGCTCTGTCCATGCTTCGCTTGCCGCCCTGTGCCCCTTTGCTGTGATGGTGGCAGTAGATCACCGCACAGCCAAGCTGCGTGCAGACCTTGTCGAATTGGTTGCAGAAATGTGCCATCTGGTCGGCACTGTTCTCGTCGCCGGTGATGACCTTGTAAATGGGGTCGATGATAACGGCGATGTACTGCTTTTTCTTGGCTCGCCGGATCAGCTTCGGGGCAAGCTTGTCCATTGGCTCTGTCACGCCACGAAGATTCCAGATGTCAATGCTCTGGAGATTCGCCGCCGGCAGCTCCATCGCCTGATACACGTCCCGGAACCGGTGTAGACAGCTTGCCCGATCCAGTTCCAGATTGACATACAGCACACGACCTTTCGCACATTGCCACCCAAGCCATTTTCGTCCTTCGGCAATGGCGATGGACATTTCGATCAACGCATAAGACTTTCCAGCTTTCGACGGTCCGGCAATGAGCATCTTGTGTCCCTGCCGCAGCACGTCCTCAATCAGCGGCGGCGACAGCTCCGGCATATGTTCCCACGCTTCCGCCATGCTCTCAAACTCCGGCAGGTCGTCTGTGACACTGTCAATGTAATCCTTCCACTCTGCCCATGAGCCGAGTCCGATATTCGTCGCCACGAGAAACTGCTTTTTGTCTCCCCGAACAACGCCGGGCATTCTGGATAGCCGTGATGGATTCCGATTCTGCCGGTCTACTTTCAAGCCATTTTTGTCACATACGTCATAGAGAAAATCCACCCGTTTGCGGTATTCTTCGTAATTCGGCGCATCCACACGGACAACGGCGTGCAGCGACTTTTTTCCGCTGAACACCAGTGCTGCAATGGGCAGCTGCATTTCGTGCAGAATGCCGTTCTGTCGTTCCACGTCCAGTACATCGGATTCCACCAGTGCGTAGCGGTATTCCGTGACATTTTCGTTTTTGCCGCCCTTGCCGTCCAGCGGATTGAATCGGATCCATGCACCGCATTCCGGATTATAGTCACCCAGTACTGCGCCGATGTCACCCTCACAGATTGCCAATTCTTCCAGCAGCTTTCCGGCAGTCCGGTCACAGTGTCCGGCAGTCGGCAGATATTTTCCGTCGTTGTTCTGCCATGTTTCCGTGACATAGCCCACATAGTCATCCGTTTCAAACAGCGTTTCAATATACCGTGACAATTCCTGTGCCGGGTTCCACGCCGTTGGCTCCGGAATGGGAATGTCCTGCGCTTCCTGCCGGCTGGTGACAACATAGTCTTCTCCGATGTAATCGTCCCAGCTGAGCGCTCTGGATTCTTCTTTCGGGGCACTCTGGGGACGGTAGCCGTTTTCCAGTGCCATGTGTACGATGGTGCCGGCAGTGACGGGATGCTCTGAGCCGGCGAAAGACCGCCACTTCTTTTCGCACTCGCCGCTGTGATACCGGGCAGTGTCACGCTGTGACCAGCTGTCCCAGAGGGAACAGTCGTAGCCGGAATCTTTCAGTGCCATGCCAACGCCGCACCATTCCTGATAGGTCATGGCTGCCGGGTCGATGTAGTCCAGCAGTTCGTCTAAGTTGTCGTCTTTGTAATCCATTTATCCATGTACCTCCGGCACATACTCCGCCGCTGTGATCGACATCGGCACACGCCAGCCGTTTGCGGCAATGCGGTTGATGAGATTCTTTGCCGCATCGAATGACCAGCCTCCAACATGTTGAAAGCCATACTTTTCCAGACATCGTATCTGCTTCGGCGTGGCAAGTCCGCTGATCTGCCGCTGTGCCACTGTGCGGAGGATCTGTTCTGCCCTTCCGGCTGTATCTACAGCTTCTGGATTGATGCCCCGTTTCTCCAAGTCTTCCTTCTGCTTGTCCGTCGGCGGATTGGATTCCCACCCGAACACTGGCACATAACCGGAAAAGTCCTGTGACTGGATCGACATTTCATATTGCAAGGGATCTACCAACTTGGACTTTCGTTTCTTCATGGATTCCAGCTTTTCGGCAAGCTTTTCTTCCCGATCGGCGACCACATCCTCGGAAGCTTTGTTTTCCGCTGCCTCGATGTCTACTGGCACGCCGGGCTGCGCTTCCAGCTGCTGGGTCATCTTCTGCTGCACTTCCTCGTCCTCGCAGATGAGGCATGCCGGACGACACAGCTCGTGTTTCTCCGTGTTCCACAGAAAATCCAGCAGCAAGAGATGATCTTTTCCCTCTGCCAGCCGTGTACCACGTCCCACCATCTGGCAGTACAAGGCACGAACCTTTGTGGAGCGCAGCACCACTACACAATCTACATCCGGACAGTCCCAGCCCTCTGTGAGCAGCATGCTGTTGCACAGCACATTGTACTTGCCACTGGCAAAGTCCTGTAGAATCTGTTCCCGGTCTTCGGATTCACCGTTGACCTCTGCCGCACGGAAACCGTGCTGACAGAGCATGTCCCGGAATTTTTGGGATGTCTTGACCAGCGGCAGGAATACCACTGTTTTGCGATTGGCGCAGTGCTTTGCCATTTCTGCTGCAATCTGATCCAAATAGGGATCCAGCGCTGTGGCGATGTCACCGGGTTTGTAATCTCCGGCAGCTGTCCCCACATGGGTGAAATCAATCTGCACCGGCACAGTCAGTGCCCGGATGGGCGTTAAGTATCCCTCGTGAATGGCCTGCGGCAGGGTGTATTCATACGCCAGACTATCGAACACCTTGCCCAGATTCTGCTTGTCGCCCCGGTCGGGCGTTGCTGTCACGCCCAGCACCTGGGCATCGGCAAAGTGATCCAGTATCACCTGATAGCTGTCGGAAATGGCGTGGTGTGCTTCGTCAATGATAATGGTCTGAAAGTAGTCCGGTGGAAACTGGGCAAGGCGTTTCTGCCGCATGAGGGTCTGAACACTGCCCACAGTAACACGGTACCACTCTCCCAGGCAAGTCTGCTCTGCCTTTTCCACGGCACATTTCAGCCCGCTTGTTCGTTCTAGCTTGTCCGCCGCCTGCTGGAGCAGTTCGCCCCGGTGTGCAAGGATCAGCACTCTGCCGCCTTTGCGAACTGCGTCCTCGGTAATCTGTGCAAAGACGATGGTCTTGCCGCATCCGGTGGGCAGTACCAGCAGTGTTTTCTGCATCCCTTTGTCCCATTCGTCCCAGACGGCAGTCCTGGCTTCTTTCTGATAAGGTCGTAATTGCATGATATCACCACCTTAAAAATTGCCTGGTTTCCAGCCACTCTGAGGGGCGTTCTGAGGCTGCTGCCACGGCTGTGCATTGTTCTGCGGATACGAGGACTGGGGTGCAGCGTAGGGCTGCTGTGGAGCATTCTGAGCAATCTGAGGCTGGTCGTAGGTCGGATACAGCTTGTCGATCTGGTTGGATTGCCCGTCGCTGCCGTCATTTTTCTTGTAATTACGGATTTTCACATAGCACACGCCGCTTTTTCCGTAGATTTCGTTCCACTTCATCTGTGCTTTTTCGCCTTTCTGCTTCATGCCGATGGATGCGAAAAATTCAGACAGTTTCCATTCCATTTTGGAGTGCAGCAGAAAATTTTCAGTAATGAGAACGCTGTTTCCGCTGCCGTCAAAAACACGGAATGTCACGATTGCTTTCGGGCAAGCCGGAACTTTGTCACCGCCGTTATACCGTGCCCGGTCGAATTTTTCCACGGTGAAGCGATAATCGCCTTCCGGCAGCAAGACCCAGCTGCTTTCCTGCTGAATTTCATCATCCCATCCCAGCTCGTGTCCATTTTCCTGCATTCCTGTTGTATTGTAGTTTTCCATGTGATGTCCTTCCTTAGTTTCTGTTTGCTGTAATCATGCCGAATACCTGCGGCCATGCTGCCACAAGACAGCCCTGCACAAAATCCTGCGGATAGTTTTGCACCGGCATATCTGCCGGAAAATATCCACGCTGTCCCACAACTGTCTGCACCTCCTGCGGCGCAACACCGTTCGTCGCCATAAGCTGCGCAAGCTCCGGCGCAATGCCATCCAGAATATGCTGTGTTTGCTGTTCCTCCGGTGTGGCAGGCTGATCCCATGGTTCTGGCGCTGCGGATGCGGCAGACGGTGTGTAAAGCTCTACCGATTCCTGCACGTCTTGCTGTGTGGGAATTCCTTCCGTCCGTGCCTTTTGCAGCAGCTGTTCTGCCGGAGACGGAGCTGCAAAAAGTGAGGCAATGGATGCAAATTCCAACGGCAATTCCGGCGGAAGTCCAAAGCGATTCTTTGCGTCCCACCACGCCGTTTTGGTGGTGTACATAACCCGTTTGCAGGCGGTTGCCTTGTGCTTTTTTCCTTTGTCATCCGTTGCAATGAC
>ENA-UEYI01001073-UEYI01001073.1-human-gut-metagenome-genome-assembly--contig:-NODE-1073-length-24869-cov-8.563690_pt1 | contig 24869 bp, 23 predicted proteins | sample MGYA00242900_ERZ507916 | MGnify/ENA primary metagenome ERZ507916 (study PRJEB26167, sample SAMN06115521) | human gut metagenome | host: Homo sapiens | place: China:Chongqing | collected 2015-09-02...
GAGATTCCATAATCGGTAACATTAAACCTTTTGTTTCAACAAGTTCATTAGGAATACAAAAGTTCCAATAAACCATACAAGTGTCTGAATTTACAAATTCTGAATATATCTCATCTGAAACAATCAATGCAGTTATAATCTTGATATTTTCATCTGCGGTCAACCCTTTCATCGGTACAGAGGGAACAAGATAAAATGGTCTTTCGTTGATAGAAAGCAACGCTTCATTATTCGCCTGTGCGTCTGCTGCAATTTGATTTAACAGTGTAACCGTTTCATCTTGAGCATTACCTAAAAAATCTGGGTTGAGATAATAGACAACTTCATTGTTCCCAAGGCTAATCTGTTTTTCTCCCGCGGCATCCAATAACCGATTATAGGAAGATACAGGAAGCAAATAAGGAGAAGAACTACCAGTATCAATAAGACCTAAAAGGTTTAAGGCAGCAGGTTGGTCGGAGCCAAAACTATACATACCATCTTCTTGTGTGGCAGGGTCTACTACATCTTGAGGTAAATGCTGCACGATTTGTTTCCTAAATTTCGACCAATCAACAGGAGAACTTATCCCATCCGAAGCAGTGGATTTTATATTTCCTATTTCCATACGGTTCAGATTTGATACATAAGGACGAATTTGTTCGTTGGAAAGATACTTCTCAACAATTTGGTCGTTGCCCATTACAGTAAAGTCATAAACAGAAGTACCTCGTGTCAATTCACTTCCATATGACATTATGCGCACTGAGCCGTCGGTAATTAACATAATAGTAAGCATCATCAGAATGGACGCTACGCTGATTGAAATATATTTATTAACGACATTTTCATGCAACTGCCGTAAAGTAAATACATAAAGTCCTCTTGTGGCTTTGTGTTTTATAGAAGCTGCCCATATACTCAAAATTCTTGCAAGTCCTCGAATAAATAGAATTGTTCCGATAATTCCAAGTAAAACGGCAATAAGCAGCATTGCCCCACTCGCAGCCATAAAATGCTCTACAACAATCCAGTACGCGACAAGCAAAATTACGGTGCCTATAGCAAACGATACGAAACTTACATATGGATTCCCTGTGCGTTGCTTTTTCGCCATCTCTCCATAAACAAGTTGATGTAGCTCTTTACGGAACAGCTTTCCGCATAGAACAAACAATGCTACAAACTGAATAATCAAGAAGCCTAACGATGTGAAAATAGCGGCACTTACAGAAAAACTTAATTGGTGTGTAATGATACCATGCCCTACTAAACGCGCGGTTGTAAGACTTATAGCTTCGGATAAAAAGCCACCGCATACAAGCCCTCCTAAAAGAGCTAAAAACGACGTGATTAGCCCCTCTGTCATTATTTGAATAAATAATTTAATCTTTGTCATTCCAAACATCAAATAAAGCCCCAGTTCTCGACTACGACATTCAAGTTGATATTTGTTTGCAAATACTACGAGAAAGAACACAAATAATAAAGCACAAAGATAAACCGTCGGTAAAAGATTAGTAAGCAACCGTTCTACTGCGTCGCTCTCAATTTCACTTAAAAAACGTATTACGTCCTGTTGTCCAAGAGAAAGCACTATATAAAACATTGCTACGGCTGTTATCATTGTCAGAAAATAAATTAGGTTTTCGCTACGGCTCCGTTTGGCGTTTCGCCATGTGAGATTAAAGAACATTTGCACTTCCTCCCCCCATTTGAGCCATCACTTGTAAAATACGTGCATAAAAATCTTCCTGTGTTTCATTTGGAATTTTACGACGTAACTCATGGAAAATAACACCGTCTTGAATGAACAAAATACGAGAACAGAAACTCGCGGCGTTAGGGTCATGCGTGACCATTAGGATTGTGCGTCCACGCCTAAGATTGATTTCCTGTAACTTCTCCATGAGTAAACGTGCTGATTTTGTATCTAATGCACCTGTAGGTTCATCAGCCAAAATAATATCGGGGTCAGAAATCAAACTACGTGCAGCAGCTACGCGTTGTTTTTGACCGCCCGACATTTGTGACGGAAATTTAGAAAGAACGTCTGTAATTCCAAGAAAATCTGCTATATCTTTTAGCTTTTTTTCCGCTGTAACAATGTCAATATTATGAATTGATAAAGGCAATATAATATTTTCTTTACCAGTTAGATTATCAAGTAAAGCAAAATCTTGAAATAGATAACCAATCTTGTTGCCACGATATTCAGCCAACTTCGTGCCATCAAAAGAGCTTATATTGGCACCTGAAAGTAAAATTTGTCCAGAGGTTGGTTTAATGACCGTAGCAATACAATTCAACAATGTTGTTTTTCCAGAACCGCTGGCTCCCATAATTCCCAAATATTCGCCATTCAGAACATCAAAGGTAATTCCGTTTAGTGCTTTTGTTGGAACCCCCTCTTTGGAATATGCTTTGTGCAAGTCGCGTACTTCTAATAGTTTTTTTGTATCATTCATATCTCACACCTCACATTTTTTGCTTACGCTTATCTTACGAATATAATTTTACTGCATAAGAAGCAACCACACCACTTACAGTTGTTGTAAGGTTTATTTGTTTGTTTATTGTATCTGCATTTTATGTTGTTTCTTTCTCATATCAAAAGGTTTTTCCGCGTTTTTTGGTATCAGCCACATATACCCCAGTTTTGAAACGCCCGGTATGCGATTTTCGCTACAAAGTATCTGTACTCGTCTTTCAGAAATTCCCCATTTCTTTGCCGCTTCGGGACAAGACATATATTCCATAATCAAAACGCCCTTTCCTCAAATTTTACCAGTATAATTATACTCGGATAGCCGAATAATATCAAGTATATGATATGCTCTATTTCAGTCAATAATGTGCTGTGTGTAATCATATCTCGAAAGGAAGATGAAATATACAATGTAGTTGGGTGAAATGACTATGAAGCAGAACAAAGAAAAATTTGATTTTAAGGCTTTCGGGCAAGCCATTAAAGCAGCAAGAAAAGCAAAGGGAATATCACGCAATCAGTTAGCCGATACGCTGAATATTGCGCCCCGATATATCGCGTCCATTGAGAACAGCGGGCAGCACCCAAGTTTACAGATTTTATATGAGCTTGTAACCCTGCTTGATGTATCAGTAGACCAGTTCTTTTTCCCGGAACGGGAACAGGAGAAATCCACGCGCCGCCGTCAGCTCGATACTATGCTTGACGGTATGAGCGAAAAAGATTTGAAAATCCTGTCTGCTACTGCAAAAGGAATAGAGGAAGCCAACAACGACGAAACGGGGGAATAAAGTTCTCTCGTTTTTGTTTATATAGAGTGATTGAAACGTCGCAGATTGCGGCGTTTTTCTTTTGGGAAAGTTCGTCAAATTTGCCGTTCCCGGTGTTGTAGGTAGTAAGGGATAAAGTTTCGTAGCAAGCATAGGAAAAGAGTACCCTTTTCCGTATTTTCGCCCTCCCGTCCTGCGGTGCGTCGGTTGAAAATTGCTTGTTGGGAAGTGTCCCAAACCCTCGGAATGGAAAGGAGCGATTGCATGAACGGACGCAAAAGAAAAATACAAATCAAATTCTATGTAACAGAGGAAGAAAGGGCATTGATTGAACAGAAAATGAAGCTTGTCCCTACCCGGAACATGGCGGCGTATCTTCGCAAGATTGCCATTGACGGGTATATCATTCAGACAGACCATAGCGATATAAAAGGCATGACAGCAGAGATACAGAAAATCGGGGTCAACATCAATCAGATTGCAAAGCGTGTCAATGCGACAGGCAGCGTTTACCAAGAGGACATAGAGGAAATAAAGGGGGTGCTTGCGGAGATATGGCGGTTACAAAGATTAAGCCTATTAAAAGCACGTTGAGCAAAGCCCTTGACTATATCCAAAACCCGGATAAAACAGACGGGAAAATGCTTGTGTCCTCCTTTGGGTGCAGCTATGAAACGGCAGATATTGAGTTTGGATTTACGCTTGCACAAGCCATAGATAAGGGAAACAATCTCGCCCACCATTTGATACAGTCCTTTGAGCCGGGAGAAGTAGATTATGAGAAAGCCCACGAAATCGGAAAGCAGCTTGCCGACGCGGTAACAAAGGGACAGCATGAATACGTCTTAACTACCCACATAGACAAAGGGCATATCCATAACCATATCATTTTTTGTGCGGTCAATTTTGTTGACTACCATAAGTACAATTCCAATAAGCGCAGTTACTACGGCATACGGAACATGAGCGATAAGCTGTGCCGGGAAAACGGGCTGTCTGTTGTCGTTCCGGGCAAAGGCAGCAAGGGAAAAAGCTATGCAGAATATCAAGCGGAAAAGGTCGGTACAAGTTGGAAAGGCAAGCTGAAAATTGCCGTTGATACGCTTATCCCCCAAGTAGCAAGTTTTGAAGAATTGTTGCAGCGGTTACAGGCAGCGGGTTATGAGATAAAGCCGGGAAAATATATCTCCTGCCGCGCTCCCGGACAGGAACGCTTTACCCGTCTGAAAACTCTCGGTACAGATTATACAGAGGAAGCCATAAGAGAACGGATAGAGGGCAAACGCACAAAGGCAGCGAAAGCTCCCAAAGAGCAGCGCGGCGTATCGCTGCTTATTGACATTGAAAACAGTATCAAGGCACAAGAGAGCCGGGGCTATGAACAGTGGGCGAAAATCCATAATCTGAAACTGGCTGCAAAGACTATGAATTTCTTGACAGAACATAAGATTGAGCAGTACGCAGATTTAGTCAGCCGGATTGAGGAAGTAAATGCGGAAAATGAAAAGACAGCAGACGCATTAAAGAGCGTGGAAAAGCGTCTTGCAGATATGGCGGTGCTGATGAAGCACGTTACTACCTACCAAAAGACAAAACCTGTCTATGAAGCATACCGCAGGGCAAAGGATAAGGACGCATACCGGGCAAAGCAGGAAAGCAGTCTGATACTCCATGAAGCGGCAGTAAAGACACTGAAAGCGGCGGGCGTTACTAAACTCCCCAATCTTGCCGCCATGCAGGAAGAATACGGGAAACTACAAGCGCAAAAAGAAGCCCTTTACGCTGATTATGGCAAGCTGAAAAAACAGGTCAAGGAATACGACGTTATCAAACAGAACATAGACAATATTTTGCGGCAAGGCAAAGAGCCGGAACGGAAGAAAGGAAAGGAACGGGAATAATTATGAAAATGGTTGGTATTACACCATGTTACAGAATAACATTAGAAAATGGCAGTTATGGCGTAGAAACTTATATTAACGCAGACAGTAAAATCCAAATTACTTTTGAGGACGGAAATACACTTATCGGATATATAGAATGTGTGGAATATGGAACTTATTCCGATGAAAATGATACTCTGGTTATAAGGGGAGAGAATGGAGAGCTGTATATCCTATTGGAAAACCGAATAAAGGATATAGAAGAACTGCACGAATAAAGTAAAAGAACAGGGCGCAGACAGCCAACAAAAGACTGTCCGCGCCCTGTTTTATGTAGGTGCGTTTTTGGTATCTGTTACGCAATAGAACGTCATTTTTAGGGGATAAGGTATAAAACCCTTGCCGCGTCATTTTCAAGCACTGAAAGCCCCGTAAATCAAGGCTTTTTTTGCCCCTACTACGTAACAAGGGCGCGCCGTTTTCTCATGCGCTCCGCTGCCTGTCTGCGGGTAATACGCTTCCGGCAGTCCGGGCAGTATTTGACGCTGTTAGAGGTGGACGCAAAAGAAGTTCCGCACTCGGTACAACGCTTTTTATCCTCGGTCTTGAAAAGCTCTGCATACAGCAGCTTATCAAGGGGCAATACGGCGGTCTGAAACCATTTGCAAAGAAGCGAATAGGAAATAAGCTGCGGGCAGACACATTCCTCCCCGTCGTCCAGTAAAATACAGTGTCCGTTATCGCAGTTGCAGCACTCCTTTTTTATAAGGCTGTTGACTTTCCGGCTTTGGGGTGGTGTAAGCCGCTTTATCCCGGTCATACCTCATCAGCGGCGAAAATAGCAAGCTCCGCATACTCATTTTCTGTCAGAGGTGCGATTTTCGCAAGGGTGCGTTTCGCCAGTTCCCGCATATCCTCGTCCATGAACGGCAGCGCAGCGTTGATGTTTTCTGTAAGCCCACGTTTGCCGTCCTCATTGTAAATGCTCAACAGGTTTGTTTCTTCAACTGTCAGTCTAATCATGCTCATACCTCCAATTCGTGATTTTTTGATTTTACAGCCGCCTTTTTCGGGGCGGCTTTTCTTTTGTCAGCGGCAAGCTGCGCCCGGATTGAGGGGCGCACCCTGCGAATATCTGTGCCCCGGTTTTCATTTTTATCAATCAAGGCGTATGTTCCATGTCTGCCCTCGATTTTGGAAAAGGAAAGTGTCTTATAGGGCAACATGGAAAACAGACGGTCGGTGTCCTTAGAGGACGCAAGCTGCATAAATGTCGGGGACAGCTCCACCATGAAATGTGTCCTATTAGGGCTATTGGGCGTGTCCCTGCGCTTCATTTCCTGCACAATGCGCCGCGCTTCGGCTTCAATCAGCCCAGCACGCAGGGCGGCGGTATGTTCCTTGAAGTCGCCCGGTGTCAGTTTATCCCGTTTTTGCTTTTCTTCCCGTAAAAGGAATTGTAGCGCGTCCGGGTCGTTGGGTACTGCTTCAAAGTGTTCAAACTTCCCTAAAGAAGTATCGGGATTTCCGTTAAAATGCTGTCCGGCGGGTATCTCCCTTGTCCCATGCTCATAAATCAACTTGACTGTGTCGGCGGCAAGCGCATTGTCCTTAACGCGCTCATACTGCCTTGCATAGTCAAGCTCATAAAGATTGCCTTTGATTTTCCCGCGCTCCCTGCCCGTCAGCTCGACGGCATAGGCAAGAACGCAGTCGCAGGTCTGCTCTTTGTAAAAACACCATGTATTGTGGGCGGCGGTATCCTTTAGGAACACGTCGCGCTCCTTAAAACAATGCGTCCCGGACGGGCGGCAAAACCATAGCAGCGTCTTATCCTCTCTGTTAGGGCTTGCCGCTGCTTTTGCGATAATCTCCTTGTCAATGTCAAAATCACTTTGGAAAAATCCTGTATTCTGCCGCATGATAGCGTCAAGAGAAGCGAAAATATCCACGTTTTCAAACTTATTCATGCGTCAGCTCCTTTCCAAATCCTGTGTTTTCTGTTTTGCCTGTTTCTTCGGTGTCTGTTCTTTCGCTGCTTTAAGCTGCGCCCGGATAGAGGGCTTCTTTTCCGTTTTTGCTGCCTTGCCACGTTCCTTGTCAGCCTTGACAGTTTCCGCAAGGTCAACAAGGGAAATGGTTTCTCCTGTCTTTACCTTTGCTTCCAATTCTGCGACGGTCGGGGTGTTGTTTATCTGCCCGTCAATCATGTTGTAGTTTTGCTCGGTGGTCTGCTCGGCAGTTTTCAGATAGTTTTCCGGCTGCAAAAATTCCGGCACTTTCTTATAACCGAAGCTGTCTACATAGTGGGCGGTGTCCTGCCCGTTCTGATGAAGCACCACTACGTCGGAAACAGAAAGGCTGTGTCCCTTAAAATCTTTCGGGTGGTCGATATTAAAGCGGGTGTAAATATCTTCAAGGGAAGTCCCCGGCGTAAGAGGTGCGGAATAGACAAGGGCATAGTTTTTCGGGTCTACCCGGTGTCCGGCGGCAATCAGACGGTCGTAAGGCTCAAAACGCAAGTCCCTTGTTTCGTCCCCGCCTTTTATCTGATAAATGGAAAAGGTGTCTTTGTCCTGTGGGGCTTCCTGCTCCGGCTGCTCCTGTGCGGGTTGTTCCTGTGCAGCTACCTTTTGCTGCCGGATATGCGCCCGCTGTAACTCGGTAGGCTTTTCCCCGGTAAGGGGAGCAATCGCTTTCACATAATCAGCCGCATAGTAGGCGTTACTGGTAAGCTGCCGCTGCCATGCCCCGGCTTTTGGCGACCAACGGAAGCCATTACTTTTTAAGGCTTCCCGCGTGGCTTCGTCCGGCTTATCCTCAAAGAAGATTTGCAGTCGGTTCGCTTCGGTGTTTGCTTCCACCTTGCCGCCGTCAAATTCCCAACCTACAAAACCGATTTCTTTTTGCTGTGAAAGGGATTTGATACGGTCTTTCACGCGCCGGATTTCTGCGCTGTTGTTGGATAACGCCCAAGTCGCAAAGGGCTTGTCCTCCAAATGCCAACTGCTCGCCATGTCTGCTTTCAATTTTTCCAGTTCCTCCGGCGGTAAATGCGGGCAGCCGTCAAGGGTCTTATGCTTGCGGTAGTAGGCGTTTACGGCTTTCATGGTTTCCTGTGATTTTTCAAGGCTTTCCAGTTTCTTTTCTAACTTCTGTACTGCCTGCGGGTCGTCTGCGCTGATACCGCCCATGCCGGTACTGCGGATTTTATCAAGAAGCCCTTGTATGTCCTGCCATTCCCGGTAATTGCTGTCGCGGGCTGCGTTCTGCTTTTCTTTCTTCCTTGTGGGGAAGTTAGAGCCGCCCGCAATCAGGATAGAGGGAACACGCGCGTCAATCTCATAGCCTTTATTCATGTTCGCCGCCAGTTTCCGGGCATAGGTGTCAAGCAGGCTGTCGATTTTCTCATGGTACATCGGGTCTACCCGCTGTTTCTGCCTTTCTGCAAGTTGTACGGCTTCATCTACATAGTGCCTGTATTCAGCCGTCGCGCTGCCTTGCTTATAATCGGAAAAACTGTTCATATCCTTTGCACGTTTGGCGGCAGCTTCATTGATAGTATAATAAGGGGCGGCGGGTGCAGCCTGTTCCGGCTGTGCTTCTTTTTCCTGTACCGGGGCTGTTTCTTCGGGAAGCTCCGGCGCGGCTGCTTTTGTTTCGGGCTGTTTGGCGGCTTCCTGTGCGGGCTGTGCCTGTTCGGTGGTCTGTTCCTTATCCTGTGCCTTTTGGATTTCTGCAAAATGTCCGTCTATGGTATCAATCAGATTTGCGGCGGTGCTGCGGATTGTTTCAAGAGAGCCTTTCAGTTCTGCAAGTTCTTTTCCGCTGCTCCACCCGGCGATATACCCAAAAGAATAGTCCGACGTATCAAGCCCGTAATGTTGGCAGACCGCATAGGCGACGCTTTCCGCCTGTACCTCGCGGGTGCGGCGGTCGGGGCGTTCCGGCATGGCAAGGGCGGTATCATGCAGCGTGGCGTGGGCGATTTCATGGATTGCGGTCTTGATATTCTGCAATTCGTCCATGCCCTCGTTGATGAAGATACGCTTTTCCTCATAATTGCAGCGTCCTTTTACGCCGCCGCTTAGTGCTTCAAATCCCATAGCAAACGGGGAAGTCTTTTCAAGGGCAGCGAAAAAATCCTTGTATTGTTCCACGTTGCCCGTAAGCTCATAGGTAAGGGCAGGAAGTTCTTTTCCCTCGGTCTGTGAAATATCAAAGACAGATACTACACGAAAAGCGGGTATCTTGATTTCTTTTTCTTCGGTAACAGGTTTTCCGTCCTTATCGAAAACAGGCTTTTGGGTGTCCGGGTCGATTTTTTCCACCTGCTTCTTGACGGTAAACGGGGACGGTGCAAGTATCTTGATAGCTTTTTCTCCGGGCTTTACATGGCGGTCAAATTCCTTTTCCCATTGTTTATAGCCTTTCACAAGATTGCCGCCCTGCATGGCGATAAGGATTGTATTGTTAAGGCTGTAATCATGGAATTTTGACATGGTACGCAGATAATCGGCGTAACGGTCGCTTTCATACAGTCCTAAAATTCCCTGTTCCAGTCGGTCGGTAATCTCTTTCATTTTATCGGCGGGCTTTTCAGAAGATAGGATAATCGGGAGAACCGGGGGCTGCTCTGTGGCGGCGGTTTGTATGGCTGCGGAAGCGTCAAGGTCTGCCTGTTCCTTTTCCTGTACTGGCGGCTGCGGCGTTACCCGGTATTCCTCCGGCACGTCGCGCCCGTCGTACCACTGTGTAAAGGTGTTGCGGTTATTGTAGATATAGCCCTGCTCGGTAAAGCTGCCCCCGTCATTGATAGCAGCGTCCCGCCCGTATTCCTCATACATGAAATATTTTTTTGCTTCTTCGGGCAGCTCCAACTCGTCCAGTTCTTCAATCAGATAATGCCCGTAATCTTCCTCACTCTGTACGGACGGGTAAAGCCAGTAACAATCAAGGTTTTGTGCAAGGTTGATAATATCCTGCAAGTCCCTTGTATGGTCGCCGTATTCCATAGCTGCAACAAATTTTTCCCGGTCGTCGTCAAACTGCATTTTCAAAAGTTCGCTCAAATAGTTCAGTTCGTCAAGGCTTTCAAGCTCGGTCAATTTTCCTGCCAGTCCTGCAATAGAGGACTGGTATTCTGTGATATGCAGCTCCCCGTAGTTTTTGCCGTCTATCCCGATACGGTCAAAGACTTCTTTCAAATGCTCGGCAGTCGTGGGGAATGATACCCATTCGCCCGCAGGTCTGCCCTCGGTGTACTTTCCAAGATTAGAAAGATACCCGCTTAAAATCGTTTCTACCATGCGTTCGCTCCTTTCGTTTTCAATCATACGGTGCATAAGTTCGTAGTCCTCCATGCTCATGCTCCCGTCAAAAATATAGGGGTCGGGTTCTTCGCCGTCCCGGTAGGCTTTTTCAGAGAAAGGAAGCCCCGCAGCGTGGGCGGCGGCTCTTGCTTCCTCGATAAGCTCCGGCGGCAGCCTGTCGTCGTGGGCTTCGATAAATTCCCCGATATTGCTATATCCGTTTTCGTAGTGGCGGCGCACCCCGGCGGTCAGCTCGTCAAGGTTCATATCCTCGCCAAGATAGCCGGAATAATAGCCGTTTACCACAACGGCGGCAGGGTCAGCCTGTTTGATTTCTTCCATGCGGCTTCTGTCCTCCGGGTAAATGTAGTCGCTCATTTCAAGGTGGAAATATTCGGCGTTCCAAGAACGTCCCGTTTTCCAAAACGCCACCCAAGCGATACCGTCCCTTAATTCTTCTTGATAGTCCTTTACGGTGTCCCGTAAACTTGCCATGTGTAACCTCCTTTCTTCGGTTTCAGAGGGTAAAACCCTCCATAAAACAGAGGGTTTGGGAAACTTCCCAACAAGCAAAAATCCCCGCCGTTCTCGGTAGAGAAAGCAGGGATTTTACGGAAAAGGGTACTCTTTTCCTATGCTTGCTATTCAGTTATTTCTTCTTCGACAGTTCAATGCGGTAGTTGACATATTTCCCGCCTGTATCAGCCAATACGATAGTTCCGTCGTAGGTTTTGCCCGTCTTTGGGGAATAGAGCTTTTTCACATTTACTTTGCCGGATTGTAAGAGTGCAGCGGCAATTTTGGGGGTAAAGGTTACTTTTCGTTCTTCAAAGAAACGGTCATTTTTCCACATGGTAAAGCTACATTCCTTATTGCTGCAATAGTAGTTTTTCTTTCCCTCATAGACAGGAGAACCGCAGCGGGGGCAGCTTCCCAACGCTTCCCGTTCCGGCTTGAACATCTGCGCTTTATCATCAGAAAGAAACGGATAGGTCTTTACCAGTTCCCGCGCCATATCCTCGATACCCTCCATAAATGCGGCGGGGTCTGCCTTGCCTTTGGCAATCTGCGTCAGATTGTTTTCCCATTCTGCGGTAAGCTGCGGGCTTGTCAAGGTGTCCGGCAGGACACACACAAGATTGATACCGTCCTTTGTGGGAAGTAGCTGCTTGCCTTTTCGCTCCACAAAGCCGCCCTTTACCAGTTTTTCAATGACGGCGGCGCGGGTGGCGGGAGTTCCAAGCCCTTTGCGTTCTGCGTCCGGGTCGGTGTCCTCACTTCCGGCGCGCTCCATAGCAGAGAGCAGCGACGCTTCGTTGTGAGGTTTTGGCGGTGTTGTGTCATGCTCCGTTACCTTTGCCGTCGGATTTTCAAAGGTCTGTCCCTCGGTAAATGGCGGCAGGGTCTTTTCTGTGTCACTGTCTGCGTCGTCCGTTTCGGGCTTGTTCTTTAAGGCTGCCCTGTATCTTCGGTCAATCTCTTTCCACCCGTCGGACAGCACCGTTTTTCCCCTTGCGATAAAAGACTGTCCGGCACATTCAAAAACTGCTGTAACCGCTTCAAAGGTATGCGGTGCAGCGGTCGCCATGAGCAGACGCGCCCCGGCAAGGGTAAGGATATTCCTTTCGCTTTCCGGCAGCGTGGCAAGGTCGGTCTTTGCAAGCTCCATAGTCGGGATAATGGCATGGTGGTCTGATACCTTTTTACTGTTCAGCACCTTTCCAAGCTCCGGCGTGAAGTCTTTTCCCGCCATAAAAGAAAATTTCCCACAAAGCAGCTTGATAATGCCCGCCGCTGTGTCGCTCATGTCGTCGGTCAGAAATGCGCTGTCTGTTCTCGGATAAGTAAGAAGTCTTTTTTCATACAGAGATTGTGCAAGGTCAAGGGTCTGCTTTGCGGTATAACCGAACAGGCGGTTTGCTTCCCTCTGTAAAGAAGTAAGGTCAAAGAGCTTCGGCGGGGCTGCGGTCTTTTTCTCTTTCACAAGGGAAGCACAGACTGCTTTTGACACTTCGCAAGCAGCTTTCAGCTTGTCAGCTTCGGAACGGTCAGATAGTTTTTCGCTTGCAGCTTCCGCGCCGGATAAGACAAGGCGCACATGGTAGTATTTTTCTTTCTTAAATGTGGTAATCGCTGCGTCCCGGTCAACAAGCATTTTTAAGGTCGGGGTCTGTACGCGTCCCACGTTCAAGGTATGATTGTAAAGGACAGAGAAAAGGCGGGTGGCATTGATACCGATTAACCAGTCAGCCTTTGCCCTGCACAATGCGGAAGCAAAGAGCGCGTCGTATTCCTCGCCGTTCTTCAGACGGGAAAAGCCCTCTTTGATTGCGCTGTCCTCCATAGAAGAAATCCAAAGGCGGCGCATAGGTTTCTTGCAGCCCGCCATTTCATAGACAAAGCGGAAAATGAGTTCGCCCTCGCGCCCCGCGTCGCAGGCATTGACGACTTCGGAAACGTCTGCCCGGTGCATAAGCTCTTTTAGGGTTTTGAATTGCTTTTCCTTGTCAGAAGCAACGGTGTACTTCCATTCCTGCGGCAAAATCGGTAAGCTGTCATAGCTCCACTTTTTATATTGTTCCCCGTAGGTGGCAGCTTCCGCAAGCCCTACCAAATGTCCCACGCACCAAGAAACGATATAGCCGCTTCCTGTGAGAAATCCGTCTTTCTTTTCCTTTGCCCCCAGTACGGCAGCGATTGTCTGTGCCACACTGGGCTTTTCTGCGATAACTAAAATCAAATATAAGTTCCTCCTTTCAGCGTTCCGGCTCGGTTTTCTTTTTCTCCTGTACCTGTTTCAGACAGTACCCCACACAAGGGGACTGTCCCTTGTAAGGGCAGGAAGCACAAGCAGGGGGATAAGGAACAGGCGGCGCATTATCACGCCGCCCGTTCGGTTTCTGTATCATCATCTTTTCAAAGGGATTGTTGGTAAACAGGGTCATAGGGTTTCTTCCTCCGTTTCTTCATCTTCGGGAGTTTCCCCGGTATCTGCTTCCGGCTCGTCCTCGTCGTAGTCCTCAAATTCAAAATCTTCAAGGTCGGTATCGCCCTTTACATTCTGCTTCGGCTTTAGAAACTTAAAGTAGTAGAACGCTGCGCCGCCACCAAGCAGGGCAAAGAGGACTAAGGCAAGCACCACACCGGGATTGCCGCCTTTTTCTTTCAGTTCTTCCGGCTGCTCCGTTGGTGTTGGGGTAGGTTCTTTGCCTGTGCAGCCTGTCATACTGGTAACACATACCGGGCAGGACGTGTTTACCTTTCCGACTTCGCATTTTTCCGTACAGTTACAGATTTCCGGCTTTTTGGCAGCTTCGCCGTTTTCGGTCAGTGCCATAAGGTCGGCTTCGTCCACTTGATTTAGGAAATGTACGGTCTGTTCGCCCTCGGCGGCGCGGTCAATGAGGATATAGAAATAGTTGCCGCCTTTGGTGGTAACAGTGATAAGTTGCTTATTGCCGCCGTAATCGTCAACCAGTGTAGCGTTTCCCTTTGGGGTAAGGGGCGGCGTTTCCTCTTTTTCCTCCACAACTACATTACTGTCGTTGGTCGCGTCCCCGGCGGGCGGCTCTGTGGCTGCGCCCTGTGCATAGGCAGGGACAGAAAAACCGCCCATAAGGATAAGGGCGGCACAAAGGGCAGTCATGGTCTTTTTCAGTTTATTCTTCATCTGCATTTTCCTCCTGTTCGTTTTCTTCTGCGGGTGCGGCAGTCATGCCGGGAATACCGCCGCCGGACAGCATAGCGTTCAGTTCCTGCGGGGTCAGACGCATAGCTCGTACAAGCTGCACGATTTCAAGGTTTTCCGCTTCGGTTTTCTGCGCTTCCAGTCCTTTTAACTTGTTCTGATACTCTGTGATTTTCTCGCGGGTCTTTGCGATTTCCTTATTGATACGGTCGATTTTATTGTTTGCCATAGGTCATTTCTCCTTTCTTTTTTTGGGCTGCTTTACCAGTTCATCAGCCCGTAGCCTTTGATACATTGATAGTTAAGGTCATAGCTCTTTATCTTGCAAGCGTCGCCGGAATTGCCCTCAACGGTATAGACGCGGCTGCCGTCCCTGCCAAGCACAAGCCCCACATGGTCGGCAACACCGTCTAAATCCCAATCGAAAAAGATTGCGTCGCCCGGTGCGATATTCTCATAGCCGCGTGCGCCCCATTGTCCCCTTGACTGAAACCAAGGGACACCCTGCCATTCGCAGCCCGCAAATCGGGGTTCGCTTTTTCCGGCTTGATTGTAGCACCATGATACAAAACAGGCGCACCATTCCACGCGGCTGTTAAAGCCGTACCAAGACCAGTAAGGGTAGCCGCCCACGTTTCCGACTTGCTGTTTTGCAAGTTCCATAAGCTCTTGATTTCCGGGGCGCGTACCGTTTACAAACTCCACGCCGCTTAAATCCTCAGACGGGCTTCCGTCGGGAGAACCGCCGCCAAAAATCAGCGGTTTGTTGCCGCTTGTTTCCAAGTACACATGAAACATTTCAAGCTGCTGTGGCGTAAGAAGTTCCTCCGCAAGCTCGGAAATCAGCTTATTTGTCAGTTTCACATTCAAGATGTAATACTCATAAGGGACTTCCTCGGTGGTGGTTTCCCCGGTTTCCGGGTCGGTACTTGTTTCGGTGCGGTAGCGTATTTCCACTTCCTCGGTCAGCGTCAAGGTGTACTGCATGGAAAAGATACGTTCAAGCTCTGCCTGTGCGCTCTGCGGGGTGTAGCTCTGCAAGAGGGCGGTCAAATAAGACGCAAGTTCGTGGGGGTTATGCCCGATACTGTCAAGGTCGTAGCGGTATTCATCATAGCCGGGGTGGGTGCTTTCGATATTGTCAATCTCACTTTGCAGCCCGTTTTCCAATGCGGCATAGTTGTTTTCAACTGCCACAAGGTCGCTGTCCTCGGATGTGTAGGAAGTGCCAAGCACCCCGTTTGTCAAGCCCGAAAACATAGCCCCGCAAGAGGACAGCCCTGCGGAAATCATAATAAAGAGAAGCAGCGCGGCAACTGCAATCAAAATGCCCGCCGGGTGTCTTGCCGCAAATGCGGCGGCTTTCCTCGTTTCCTCGGCGGTTTTCTTCGCCGTCTTTCTTGTGGCTTCCGCTGCGGCTTTTGCCCCTCCTTTCTTTGCCGCCTTTGCATACTGGCGTTTTATCTGCTGTTTCTGCATGAAACGGGAAAGCGGGTTAGAAGTAAGCTGCGGGTTGTCGTGCAGGGTTTTGTGATACTGGAAGTTGACGTTTGCCTTAAATGCTGCCTTTTCTGCCTTTGCCGCTTCCCGGTAGGGTTTCAGCTTATGGCTGCGGTAGCCCTGTTTGATTTTCCGCGCCCCGTACTTCAATCCCCGTTCTGCGGCTTCCTCGCTCTTGTGTGCGCCCTCCACGCCGGAATTATCCTTTTCGACAGAATGGATTTTGTTATGTACCAAAATCCCGGCTTCCTGTGTGGGGCGGGATAGCGGGTTGTGCTTCTCCTTAAATCCGGGCGGCTTGTCCTTTTCCTCAAAGTGCAGGCGGGTCTTGCCTTTCCCGGTGGTTTCGTCAAAGGTGCGCTCTTTTACCAGTTTCTTTTCTTTGGGGATAGCTGCCTTTGCCTTATCCAAGCGGTCGGCGGCTTTATCGGATTTCTTGATATACTTTTCAAGCTCCGGGGCAGCGCGTTCCTCGTCGGTAAATTGCAGCCGGGAAGATTTCGTCCCGGCGGTAGCTTCTGCCTGTGCTTTTCGTACTGCCTTTTTACTGGCTTTTCGTGTATGGGCGGCGTCGATATGCTTCATGACGCGCTCCGTTTTGCCTGTGTCCGCTTTGGGGGCAGCTCCCGGCACATGGGGAAGCGGGCTTGTATCAGATACCGGGGGAAGCTGCATAGCGTCCTGTGCCGCCTGTTGTTCCGGGGTCTTTTGTAAATCCGCGTCCCGTATGCGGTTGCTGATACGTTCCGTGTCTCCCGTGGTCTGATTTTCTGCGATAGCCCCGTCGCGGGTCATTTTCTGCGTGATTTTATCGCGGGGCTTTAATGGGTCTTTCAAGTGTTACCACCTCCAATCCGCGCCCCTGCAAGGGCGCAATACTCGGCGTTCAGTTCAATGCCGATATAGCGGCGGTCAAGGCTTTGCGCTGCAAGCCCGGTGGTGCCGCTTCCAAAGAACGGGTCTATCACAACGCCGCCTTTCGGACAGCCCGCAAGTATGCACGTTTCCGCGAGCTTCGGGGGATAGGCGGCAAAATGCCCGCCCTTGTACGGTACGGTATTGATAAGCCAAACGTCCCGCTTGTTTCTTGTGGTCGGCATAAGGGCGTCGTCATAATAGCTGCCGCTGCGGGGCTGATTGATACCCTGTACCTTGCCCTGTCCTGGTACTTCCTCGGCGTATTTGTGTCCTGCGCTGCGCCCTTGCCTGTAGCGCGCAGCCGTTCCCGGCGCGATCGGCTCTGCAATGGCGGCAGCGTCATAGTAATATTTCTTTGATTTCGTCAGTAAAAAGATATGCTCATAGCAGCGGCTCGGTCGGTCGCGGCAGCTTTCCGGCATAGGGTTTTCTTTCAGCCAGATAATATCGCTGCGTAAATACCACCCGTCAGAGCGCAGGGCAAAGGCAAGAAGCCACGGAATACCGATTAAATCCTTTTGCTTGCAGCCCGCTTTCATGCCGCTGCCGCAGTATGTGTCTGCGATATTCAGCCAAAATGTCCCGTCGTCTTTGAGTACCCGGCGCAGCTCCCGGAACACTTCCACAAGCCGCCCGATATACTGCTCCGGCGTGTCCTCACGTCCAATCTGCGCGTCAAGCCCGTAGTCCCTTAGTCCATAGTAAGGCGGGCTTGTGACGCAGCAGTTCACGCTTTCGCTCGGAAGCTCCCGCAGGGCATAGAGGGCGTCGCGGTTGATGATTACGTCTGTTTTCATGGCTTGCTCACTTCCTCCGGCTTTGTCGTAAGCAGACAGTAAAGCTCGGTGTCCGTCGGGAAGCGGTCAATGAACGGCAGCACCACATTCCCGTAAAAGATAAGCCCCTCGCCCGCTTCGGTGTGGGTTACATACTTCATCTGCTGCGGGGAGATGTTAAGCTGCTTTGCAAGGATAGCCCGGTCGCCCTGTGCCTGATTGAGCATGAGGACAAAATCGGAGTTTTCAAAGATATTCTCGACTTCGCGGCTGCTTAAAAGGTCTTTGACGTTCTGTGTGATAGCCGTCGGTATGCCGCCCCATTTACGAAAACGCTTCCAAATTTCCACGGAATAGGCTGCGGTCTGTTCCTCTTTCAAAAGCAAATGAAACTCGTCCATATAGTAACGGGTCGCCTTTTTCTCGGCGCGGTTTACGGTAACGCGGTTCCACACCTGGTCTTGCACAATGAGCATACCTAATTTTTTGAGCTGCTTTCCAAGCTGCTTAATATCAAAGCAGACAAGACGGTTTGAAAGCTCCACGTTGGTACGGTGGTTAAAGACGTTCAGAGAGCCGGAAACATAAAGCTCCAATGCCGCCGCAATGCGGGCAGCTTCCGGCTCCGGCTGTTTCAGCAGTTCGTTGTAGAGGTCGCCCAAAATCGGCATTTTTGCCGGGTCGGGGTCTGCAAGGAAAGGTCGGTACACATTCCTAACGGCGCGGTCAATGACGGTCTTTTCCACGGGCTGCAAGCCCTCTTTGCCGCCGATAACAAGCTCGCAGAGGGAAAGGATAAAGTCGGATTTCAAGGCAAGCGGGTTGTCGTCCTCGGAGTAGTTGAGGTTAATATCCATAGGGTTCACATACTGGGGCTTGCCGTCCATGCCTTTTCCGGCAGGCGACAGACGTATCACTTGCCCGCCCAAACGCTGCACAAGGGAAAAATATTCTGCTTCCGGGTCGCAGATAATAATATCGTCGTCGGTAATGAGAAAGGCGTTTGTCATTTCCCGTTTTGCCGCAAAGGATTTACCGCTTCCCGGTGTTCCAAGAATAAGCCCGTTGGGATTTTTCAGTTGCTTGCGGTCGCAGAGTATCATGTTGTTACTAAGGGCATTTAAGCCGTAGTAAAGGGCTGCACCCCTTTGGAAAAGCTCCTGCGTGATGAACGGGATAAAAATAGCGGTGCTACTGGTCGTAAGCCCTCTTTGAATGGGGATAAGGTTCTCCCCAAGAGGAATAGAGGACATAAAGCCCGCTTCCTGCAAATATTCAAGGCGGGTCAGAGCGCAGATGTTTTTCTGTGCAAAGCCCGCCGTGGCAAAGATGTCATTTTCCAGTTTCCGCTTCGTGTCTGCCATGTTTACCACAAGGAACGTCAGCAGAAACATTCTTTCATTTCTGCTCTGTAAATCCTGCAAGAGATTTTTCGCTTCGCTGCCGAACGTGGCAAGGTCGGACGGAATTATATCCATATCGTACCCGCTGCGTACCGCCTTTTTCTGTTCCTCAATCTTCATCTTGTCGAGGTCGGTAATTTTGCGCTTGATAGTCTTGATTGCTTCGCTCTGGTCGATACTGCGGATATGCAGATTGACGATAATTCCGTTTTCAAGGTCGAGAATGTCCGAAAGCATACGGTCGTTCAGCTCCGGCGCAAGGATTTCAAGGAAGCTAACAGCACCGAGCTTGCGCCCCATGCGAAACGTCCTGCCGTCGCCAAAGCGGAACGAGGACGGGGCGATAAAGTCCTTTGTGGTAAGCCCGGACGGTACAAGCCAGTCCCAAGAGAAACGGAACGGCTCGCCCTCCGGGTGGAAAATCCCATGCAGTACGTTCAAGCGTTCCTGTCCGTTCATGGGGCGGGCGGTTACACCAAGCACCTTAAAATTATTGAGTACGTCGGTTTCGATACGGGAAAGGCGGGCTTTTGCCGCCGCAAGATTGTCCGCTTCAATGGAAAAGGTAATGTACTTGCACTTTTCCAGTCCGTTGTTGCCTTTTTCAAGCTGATTTTTAAGCATATCCGCGTACTCCCTGCGGATAGAGTTAAAAGCGTCGTCCTGCGCCGGAATTTCGATAGCCGCCTGTGCCTTTTCCTTTCTTGCACCCTGATTGATGAAAGAGAGCTGCACCGAAACGGAAGCGTCAAAGTAGTTGAGAAAATCGCACCAGTTTTCAAAAATGGCTGTCTTATCGTCTGCCTGTGCAAGCTGATAGTTAATATCTTCAAAGACAAGGCTTTTACTGTATTTCTTTTCCGTTACCCTGCAAATCCCGTCCGGGTACATCTGCAAGTAGGGAATGGTCTGTTGTGCGGTGCGGGGCTTCCCGTCGCCCTTTGCCGCCTGTATCACGGCGGCGATTTCTTTCTTTTCTGCGCGGGTCAGCTTACGCTTCACGGGATTTTTTACCGCGCGGGTCATGGTTTTTCGTTCTGCCATTGACAATAGCCGATACCTCCTTTTCCAGTTTTCGTTGTTTTTCTATGACGGCATAAAAATTTTCCGTCTGATAGGGGCGTTCCTTTGGTCGGATAAACTTTGTCTGAATGACGTTCTTTATCACGATTTCAAGGGGCTGCCCGTGTTTTTCATACATTGCCAAGAGGAAGCAGGGAAGCATAACGACAATCATTGCAAATGCCGCCATGCTTGTTCCCGCGCTGTCTTTGAGCAAAAAGAAAAGCGGTAGTCCCATAGCGAGGGCTGCCGCAAAACATATAATCTGCCGCTTTGTCAGATTAAAAGCGACTTTCGTTTTGATTTTTGATAAGTCTTTGGGTACGGGTACATACGCCAAGTGAAAACCTCCTTTCGGTCTTTAATGGGCGTTAAAGATTGACTTCGCAAGTGTGCCTGTTTTGAATAGGGAGAAGCACAAAATCACGGTGTAGGCTGCAAGGGAGAAAATCGCGCTGTGCAGGTTGTCCGCTACAATCATGCTGCCAACCAAAACCGCATAAATGCCGACGCATATCATTATGAGGAAGCCTTGAAAACCGAGGGCGAACAGGGCTTTTAAGTAGTTGTTGCCTATCTGCCCCCACTCTCTGTTGGTCATAGTTGCAAACGGGATAGGCGATACCGAACAGTAAAGGTAAATTTCTATCATTCTGCCGTACAGGATAACCGTGATAAGCACCGACATGATTTTCATGCAAAGGCTCACAAGGCTTGTTTCCATAACGAGCAAAAGCAGTTCGGGGATTTCCATAGCGTCAAGTCCGGCTTGCATGGACGAGAGGGCGGCGTCAACGTCGATATTCGTATCGCCGCCGATCACGCCCGCCGCGCCGGAAACAACGTGCTGCGCCATATCGAACACCGCCATAGTGATAGTAAAGGTGTGGGTAACGAGATACACCGCTACCCACGCCTTGAAAAACCACTTAAAGAACATGAACGTGTCAATATCGTGCATATTGTTCTTTTCCGTTACCATGCTGATAAGCTCCACGCATAGAACGTAGGTAATAACAAGCCCCGCAATGGGTACAATCACATTTTCCGACAAGCTCTGTATCATGGAAAATATGCCTGCGTTCCACCCCTGCGGGGTTTGTCCTACCTCTGCGGCGATAGTTCCGACTTTTTCGTTTACGTCCCCGAACATAGTTGACAGATTACCGTTAATGGCTCCAATGAGGATTTCCTTTATCCATTCGTTAATCGCGTCAAGTATGCTCTGCATAGGCTAACCCCGCCGCTTAACCGAACAGTCCGGCAAGCAGAGGTACGAGGGTGCCGCCGATAAGGGCAACGCCGCCGCCCGCCATGAGCTGCTTCATGCCCTGGCTTTTTGCACCTGGGTTGTCATTTCCGTAGCCCTCCAAGAGGTTGATAACGCCCCAAATGCCAAGACCTGCTCCGAGAGCGATAACGAGTGTCTGTAAAACGCCTACTGCGCTGTTGAAAAATGCCATAATATAACTCCTTTCTGCCGCTGTGCGGCTGCCCGAAAAAGGGCATAAAAAACGGCGGTCAGTTTTCGATAACTGCCGCGGTCATAAGTCCCCGCGCTGCGTTTGTTGCTGCGGCGCGGCGGTATTCAGTTGTAAGGGTGCGGCTTCCTGCCGCGATACGCGCAAGGAGTAGGGGCGCGTACCATGTAGCCCGTGTTTATTATTTTTACTTTAAGCTCCCTCCTTTTCAAAAAGTGGTGTGTAGACAGGCATAATGCCGTACTGCCGTTCCCGGACAGCTTCGATATACTTGATATAGGAAATACCTGCCTGTCTTGTCCTGCGTTCCTGTTCCCGATGCATTTCCTCGGCAGCTTCCACAAGCCCGCTGATAGCCCGGATTAGCTGCTGTTTTGCCTTTTTCTTTCTGATACGCTTATTCATTTTCTGTGTCCTCCTGCAAATCTGCTTCGTCAACTTCGTAATAGTCAAATACCTCGTCCGGCTTTACGATTGCAGGACGGCGGCGCAAGTGCTTTTCCATGTCAAAGGCATTTTTCTTGTCAAAGTCGGAAAGGTACTTGTACTTCGGGTGTTTGGTAATATCGTATTTTTCGGAGAAGAACGGACGCACCCCGCGTAGTTGCAAGATACATTTCCCGCCGTCCATGACCGCAATTTCATCTTCGCTCATAAGCTGCTTGCCTAACTTCTGATAGTTCAGCCCGTGGGAAAGCTCCCGTCCTCTTGTTTCGGAAGTGTTGAAGCTGTCAATGGTTTCTTTCCCCAAGATTTCCGACATTTCTTTAAGGGTCGTTTTCTCCTTGCCGCCCAAGAACAGGGTCGTATCGCAGTTGCCGACAATGGTATCGGCGTTGTCCTTGTAGATAGCCTTTAGCTGCGACTGGCTCTGCAAGATGATGGACGCGGAGATTTCGCGGCTCCTTATCGTGGCAATGAGTTTTTCAAACTTCGGTATCTGCCCGATATTTGCAAACTCGTCAAGCAGACAGCGCACATGAACAGGCAGCCGCCCGCCGTACACATCATCTGCCTTGTCACAAAGCAGATTGAAAAGCTGTGTGTAAAGGATTGATACAACAAAGTTAAAGGTGTCGTCGGTGTCGGAGATAATAACAAAAAGCGCGGTCTTTCGGTCGCCTAAGGTGTCAAGCTCCATTTCGTCGGTTTCCATCAGCTCGCGCAGTTCCCGAATGTCAAAGGGGGCAAGCCGCGCACCGCAGGAAATGAGGATAGAGCTTCTTGTTTTTCCGGCAGACAGCAAAAACTTCTTGTACTGGCGCACCGCAAAATGTTCCGGGTCTTTTTCCTCCAAGCGTTCAAACATGAGGTCAACGGGGGATTGAAATTCCGGGTCGTCCTCGCGGGCTTCCGACGCATTTATCATTTCAAGCAGCGTCGTAAAGTTTTTCTCATTCTCCGGGGCTTCGTACCAGATGTAGCCGATAAGGGCGCAGTAAAAAAGCCGTTCCGATTTCACCCAAAAATCCTCGCCGGATTTTTCCCCGTCGCCTTTGGTGTTGGCGATAATGGTATTTACCAGTTTCAAAATATCCTTTTCGCTGCGGAGATAGGCAAAGGGATTGTACCGCATGGATTTCTTGAAATTGATGGTGTTTAGCACCTTGATTTTGTACCCGCCCCGCTGCAAGAGCTTTCCACACTCGATTAAAACCGTTCCTTTCGGGTCTGTGACAACATAGCTGCTGTGCATTTGCATTAAGTTGGGCTTTACAAAAAACCTCGTCTTGCCGCTGCCGGAGCCGCCGATTACAAGGATATTTTTATTCCTTGCGTACTTTGGCTGCTTCGGGCGGCTACTCATCATCAGCCGTTCGGTCTGGGTCAGAATGACGTTGTTTTCAAACACCGGGTCTACATACGGCTTTATATCCTCGGCGTTGCCCCAACGTGCAGAACCGTATTCCATGCCGCGCCTATATTTTTTCGCGTTCTTGCCCTTGAAATAGACAATCAGCCGGATAAGCACCGCCCCCGCTATGCCGATAAGCAAGTCCATAGGGTTAAGCTCGGCGCGGCGTTAGATAAGGCTGCGGAAAATCCCGTCCCAAGGGCAAGCAGCTTTCCCGACAGGTCAGCCCCCGGCGACAGCCTAAACGCCTGCGCCGCCTTGTCAAAGAGCCAGACAAAGAGCAGATAGGGGATATTCGGGATAATCAGCTTTTTCAAGTCTATCCTGTTCAACGGTCAATCCCCCTTTCCTTTTTCTTGACTTTCTCCCGGTTGGCGTTAAGCTGCTTCGCCTTATCCCGGAACGCGGCTAACGCTTTTCGGATAGAGGGCTTCTGCTCCCGTGAGAGCTTCTTTGCGGAAAACTCCTTAAAGGCTGCGGTCAGCGCGTCAGCGTCCCGTGCCTTAAAGAAAACAAGGTATCGGGGCGGGCTTTCCGCCGCGTCCTTTTTCAGCGCAAAATCAATCCCGTATTTCTTCGCGGTACTCTCAAAGGCTTTGATATTGTCCTTCGTGATTTCGATATTGGAAACGCCTGCGTTCTGTTTCATAAGCTGCTTTAGGGTCTGCTTGCCGTGGGGCATTTGCCGCTTGTTTGCCTGTTTCTTTACCTGTGAGAGAAAAAATTTCATAGATTTTTGCAGCACTTCCGCAGACAGCTTCCCGGTCTTGATGGACAGGGCAATCACTTTTTCGTTGACTTCCTCCTGCAATTCTCGTCCTCCTTTCGCAAAAGTCTGTTTCCGGGCAGAAAGAAAGGGCAGCCGTTTCCCGGTTGCCCTGTGCCTGCCGTTTTATTAAATCCGTACCCTAAGCCCGTTCAAGTCCTCGGCGCGTACCCCTACCAGATACCAGTTCTGTCCGTACTCCATGCGGGTCGGCTTCCACTTGCCCCTTACGAACACCTCCAGACAGTCGCCGCAATGCAAACCCCCGTAATAGTCGGAAAGGTCAAAGCGAATGTCGTAACGGTCAGTCAGCTCGTCAAATACCAATGCTCCGGTTCTCTGTGCCATAGAAAAATCCTCCTTATGTTTGTTTTACAGGCTTTCGCCCTCGTTGCATGAATAATAATCCGGGTCGCCAAACCGGGGCTTTCGCGGAGCCAGTGCGCCGATTGCCATGTCGTGGGCGACAAGGGAAGTGTAATAGTTTCCGATAGTGGACGGCGCGTTGAACAGTGCCGCCCGTAGGTACTGCTTGATGTTGCGTATCTTCGTGGTGTTCTCCCGCATACAGTCAAGGACGAACCGGATATGTTCGCTGTCCAGTTTCATAAACTTTGACTTTACAAGCTCTGCCGGGTAGTCGTCCCCGGCAATACGGATTGTCCTGCGCCTTGTGCAGACGGTTTCAAGGATAAGGTCAACGATTTCGTCTATCCGGTCATGGTCGTAGGGCATATCCTGTTTGAGAATGTCATAGCAGATGTTGTCTTTTAAGATTTCCTCATATACCCGGTATGCGTCGTCCGGTTCCTTTCGTTTCCGTTCCCCGGCTGCGCTTGCGCTGCCGTTGGCTGTTGCCTCCTGCTTCTCCAAGGGAGAGGGGTCAGGGGAAAGGATAGGAATGGAATGGGTACTTTGTTCATCAGTAATTATTTTTTCTTTTTTTGGTAAGTCAGTTCTTTGTATATCTTTATTTAATTGCGTTGGA
>ENA-UEYI01001081-UEYI01001081.1-human-gut-metagenome-genome-assembly--contig:-NODE-1081-length-24756-cov-3.753191_pt1 | contig 24756 bp, 19 predicted proteins | sample MGYA00242900_ERZ507916 | MGnify/ENA primary metagenome ERZ507916 (study PRJEB26167, sample SAMN06115521) | human gut metagenome | host: Homo sapiens | place: China:Chongqing | collected 2015-09-02...
CTCAAGCTTGCGCACAATGGTACGCATCTCAGCATCGTCCACAGCAATCGGCAGTTCAATAACAAAACTCTGAGAGGTCATAGGCACTGAGTTTAATAGCCCGCCTTCCTCCCTTCAATGAATTAAAGGGCTTCCGGCGGGAAAAATTCTGTGAATCATCCTGATGCGGAAGTTTTTGAGATCAGCTATCGCGAGCTGGCGCTTGAGTTTTTGCGCATCTATTGGCCACAAGCCAAAGCCTATCCGCGAGCCGACAACAGTTCTGTCAAAGACGCTGTGTTGCGACAAAGCTTCGGCGGCAGTAACGTGCTTGTCATTTCGCTGATTCAGGTTTTTCAGGAACGGTTGTGTCCGGCAGACGCGCAATGGCTGACATTTTTGCAGGCGCAGCGTTTTGAGAAGGATTTCGATCGGCTGGTCAAGGACTGTCAGACGCGAGTTCTGAAGAAAAATCCGTTGCAGTACATGCAAGACTACGAGTTCCTGTTTGATAAGGACGATCGTACCAATCGGATTTATGTACGTCGAGAAGTCGCAGTTTTGCTGTGTCGGTTTCAGCCAATCGTTCAGGAACTGATCTTTTCGCGGTGGGAGAAGATGCTGCGCTCGATCCGGGCCAATTCCGGCGTGCTTGGCGAGACGCCGGAATCCACGCTGCGCGACTTTCTGTTCTATCCGCATCGCTCGGAAACGCTTGCGGCCATTCGAGACGTGTTGAGGGAGTCGACGCTTGCGCAGACGTGCTTTTACTGCGGTTGCAAGTTGGATTCCGGTTGTGACGTTGACCACTTTTTGCCGTACTCGCGATTCGCGCATACAAGGACATTTAACTTTGTACTGGCTTGTCCGAAGTGCAATCGCAGCAAGTCGGACCGTCTTGCTGCGCCCGGGCATTTGTTCCATTGGATGGATCGCAACGAAACGTATGCCGAGGCAATCATCGAATGCAGTCGCGAGAGACTCGAAGCCGGGGCGGTGCTGGTTTCTGAAATGGTCGCACAACAATACGATCGTGCTGTAAACCGCGAGCGTTTTTGGTTACGTGCGGTTGCCGACGAGGCTCCCGAGACGCAACTGCTACAGGGTGCGGAGATTGAGGCGGTCCTCAATCGTTTGCATGATCATGCCCGTGTGATGTGTCGGTTTGGATGTCCGTGAGCAGATGCAAAACGAGGCGCATTCGTGAAGAAAGCGCCTCGTACTGCCTGCAGCAAAACTCTCGTTAACTGTAAGAGATGTTTTGTTGTGTCTTCTCGTATTTGGCCAACTTGGCTTCAAAGTCATCAAGGCAGTTGCCGACAACCTTGTGCAGAGCAATCAATGCAATCAAGTTGGGAATGACCATCAGGCCGTTGAAGAGGTCGGCCAGGGCCCACACCAGATCAACCTTGAGCGTGGCGCCGACAATGATGAAAGCGCAGACAATCACGCGATAGGGAAGGAGCGCTTTTTCAGAGAAGAGGAAGCGCACGTTCTGTTCGGCAAAAAAGTACCAGCCGATGATCGTTGAATAGGCAAAGAAGAAGAGGCAGATAGCAACAAAACTTACGCCGAACGAACCCAGCCCCACGTCGTAAGCTTTCTGAGTGAGCGCAATGCCGGTGCTTTGGAAGTCGAGTACGCCGGTCACGAGAATCACGATGCCCGTGAAGGTAACAACGATCAGGGTGGCGAAAACGCCGAAGATGGCGACGAGCCCCTGTTCGGCCGGGTGCTCTACTTTGGCAACGGCGTGAGCGTGCGGTGTGGAACCCATACCGGCTTCGTTGGAGAACAAGCCGCGGGCAACGCCGAACTGCATGGCTTTGGCAACCGTCAGACCGAGTGCGCCGCCCATAACAGCCTGAGGATCAAATGCAGCCACAAAGATCAGACGGAATGCATTGCCAAGTTCTCCGGCGTGACAAGCAATGACGTAGGAGCCACCGATGATGTAGATGGCGGCCATGAAGGGAACGATTTTTTCAGTCACAGACGCCAAACGGGCGACGCCGCCGAAGAAAACCGCACCGGCGAGAATGGCTGTCACAATACCGGTGATGACCAGCGGAACGCCGAAAGCCGTGTGCATGGCGTTGGAAATCGAATTGGATTGCACCATGTTGCCGATGCAACCCAGAGCAATGATGATGGCGATGGAGAAAAAGACAGCCATCGGACGCCATTTCTCGCCCATGCCCTTGGTGATGTAGTAGGCAGGACCGCCGACCACATGACCGTTGGCGTCTTTACCTTTGAAGGTCTGAGCCAGCACTGCTTCTGCAAAGATGGTGGCCATGCCGAAGAAGGCGGCAACCCACAGCCAGAACAGTGCGCCGGGCCCGCCCGAGACGATAGCTGTGGCCGTACCCGCAACGTTACCGGTACCCACTTGGGCAGCGATGGCGGTAGCCAAAGCTTGGAATGAGCTCATGCCCGTTTTATCAGCACGCTTGCCGAAAAGCGTGGCGCCGCCGAACAGTAGACGCGTGGCAAGGCCGAACTTGCGTACCTGCACAAAACGAAGCTTGATGCTGTAGAAGATGCCCGTGCCGCACAGCAAGGGAATCAGGCAGAAAACGCCCCAAAGGACACTGTTGATCTCACTGACGAGATGATTAAGAAAGTCCATGACGACTTTGGCTCCGAGAGTTTGATTTTGTAGCGCTCAAACGACAATAAATCGGTGACGACTACTTATGCGCTCTGTCCTTGTTGTTTTTTTAGGCAGGAAAGAGACAGCCTAGAGTTTAGGTGCTTTATCTGCCGAGCAAATGAAAACTTGATGAAAGTTCGATGGAAAGCAAACTTTCTAGTGATCTGTTTTTAGGGAAAATGTTGTGGAACGTTGCGCGAAATCAGAACGTCGGTCCGGATTGCGACGAAACACTTTGCCGACAGCGTCACAAAGTTTCTTGTACTTGGCAGACAAAAATGACGGGAATAATCACCCCTCCCGTCATAAGCAGGAAAACCCGCATTCTACCTCCTTCCTTTGTTGAACTTCTATTTTTCAACAGAAAAAGAACGCTTCACGTGGCTTTCATTACGCGATAGGACGCAGACTGTCATTTTTGGCAGTCGAAATCAGCAAAAAAGTGTTACTCCAGTCTGGAGGTGAGGAAAAATATTTGCCGCGGTATCAACAGGTTGGCACTAAATCATCGGCAAAGACAACAGCATCTTGTGCAATTGCGATTGTTGGTGTCTCCATATAGTATTTTTCGGACATTTAAATTCGAGGCGCCGCGTATCGGCGGTTAGCCGCTTTTTTTTGCCGAGTAATTCGACATGCCCGTTCAGATTGATTTATCACGCGACGCGCTTTTTGACGAGTTGGGGCTGCAGCGCTTGCGGGAACGCTATATGCGAGAAGGGGAACAGCCCCCGCGGACACGGTACGCCTTTGTGGCTGAGAGTTTTGCGAGCAATCCCGAACATGCTCAACGCATTTATGACTACGCGAGTCGCCATTGGTTGAGTTTTTCGACGCCTGTTTTGAGCTTCGGGCGTAACAAGCGCGGTTTGCCGGTCTCGTGCTTTCTGAGCTACATGCCCGATACGGCCGAAGGGCTGGTCAATACGCTTTCCGAAGTCAACTGGTTGTCGATGCTCGGCGGCGGCGTCGGTATTCACGTGGGCATTCGCAACGCTGACGACAAAAGCGTGGGTGTCATGCCTCATCTCAAGGTCTACGATGCGGCCTGTCTTGCGTATCGTCAAGGTTCGACGCGGCGCGGGTCCTACGCGGCCTTCCTGTCGATTGATCATCCCGATATCGTTCAGTTCATCGAAATGCGCAAGCCAACGGGCGACCCCAACATGCGCGCGCTCAATTTGCATCACGGCATCAATATTTCCGACGCCTTCATGCAGAAGATTGAAGCGAGCATGCGTGATGCCGACTATGACGATTCGTGGGAGCTCAAGCATCCGGCTACTGGTGAAGTGGTCGAGACGGTGAGTGCTCGTGATCTCTGGCAGCGCATTTTGGAGATGCGCATGCACACCGGAGAGCCGTATTTGGTCTTTACCGACACGGCCAATCGTGTGTTGCCGAAGTGGCTGGCCGATCAGGGGCTCAAGATTCGCGGCTCGAACCTCTGTACGGAAATTTTCCTGCCCACGAACGAGGAGCGTACGGCCGTCTGCTGTCTTTCGTCCGTGAATCTGGAGTATTTCGATCAATGGAAGCACGTGCCTCAGTTCATCGAGGATGTGATGGAATTTCTCGACAACGTGCTTCAATACTTCATTGATCACGCTCCGGACACGATTGCACGTGCGCGATTGAGCGCCATGCGCGAGCGCAGCGTGGGGCTCGGTGCCATGGGCTTCCATGCCTATCTGCAGAAAAACGGCATTGCCTTTGAGAGCGTTGTCGCCAAAGTAACCAATATGGCCATGTTCCGCCATATCCGAAACGAATGCGAACGGGCCGACAAGGTTCTGTGCGAAAAACGCGGTGCTTGCCCTGATGCAGCCGCTGCCGGCGTTGCTCGCCGCTTCAGTCACTGGATGGCCGTGGCACCCAATGCTTCGTCGTCGCTTATCACTGGCGGTACAAGTCCGTCAATCGAGCCAATTCGCGCTAACGTTTTCCGGCAGGACACGATTTCCGGCGCGCATATCGTCAAGAATCGCTTCCTCAAACGTGTTTTGGCTGAACTTGGTCTCGATACGGATGAAGTCTGGAGTGATCTGATTGCCCACGACGGCAGCGTGCAACACCGCACGGATTTGCCGCAGCAGGTCAGAGACGTGTTTAAGACGGCTCAGGAAATCGATCAGCGCTGGATCATTGAACTGGCAGCAGACCGTCAGCCCTACATTGACCAGGGACAGAGCGTCAATCTCTTCTTTGCGCCGGACGTGCCGATCGGTTATTTGCACGCTTGCCACTTTATGGCATGGAAGAAGGGGTTGAAGTCTCTTTACTACTGCCGCAGTGACAAATTGAGAAAAGCTGACAAGGTCGGTCAGGTTGCCGTTCGTCGGCGCCTTGAAGACGAAATCGATATGCGGGCCGTGGCCGACGACACTGGTTGCCTTGCCTGTGAAGGATAAGAAATGCAAAAAAGCGCACTGAAACTCGCGGGCAACCGCAACTACTTCAAGCCCTTTGCTTACCCGTGGGCTTACGATGCGTTCGTACAAAGCGAACAAATGCACTGGCTTTGGACGGAAGTGCCGATGATGGAAGACGTGAAGGACTTCCAGCTCAAGCTCACGGATTCCGAACGTGACTTTCTTACAAAGATCCTTCGCTTTTTCACGCAGGGCGATATTGACGTGTCAGGTGCCTATGTCACGACGTACCTGCCTCAGTTCCCTCAGCCGGAAATCCGCATGATGCTCTCGAGCTTTGCTGGCCGAGAAGCGGTGCATATTGCGGCATACTCGCATTTGATCGAGACGCTGGGCCTGCCCGAGACCGTCTACAACGAGTTTCTGCAGTACGAGGCGATGGCCAAGAAGCACGAGTTCTTTAACGAATGCCTGTCAGAAAACGAGCTTGCCGCCCAGATTGCCGCGTTTTCGGCCTTCACCGAAGGGATGCAGCTGTTTTCGAGTTTCGTGATGCTGCTCAACTTTCCGCGCAACGGACTACTCAAGGGCATGGGACAGATCATTGCTTGGTCGATTGCCGACGAGACGCTTCATACCGAATCCATGACGATGCTCTTTCGCGAGTACATCAAGCAGAATCCGCAGCTCTGGAACGATGAACTCAAGGCACGCATCTACTCGATCGCCGAAACGATGGTTGACCTGGAAGATCGTTTCATTGAACTCGCCTTCGGCGTAAGCGACATGAAGCGCCTTACCAAGCAGGAAGTCAAGGATTACATCCGCTACATTGCCGATCGTCGCCTGATGGGGCTCGGCTTGAAGCCGATCTTCAAATCGGAGAAAAATCCTCTCAACTGGGTTGACGCGATGCTTGGTGTGACGCACACAAACTTCTTTGAAAACCGCGTGGTTGACTACGCCAAAGGGGCGCTCACCGGTTCTTGGGCTGATGTTTGGGGCGCGGCGAGCTCCAAGAGTTAAGCGACTTTTGGTAGAGGACAAACAAGGAACTAATCGCTTCTGACAGCAGACATGTCGGTGTTCTCAATGTCTGCCGTTCTTTCTGTTAGCTTTCTTTCCGTTTGGTGATATGACGGAAAGAAAGCTCCTGAGAGCAACAGGCCGAAATTCTGCTATTTATGGTGAAGCAGTATCGGTGCTCAACCCTGAAGTCGCCTTGTTGCTTGGTGGTCAATTAGCGCTTAAATTGCTTGTTTTAGCAAGTTCTGCTTTGAGGTATTCGGCAAGGTTTTTGTCACAGCAGTAGACGCGGGCACCACGCACGCCGCGAGACAAAAGCACTCGGTAGCAACGGCAGACGTACTTGAGAAGATTCTTGGACCGTTCGACTTTGTTTTTGCCGAGGCCGTTTTTGCCGCCTTTGTCGTGGTAGTTGTCAATGTCGGCAAAGAGAATCTTCTTATCGGGGTCATAACGCAGATCTTTTCCGATGAACACTCCAACCCAGTCAAATTCCAAGCCTTGACTGGTGTGTACGCACCCGACTTCGTTTCTTTGCATTGTTGCCGGGTCTATGGCCCATTCGTAACTGGATTTCCGATTGTTCCACGGCAATTTGACAGACCCTAAATCCACGTCGGGAACTTCACCGAGATCATTGCCTTCCTTGGTCCAAGGCCAAGCGTAACCGGCCAGAAGGCGAGCGCCGGAGATAACGCTGCGACCGGCCACAGGATTTTGCAACCCAGCAGAACGGTTTTTTCCGTTGACGAAATCAATGACTTCTTCCGGCGTATCAACGATGTCAAAATCAAATGCAGTTTTGTCCCAACCATTGGCATTTCCGGTGCTTTGAGCGTCAGCAAGGTCGAGTACCACAGCAAGCCAGTTGAGAAAACCGTCGGAGCCTTGGCAGCGAAATTGAGCGGCAAGATCAACCTGTTCCACGGGAACGTTGTACTTGTCGGCTGCTTTGCGAATTGAATCCACCGAACCAATATCGAAAGGGCGAAGAGCCTGATTGTCGTCCACGAAGAAAACCGAGACGCAGGCGGCTTTGACGATGTCCTCAATTTGGTTCTTGCCACGGTACATGTTCTGATGGGAATGTAAACGATGCGCTTCATCGCAGATCAGGCAGTGATAGGGGCTTTCTTTGGCGGAATCGCTGTTAAATTCGGGCATATAAAAGCCCATGCTTCCGCAAAAGAGGTTCTTTGCCAAGTCTTTGCGCCGCTTTCGTTCCTTTTTGTCTTGATGGCTTCCTGCCAGCATGGAGATCATGGCTTGGCGGAATGATGAAGTTGGCGAAACAAAGCGTACGTTGCGGCGCTTGTCGTTTTCCCGAAACTTTCGAAGAATGTCGACTAGCAAAGTCATAGCGACAACGCTTTTACCGGTTCCCGGGCCGCCTGTGATGACGACACACCGTTTCTGGTTTAACGGTGTTTCGCGAACGGCACGCATGGCGGTTTCATAGGCGTTCTTTTGTTCGTCAATGAGTGTGAAGGCCTGTTTTTTGTTTTCATCAAACATGATGCCGACAGCATCTACAAGACGTTTGCTGGGAACCACTTGACCACTTGCAAGAAGTTCCATGATCAGGTCGCCGTCACCACGACCGACGTGTTGAGAAATAAAGTTTCCGAGCTTGTCGCGATCGTCTCGACCGAATAGCGGAGCGCTTTCTACGAGCTCCCGATTTGGCTCGGCTGCGAGCGGATCGGCGTCCAATCCCTTGTATTTGTAGTTGTGCAAATATGCGCATGCGAAGGCATGCAGGTGATTTTTTGACACGGTATCAAGCATGTTTTCGAGAAATACTTTGTAGGACCATGCTTGATAACAGGGATGGTTGGTCTCTTCAATACGATGCCCGGCCACGTTGGCCATCACGATTCCTGATTTTCCAGAAACGACCTCGGCCGTGGACCACTGCTTGAGCTCGATGATGACGAAGTTTGCAGAACCATGAATATCGTGTCCCGTGATGATGAAGTCCACACGTCTGCTGGTGGATGGCAGACGGTATTCGATCAGAACGCCGCAGTCTCGAGGGAGGTTGGCCATCATCAGCATGGTTTGCATGAACTGTAGGGAGTTGGACCAGGCTCGATATTGAGCGCTGTTTCGAGGAGCGTCAGAGCTCTCCAGTCCCATGAGAAGATCCGGGATCGCAGGACTGTTTCGGTAAAAATGGTCCAGACTGTTCCGATAGACGATGGTCATGACGAGCGGGCGATTTGCTTGAGTTTGTCGTATTTGGCGGAATTTCTGTAACTTTCTTTGACCGGGTATTTTGCGGCGTTGATTTGAATTTTTTCTCTTACCGCGGCGTCAAGGTCTAGTCCCAGACGATCCGCCAGAAGCAGAGCGTAGATGACCACGTCGCTCAATTCTTCTTTCATGGCGGCAGTTTTGCCTGCTACCTCCGTATCTTCTCCGGACCATTGAAAACACTCAAGCAGTTCGGCGGCCTCCAGGCTGAGGGAAATTGCTAAATCTTTTGTGTTGTGAAACTGCTTCCAGTTTCTCTCGTCGCGAAAGTCAAGAATGCGCTGAAGTGTATCGGCACTGATGGTCGGCTTTGGGGAAAATTGCTCTGACATGGATGCGTCTCTTGCGGCACGGCGTGTCGGGAAGGAGTCCTATAACGCTATGTTAGACGACGAGCATAATCAATTTCCAAGGTAAATGCGCAGATGCAGGCAGACGGCAGAAAAGTCAGGAGGGAAAACCGCAAGTTAGCCAACAAAAGCATTAAAACTGAAGCAGAGTATGGAAACAATGGTCTTGCTGGATTCGCTGAAGGCGCTTTCTGCAAATCTCTGCAAGCAAATTGCAGCCGGATTATTCCTGCGGCAGAAAATGAAAAACCTCCAGCAATGTCCTGCTGGAGGTTGAAAAATGGTGCCCCAAGACTGACTCGAACAGACGACCTACCGCTTACAAGGCGGTTGCTCTACCAACTGAGCTATTGAGGCAAGAACAGCGCATTATACAGATGAATGTCAGACTTTCGTAAACACAGGGAAGTCTGTTGGTTCATCTTTTTTGACTTTCTTTTCAGGCGTCGGTGTTACTGGGAAGTAGGTCACCAGATTGGTGTCTTCCTTCGGATAAACGGCGGCTACTCGGTTGAGCGGAATGTAGATGCTGCTGATGCTTTCGCCGAAGCGAGCCTGGAAGGAGATAGCTTCGTCGTCAATCACGAAATTGTTCACGGCTTCTTCTGAAATGCAAAAAACCATGGTGTTGTCGGGATTGGCCAGATGGCGCGGCACGTCGCATGCATCATCAACTTCGACGAGCATGTAGGGCGTCTGTCCGCGGTTTTCGCACCAATTGACAATGGCCTCAATCAGATGCGGGCGAAAATCCGGGCACTGCAGAGGCATGACGACCGTTTTATTGTTCAGAGCCATGATTGTCTCCTTGACGGAAATTAACGGCGCATCACTTTTTCAGAAGGCGTCATCGAATCGATGAATGAGTTGCGGGCAAACACCGTTTCGGCGTATTTCAGCAGCGGAGCAGCGGAGCTCGGCAGATCGATGCCGTACAGCCCGAGGCGCCAAAGCAACGGGGCCAGCGTGATATCGAGCATCGTGAATTCGTCGCCCATCAAGTACTTGTGCTTCGAAAGAATCGGAGAGAGCTGGATGAGCTGTTCGCGAATCTGTGCGCGGGCGATCATTTTGCGCTTTTCGTCGGCGTCGCGCTTTTCAAGCAGACGCACGAAGCTAAAGAGTTCACGTTCGAACGTGTAGATGAACAGTCGGGCGCGCGCACGCATAATGGGATCCGCAGGCATCAGCTGCGGGTGCGGGAAGCGTTCGTCGATATACTCATTGATGATCGTGGACTGATACAGCGTTAGATCGCGTTCCATCAGAATGGGCAGTTCGCCGTAGGGATTGAGTTTGGTGATCTCAGCGGGCGGGTTGCTCGGATCAACGTCAATCACTTCAAAGTCGCCGCTCTTTTCATGGAGAACGAAGCGGCAGCGGTGCGAAAAGGGGCAGGTGGCGCCCGAGTACAACACCATCATAAGTATCTGGAAACCAAAAGAACGAAAAGGGGATAACTCAGTTCACTAGGGAAGCGAGTTTTGCGGAAATCAAAGAGGATAACATTTTACCTAACTCGTGCGGAAATCGCGAGAAATATCGCGTAAGATGCTGAATTTTAAGGAAAAATAAACCAAAGCAAGAGAGAGTAACATGCGCAAGTTTCTACAGGAATTTCAAGCTTTTATTTCTCGGGGAAATGTTCTGGATTTAGCCGTTGCCGTGATCATCGGCGCGGCGTTTTCGGCCATTGTCAACAGTTTGGTCAAAGATTTGATCAATCCGCTGTTGGGCTTTCTGGTCGGTAAGCCCGATTTCACAGGTCTTTTCATTGTGTTATCGGAACCGGCGGGTTACACGGGGCCACGCACGTATGAAGCTCTGACAGCTGCCGGCGCAACAGTGTTCGGATACGGCGCGTTTTTGACTGCCGTGGTGCATTTTTTGTTGCTAGCCTTCGTGATCTTTTGGCTTATCAAGGTAGTTACGGGTTTGCGCGGCCGTTTGGAGGCGCTTGCCAAAGCTGACAAGAAAAAGGCAGAGGAGGAAGCGGCGGCCAAGCCTCAAGTGACGCCCGAAGACATCGCGCTGCTGCGCGAAATTCGCGATCTATTGAAAGAGGCCTCTGCCAAGAAGTCCTGACAGAGGCTCAGAGAGGTTGTCTGCGTGTTGATCAAACGGGATTATCGATGTCGATGAATGTGACGTCTATGTCCGTTTCAGTGGCAATTCGTTCACCCAGAGCGCGCACGCCGAAGCGTTCGGTTGCGTGGTGCCCGCAAGCAAAGTAGGTGATGCCGAGTTCTTTGGCCTGATGGAAGGTGCGCTCGCTCACTTCTCCCGAGATGAAGCAGTCGCAGCCGATCTCAGCGGCTTCTTCAATCATGTCCTGTGCGGCGCCGGTGCACCAGCCGATACGATGAATTTCGCCTTGTTGCGGACCCAAAACGAGAGGTTTGCGCTTTAAAAGCGATTCGAGTTGATTGGTGAGGTCGTTGACCGACACGGCGCCAGAGGTCGGCGCGGATAATCCATAGTCTCCGAAGCGTATGTCACTGGTTAGTCCGAGCGCTTTACCAAGCAGTGCGTTGTTGCCGATTTCGGGGTGGTCGTCAAGCGGCAGGTGGTAACCGATCAAGTGCATGCCGCTTTCCAGTAGGCGCGCAATACGCCGATAACGAAGACCGGTAATGCGCGCTTCTTCCCCCTTCCAAAACCAACCGTGATGCACGAGAAGTGCGTCTGCGTCCTGTGCGGCAGCGGCCTCAATGAGGTCAAACGAGGCGGTCACGCCGGTGACCAGACGTTTGACATCGCGGCGCCCCTGGACCTGAAGACCGTTGGGAGCGTAGTCACGGTAGGAAGACGGATCGAGAATGCTGTCAAGCAGTTGAATCAGTTTACGAATATGCATGTCGGGACGAACCTTGACGAGCGCCCAGCGTGAGATTACTGAGCGCTTGTGCGGATAGCGTTAAAGTTTGTGGAAGATGCGTTGTGCCGGCCAACGGGACTTCGGGCGAGCGGCATTATGGTCGTCGGATGCGCCATAGCCGAGTGCGACGGCATACTGGGCATGCATGCCTTTTTCGCGCAAGCCGAGGATTTCATCAACCTTGTCGGCGTCCCAGCCTTCGATCGGCGTTGACTGAATGCCGAGAGCAGCAGCCGTGTAAAGCAAAAAGCCCTGAGCGATGTAGGATTGTTTTCCGGCCCAACACGCGATTTCGCCGGCATCGCGATATTTGCCGACGAAGAAGCGGCGACGTTGACCGTTGTCAACTTTGTAGGACGGATCTTTGTAGCGGCCGTCGGCTTCTTCCTGATCGTCCAGTTCCTGCATATAGGATTCGTCCAGATCGGTGTGAATGGCGCAGACGATCAAACGGTCCGAATCCGTCACGCGGCTGTGGTTGAAGTCGGCGATGGCAGGCAGAAGCTTTTCTTTGGCTTCTTTTGTGTCGGCAATGAAGAATTCCCAGGGCTGAGAATTGACGGAAGAGGGAGCCAAGCGCAGAGATTCAAGCAGCAGATCGAAATCGGCATCGCTGATTTTGCGCGAAGCGTCGTATTTCTTGGTGGTATGGCGCTCTTGGAGCAACTTCAAAATTTCCATTTTCGACTCGTCCTTTCATAAGAAGACGGCGTTGGGCGCCGCAAACGTTCGAAAAACGGAACGCTAGCGCAGGGCGCAGCAAAGCCGCGGATTATCTCCGAGGTCGCGCACGGTTCGTACGGATGCAAAGCCCGCTGACCGGAAAATTGCCGCGACCGATTCTCCCTGATTGTAGCCGTGCTCAACAATGATGCTGCCGTGTTCGCGGAGATGTTTGGGCGCATCAGCCGCCAGAATTCGAATGTCGTCCAGTCCGTCGGTGCCGGACGTGAGCGCGCTGATGGGTTCAAAGCGAAGTGCTTTGAGGTGTTCGTCGTTTTCTTCGATGTAAGGAGGATTGGAGACGATGAGATCGAATTTCTCGTCGGCAAAGGCGCTAAACCAGTTGCTTTCGACAAACGTCACGCTTGCGCCGAGTGCTCTGGCATTGGCTTGGGCCACGGTCAAAGCGGACGAGCTTTTGTCGCAAGCCCAAACTTGTGCCTTCGGGCATTCCAGTGCGAGAGTCACGGCAATGCAGCCGCTGCCGGTACCGAGATCAAGCACGCGGGGCGCTTCAAGATCCTTGAGAAATGCCAGAGCCTCTTCGATGAGCGTTTCGGTGTCCGGGCGCGGAATGAGCGTAGCGGGCGTGACGTGAAAGGGGCGTCCCCAGAATTCTTGCGTACCGACGATGTATGGAATGGGTTCGCCTGCTTGAGCTCGCTCCAGGTAGGAAGCAAAGAGTGAAGTTTGAGCATCCGAGAGTGTGTATTCCGGATGTGTGATAAGAAATTCTTTAGGCTTGCAAATGACTGCGGCAAGCAACAGGCGCGCTTCCGAACGGGGCACGCGGCCTGCGGCCTGCAGAAGGCCTTGAGCGACCGTTGTCACGCGTTTTCTCCCATCGCGGCAAGCAGTTCGGCGCGATGTTCGTTTTGAAGTGCGGTCAGAATTTCATCAAGATCGCCATCCATGATCGCACCGAGCTTATAAAGCGTCAGATTGATGCGGTGATCTGTGACGCGGCCCTGCGGGTAGTTGTAAGTGCGAATGCGTTCGCTGCGGTCGCCGCTGCCGATTAAGCTCTTGCGAGTGCTTGCTTCTTCACTGCGGCGTTTTTCAACCTCCATGGCGTAGAGGCGGCTGGCCAGAACGCTCATGGCGCGTTCCTTGTTTTGGCGCTGGCTACGTTCGTCCTGACATTCGACTACAAGCCCTGTGGGCAAGTGCGTGATGCGGACGGCCGAGTCTGTTTTCTGCACGTGCTGGCCGCCGGCGCCGGAAGCGCGGTATACATCAATGCGCAAATCCTGAGGGTTGATTTTGACGGCTTCCACTTCATCGGCTTCAGGCATGACGGCAACCGTACAGGCCGAAGTGTGCACGCGGCCCTGAGCTTCTGTTTCCGGCACGCGCTGCACGCGGTGGCCGCCAGACTCGAATTTCAGTCGGCTGTATGCACCTTCGCCGATGATTCGGCAGATGACTTCACGGTAGCCGCCGAGATCCGAGTCGCTTTTGCTCACGATTTCCACGCGCCAACCGCTGCGTTCCGCGTAGCGCATGTACATGCGCAGCAGATCGCCTGCAAATAACGCTGATTCTTCGCCGCCCGTGCCGGCACGGATTTCAAGGAATGTATTTTTGTTGTCGTCCGGGTCGCGCGGCAGGAGCAGGATTTGCAGGTCTTGTTCGAGTTCTTCGAGCTTTTTCTTGCCGGCGAGCATTTCTTCGCGGGCAAATTCGGCGACTTCGGGATCCTTGGCCATTTCTTCGGCCGTGGCGATGTCCTCAAGCGTCTGTTCATATTCCTTGGTCTTGAGAACAACCGGTTCGATTTCGGCGCGTTCGCGCGAAAGTTCCGTGAAGCGCTTCATATCGTCAGCCGCATCGGGTGCTGCGAGCATGGCATCGAGTTCTTCAAGACGACGGCAGAGACCGAGAAGCTTGGCGCGAATATTTTCTTTCATGACACAAAAAAGAACGGCCGGGTATTTCAGACGGCCTGGGAAAAATTCGAGAGAGGAAATCGCTAAAGAAAGCGGACGCGACTGAAATTGTACGCGTCCGTTGCTTGCCTCTGAAAAGGAAGGAATCTTAGCGGGGACTAAAGAAGTGTCCGACGATCATCGTCATGTGTTCTCGCTCTTCGCTTGTGAGCCCTTCGGCATTACGAAGAAGCACAGTAGGATCGTGCAGGAGTTTATGCATGAAGGCTTTACCGAAGAGATCAATCACAACGGCAGGGTCTTCGCCTTTTTCAATCTGCTTAATTGCTTTGTGCGTGAGCTCTGCGCGGGTTTTTTCCGCACGATTTCTGATGCGGGCGATAGCGGGCACGGCTGCACGCATTTCCAACCACTTTTCGAAAGCCTGCACTCGCATAGAGATGATTACTTCGGCTTTTACGACAGCGGCTTTGCGGCTTTCTTTCCCGGACTCAACGACGGCACCGAGTTCATCCATGCTGTAAACATAGACATCGTCAAGACGTGCTACCTCGGCTTCCACGTCGCGAGGCACGGCCAGATCAACGATGCAAATCGGACGGTGGCGACGTTCCTTGACGGCGCGCTCAATCATACCCAGGCCAATGATGGGAAGGGCGGAAGCCGTACACGACACAATGATGTCGAAGTTGCTGATCACCTGCGGCAGGTCTTGCAGCTTCATGGCTTTGCCGTTGTAACGTGCAGCGAGGTTCTGGCCGCGTTCGAGCGAACGGTTGGCCACGGTAATTGAGCGGGGCTGCTGTGCCGAGAAGTGGGCGGCACAGAGTTCGATCATTTCGCCGGCGCCCACAAACAGCACGTTTGAGTCGGACAGGTTGCCGAACAGACGCAATGACAGACGCACGGCAGCTGCGGCAAGACTCACGGAGTTGGAGCCGATGGCCGTACTCGAGCGCACTTCTTTGGCAACGGTAAATGCATCTTGGAAGAGGTGGTTGAGCATCAATCCCAGACCTTTGACGTCGCGTGCGGTGGCGACGGCCTTTTTGAATTGGCCGACGATCTGGGTCTCACCGAGTACCATCGAGTCGATGCCTGAGACCACACGGAAAACATGACGAGCTGCTTCGCTCTGTTCGTAGACGTAGACGTGCGGTTGCAGATCGGTAGTGCGCACACCCTTAAGTTCTTCGATGAGTTCAAGAACAGAGTCGGCAGCACGTTTGGGGTCGACCGCTGCGCAGTAGATTTCCGTGCGGTTGCAGGTCGACAGAATCATGGCTTCCGTGACACCGCCGGCATCCGCGGAGGCCAGACGGGTTTTGATGAGGGCGACGGTTTCTCCGGTATCTTCAGGGCCGAAGGCAATGCGCTCACGCACCGCAAGCGGCGCGGTCTTGTGGTTAAGGCCGAGACAAAGCAACTGCATGGGGTCAATAACAACGAATTCGTCTGCCGATTGAGGGTGTGTTGTTCTTCTTCCCCCAGGGCGCGGTTCTTCGTATACGTCTACTGGTTGATCTTAAGATAGCGCGGATTATGCTTCAGAAATGTTTTGAAAAACTTAAGGCGGAGAGAAATTTCAGCCGGGCACTTGCAAATTTCCAAATTAGCCTATATAGTTTCGCTTCTCTGTTGGCCAGGTAGCTCAGTTGGTAGAGCAGCGGATTGAAAATCCGCGTGTCGGCGGTTCGATTCCGTCCCTGGCCACCAGTTCTGCTGAAGAACCACCCTCGCGGTGGTTTTTTTGTATCTGCCGTCTTGAAGTGGTTTCGGATTTTTGGACACCAATAGGATCCAAAGCATGCAGATACCACAACACATCCGACAACAGGCCTGCGAAGGACTTTTGCTTCTTGATTCCAAGAAGCGACTGACCAAGTCCACTTTCTTGCCTTTGTGACTGGCTTTCTTACCACAGGCGTTTGTTACCTCAAGACTGAAGAGATCCGAGCGCTAAACTCCTCCCTTGATTTCCTGTCGGAGGGTATTTCATGTCCGTTTCTCTTCGCTTCAAAGCAACCGCGATTGCGGTGACTGCTTTTCTTTCATGCTCCGTCGTTGCAGCTCAGCAAAAACCCACAATCTTCGTCTATGGTGATTCCAACACGTTCGGTTGGGTCTACGAGCCCAAAACGCAGGTCGTTTCACGTCTGCCCGTTGATGAAACCTGGCCCTATTTCATGAATCGGGAGCTTGGCAATAAATACCATTGGGAAGTCGACGCACTCGGCGGCCGCACGACGGATGTCGATGAGCCGGAAAGTCCGGGCAGCGGCAAAATTCCTGGCGAGACCTATAACGGACTGACTACGTTACCTGCCGCACTCTCGGCCAACATGCCCGTTGATCTGGTTATCGTTATGCTCGGCTCCAACGATCTGAAAGCCGGGCATCATCGCGGTCCGAAAGAGATCGCGCAGGGACTGGTCAATCTCACGAATTGCATCAAAAGCGGAGAGTGGCAGCGGCGCACCGCCTATAAGCCGCCCCGTGTTCTGATTGTTTTGCCGCCGGAACTCGACGGCGACAATACGCCCTACGGGGACTTCTTTGCCGGAGCACTTGCCAAGACCAAAGCTTGGGGTCCTGTGATTGAAAAGGCCGTACGAGCTGCCGGCGCCGAGTATTTCGACGCCGGGGCTGTTGTGGGCATGCCTGATCAGCCCGACAAGGTGCATTTGTCTGCACACGAGCACGAACTTCTCGGCAAAGCGGTGGCGGGCAAGGTTCGCGAAATGATGGCTCGCTGATTCGGTTGACAAAAAAGAAAACGCACGCTCACATTTTCATGACCGTGCGTTATTTTGTCTGAGACCAATAGCCTTTAGCTCGCGTCGGCCCAAACCTCACGGGCGATGTCACGCACAAGGCGCACCTTGGCCCATTGCTGCTCCTCGGTCATGATGTTGCCTTCTTCGGTCGACGAGAAGCCGCACTGCGGAGACAGGCACAGGCGTTCGAGCGGTACATATTTGGAAGCTTCCTGAATTCGTGCCTTGATGGCTTGTTTGTCCTCAAGTTCGGGGAATTTGCTCGTGATCAAGCCGAGTACGACAGTCTGATCTTTGATGAAGCGCAACGGTTCAAAACCGCCAGCTCGTTCCGTGTCGTATTCCAGAAAGAAACCGTCGACGCGGCAGTTGCCGAAGAGATTTTCGGCCACCGGCTCATAGCCGCCGGAGCTAAACCACGTGGAGCGGAAATTGCCGCGGCAGATATGCATCGTCACGGTCATATCTTCAGGTTTGGCTTCAAGAATTTCGTTGATGCAGGCGACATACTTCCGGCCGATGGTGTCGACATCGATGCCGCGTGCGGCGTAGGCGGAGCGTTTTTCCTGCGAGCAAAACTCGCCCCAACTCGTGTCGTCGAACTGCAGATAGCGGCAGCCTTTGGCGTAGAGCGAGAGCATGGCGTCTTTCCAGGTTTGCGCGATGTCGGAAAAGAGTTCGTTTTCCTTGTCTTTGTATAGATCAATGGCCTGATAGTTCTCCTCACGCACGCAGCAGATCAGATGCAGCATTGAAGGCGACGGAATCGTAAATTTGATCGGAACGTCGTTGGCTAAGTTTTTCAGACGATCGTAGGCTTCCAGAAAAGGATGGTTTTCCGGGAAGTGGATTTTGTTGGCAATCACGATGGTCTCGGCTTTGGGCTGATGACCTTCGAAATGCACCGACCAGGCCTCGGCTTTGACGTGACGAATACCGCCGAGAGACGCCAGAAAGTCCAAATGCCAGTATGATCGGCGGAATTCGCCGTCGGTGACGGCGCTCAAGCCGTTTTCACGTTCCTTGGCAATGAGCTTCTTGATTTCGGCGTCTTCAATTGCTGTGAGTTCCTCCTTGCTGATTTGTCCGCAGGAGAATTTGACGCGGGCCTGCGCCACGGTTTTGGGACGCAGGAAGCTGCCGACGACGTCGCAGCGATACGGCGGATTGACGTGAGCCATAGTGGAAATCCTTTGAAGGTGAGTGTTGAACACAGTGCTCACATTCTGCCGACAAAAAAGAAGGCTTGTCGCGGTAATACGACAAACCTTCTGCAGATACACACGTTCGATTTAGTCGACCGTGGTACCGGGTGTGACGGCTTTGCGTCCGAGGGCTTCGGCTTTTTGTGCCAGGCGGACAAATGCGTCCAGCGGCAGCGCCTCGGCTCGTGCACCCGGATCTACGTCGCAGGCGGCGATTTCTTCGGCCGAAAGAAGTGCCGAGAGCGCATTGCGAATTGTCTTGCGACGTTGCGAGAAGGCGTTGGCGACGACTGAACTGAAGAGTTCAAAATCGACGGAGGGCACCTCTTCCTTGGCCTTGGGAATCATGCGCACGACCGAGCTCATTACCTTCGGCGGCGGGTTGAATGCGCCCGGCGGCACGTCAAAGAGTTTTTGCATACGATAGCGCCACTGCAGCATCACAGACAGACGTCCGTAGGTTTTGCTGCCGTGCTGGGCCACCATGCGGTCGACCACTTCCTTTTGCAGCATGAAGTGCTGATCCTTGACGTGATCGGCGGCTTCAAGAAGTTTGAAGAGCAGGGGCGAAGAGATGTTGTAGGGAAGATTTCCGACCACGCGCAGGTTGTCGTTTTTGGCCACTTGCGTCCAGTCGAGCGTGAGCGCGTCGGCTTCGATCAGACTCAGAGACTCGGGGAACGTTTCTTTGAGCCATGCGGCGAGATCGCGGTCGATTTCTACGGCACGCACTTTGCCTGCACACGCAATTAATTCGCGGGTCAATGCTGCCTGACCCGGGCCGATTTCAACGATGTCGTCGCCTTCAGTGGCGTTGACGGCCTTGGCGATGCGCTCGATCCAATGGCGATCGTGCAGAAAGTTCTGCCCGAAGCGTTTGCGTGCGCGATGTCCCTGAAGTCCTTCACTGGCCATAGATGTGTTCTCTGAAAGTCGTGTTGTAGGTTAACCGAGCAGGCGCTGCAGCTCGCGGATTCTCTCGCGGCGTTCCGCCATATGGTGTGCAATGGAAAGAGCGGCAAGAAGACTTCCTTCGTGAGCCTCGCCGCTGCCGGCAATGTCCAGTGCTGTGCCGTGATCGACCGATGTGCGTACCCAGGGCAGCCCAAGCGTGATGTTGATGCCATGCCCGAAGCCCTCGCGTTTGAGGGCGGGAAGCCCCTGATCGTGGTACATACAAACGATGCAGTCGAAATTTTTGGAGTGATCCGGTACGAAAATCGTATCGGCCGGCCACGGACCTGAAAATTCGGCGGAGTGAACTGTAGCCTTGGCGCGTTCGATCGCAGGTGCAATGCGTTCGATTTCCTCGCGACCCATGTGGCCGGATTCTCCCGCGTGCGGGTTTAAGCCCGTGACGGCGATGCGCGGACGCTCAATGCCGAAATCCTGACGCAGCGCATGCGCACAAATCGAAAGTGTTTTGTCGAGTGCTTCGTCGGTGATGGCTGCAGGAATTTGCTGCAGAGGCAGATGTGTTGTGACCAATGCCACGCGCAGAGCCTGCTGGCTTGTGCCCGAAGTGAGCATCATGACCACGCGGTCAACGCCTGCAAACTGCTGGAAAAATTCGGTGTGTCCTGTAAACGGAATGCCTGCTTCTATGATGATGCTTTTTTGCACCGGAGCCGTTACCACTGCGCTGTAAGTTCCGTCCTGAGCGCCTTGTGCGGCGCGTCGCAGGGTTTCGACGACGTAGGGGGCGTTGGCAACGTCAAGCTGCCCCGGCACGGCAGGATGCGCAAGCGGCACGTGCTCGAACTTCACCCAGTCCGGAAAGATGGAGCCGAAGCCCAGTTTTTCGGACGTCTTGATCAAAAGCTTTTTGTCGCCGATGAGCGTGACGGGTGACTTGACCCGTCCGGTAAAGACTGCTTTGACGCAGATTTCCGGACCGATGCCCGCAGGCTCTCCGGTAGTGATTGCAATGCTGGAGGACATTCTCAAACCGAGGACCAAAAGCAAACGCCTGTGGCTTTCTGCTGGCTTGTGTGTCAGCCGGAAGTCCGCAGGCGTTTTGGTTGTCAGGCGCTTGAAAGCGCCGGAAAATTAGTAATCGTTGGTGCGGATTTCGACGTAGGCGCGGTCGCGTAGCTCACGCTGCCAGTTGTAGACGGCTTCGGCCAACTTCTTTTCACGCAACTGATTGCGGGCGTTGATGCGGCTGCGCTCGGCGTTTGCTTCGGCAGTACGGCGCTCAAGTACCTGAATCAGGTGGTAGCCATAGGGTGTACGGACCGGTTCGGAGACTTCGCCGGGCTGCAGGCGATTCATGACCGATTCGAATTCCGGAACAGTGTCACCAGGACTCACCCAGCCGATATCGCCGCCTCGGGTGGCGGAGTTGTCGACGGAATTTAAACGTGCGAGTGTGGCAAAGTCGGCTTCGCCCGTGGAAATGCGGTGACGGATGTCGTTCAATCGCGAAATCACCTGATCTTCCGGCGTAAGGTCGGAGACGAACATCAAGATGTGACGCACGTGAGTTTGTTCAATCGGGGTGCCGGCGAGTTTGGCTTTGACGCCGTCGCGGCTGTCTTCAAGGAACACAACGTGAACGGCACCCGAGGAGCGCACCGTCGTAACGAAGTTGCGCTGCGTGCGGTTGTTTTCGATGGCCTTCCAGAAGATGGTCGGCAGACGCGAGGCGTCGCGCCAGCCCAGATCACCGCCCGAGAGCGCATCTTCGGCCTTGGAGTTGGCGGCGGCAAGAGAACTGAAATCTTCGCCGTTGCGGACGCGTTCGACCAGAGCTTCGGCTTCTCGCTCAACATCTCGAGCTTCGGAGTCTGAGGCTCCCGGAGGAATCGGCAACAGGATGTGGCGCACGTGGTATTCCTGCGTGTCGTTGGTCGTAAAACCCGTTTGTTCGGCGAGGTACGCATCAACCTCACTTTCCGGAATCGTGATTTTGCTGTCGACCTCACGTTCGCGCAGACGTTGTGCCGTGATTTCGTCGCGCACCTGCGAGCGGAAAGCACTGAAGCTTACGTCGTCGGCACGAAGCCGTTCGCGCAGCTCTTCGACGGTCATTTTGTTGTTTCGGGCGATTTGTTCGATCGAAGCGCTCACCATCTGTTCATCGACGCGGATGCCCAATTCCTTGGCACGCTGTTCGGTGGCCTTTTCGGTGATCATGCGTTCGAGCACTTGGCGGCGCAATTCCTGCATCGGAGGCAGATTGATGTTTTGTTGACGCAGGTTGATGGCGGCCTGGCGCACGCGATTTTGCAGTTCGTATTCCGTGATGACGTCGTTGTTGACGACGGCGGCGATACGGTCGGCGAATTTGTTGCCGACGGCTTGCTCATCTGTCAAAGCCAGACCTTCGGTGGCGGCAACCGACTGCGGTGCCTCGGCCGTCGTTTCGCGAATTTGGCTGCTTTGCTGAGCGAAAGCAGGCAGCGCGGCCAGCACAAGGGCGGCTGCCGTCAAAGTGATTCTTTTATTGGTAGTAGTCATAGGTACCGATGGAGGTGGGCACGGGGCTGCCGGTTTGATAGCCCGGGATGCTGCGTTGCAGTTCGGAGAGCGGACTCGACCCGACTGCGCCCAGACCGGTCAATTCTAACTGCAAGAAGAAGTTCGTTTCATCATTCTTGTCTTCGTCGCGAGTGTAACGTTGTGCAACAGCGCGTAGCGTCCAGCAGCCCGCGTGGTACTCAACGCCGGCAAGACTTTCGATGAATTTATGGTCGTAGAGCGAATAGTTCTGACGCAAGAGCGCGTACACCTTGTCGGACAAGGGCCACTGCACCGCAAGATCGATCTGATCGATGTAGTCCTCGCTGTTGCGGTCTTCCTGCCAGTTGTAGCGGTAGTACAGACCGATCACGCTCTGGGGCTTGGGTTGCCAGCGAACCCCGGCAACGGCTTTCTTAAAGCTCGAACGCTCCCAGGACCACTGACCGAAGAGCGAAGCCGAGATCGTGCGTGTCAGGCGAGCACCGACACTAGCGAGGAAGTCGCTCTTTTGGTTTTCCATCGAGATGCGCTCGCCTTCACTGTTGACGGTGCGGTCGTTGAAGTAGTAGCGCTGACCGATTGAGGCCTGGATCCATTCCAGACCGCTGTTGGCGTCGATGAAGCGGCTCGTGACGCTTGCCGTCACTTGATTGGTTTCAGCGATGCGGTCGTAGCCGGCCCAGGTGTTTTCACTGTAGAGCTGGGCGAAGTTCAGATCGGCTACGCTCGAATCAAAGAGCGGGATCTGGCTTTGGTTGCGATACGGTGTGTAGCTGTAGAAGAGACGCGGCTCCAGGGTCTGGAGCATGTCACGGCTGGCAACGTTCAGATCTCGCTCAAAGGTCAGTCCCGAATCAATTGAGAACATTGGCACGGTGTAACCCGGCGACGAATCCGTATAGCGATCGGATCTGTCATGATCAAGGTCGTATTTGGTGCTGATCAACTGTGCCTTAGGTGTGACGAACCAGCCGGCCCCGCGGATGGGATAGGCGATTTGCTGATGGAAGACGAAACGGTCGCCGTCAATTTCAGTCGGGTGCACGAAGCGCGTGGCTTCCAAGTGTGTGGTGAGTTCAAAGCCGGCGGCGTCGGCCACAAACGCGTTCCAAGAGAACTGCGGCTCGCGCTCGTAAGGCTTGTCCGTGTCGTTGATGGTTTGGTTCTTCGTGACGCGAACAGCTGCGTTCCAGTAGGTCGACGAGTAATTGAGCCAGTAGTCCTGCGGCAGGATGTCGTCAGTGTTGTCGCGCAGACTCGTTGAAAAGTCGTCGAAGAACTCGTCGTCGGACACTCGGTTGTAGTTGATGCCGTACCCGAAGTTATTCCAGCTGCCGCGAATGTTGGCGTGCAAGCTGTAGCGCTTGTCGCCGTAATCGTTGTCGTGCGGCATATACTCGCCGGTAATTTCGCCCTCAAGATGCTTGTTGAGGAAACGGAATTCATTGCCGATCATCACGCCGCGTTTGGTGATGATCTGTGGCGTGAGCGTGTAATCGTAATTGGGTGCGATATTGAAGTAATACGGCACCGAAATATCAAGACCGCGTGCCGAACTCATGCCGAGCACCGGCGAGAGGAAACCGGACTTGCGTTCAGCCGACAAGGGAAATGTAAACCAAGGAGAACCCAAAACAGGCATGCCACCGAGTTTAAGTACGGCGCCCGTGCCGGTGCCCGACTGCTCGTATTCATCGAGCGTCATTTCGTCCATTTCCACCCACCAGGCAGGATTGTCGCCCTCGCAACTCGTGAGCAGTACGTCCTTGAGTTCGGTCACGTCGGCCGAAGCAAAACGCATACAGCGCGCTTTGCCTCGCAATCCGCGCGGTTTGTATTCGTAGTCGACGTTTTCGGCTCCGCCGGTGCTGTCATCAAGCTGATACGTTGCCTCAGGCGCGTTGAGTTGAACACCCGCGCGAGAGACCTGGGCGTCGCCTTTGATCTGCACTTCACCGGTTTGCTGCGTGTAGACGATAGTTTCGCCTTTGATGACGGTACCGGCGCGACGCAGTTCAGCGTCGCCCGACAGCGTAATTTCTGTCTCGGGAGAGCCTTCAATCGTGTAGGCGTAGCCGATAGCCGGCGCGTCGTCGGGTTTCGTGCCGGGATCGGCCAGAGTACCCGTCCATTGATCCAGGTAGGCGGGTTGCGAATTGTTTTGCGCAACCGATCTAGGGGTGGTTGTGTGGGAGTCGGTTTGCGGCGGTGTGCGCACGTCGGCGCTGGCTATGTTGAGCCACTCCGTTTCAGGCGCGCGGGCATGCGCGACCTGCGCACAAAGCGCGGCCGTCACGGCGGCGACCAGAGGGAGCAGTTGCGGCTGTGAATTCCGAGGCATTTTCAATTGGGTTCGCTGTTTGGTGTTCGGATTATAAGAGAGAGACTTGGCGCTTCCGTTGTTTAACTTGTTAGTAGGATCTAAAAAGACGCAAATTTGCCGTTCTTTTGACGCCGTTTTGACGAACAGAGCTTTTGGCTGGATCACGAACTTGGTTTTGAATTTGTGCCTGAACTGATTTTTGCAGAGCAGTATGGCGGCTTTTCGGCCATAATCCGCCAAACAATTTCCGTGGTTTTTTGAGGAATAGAGAGATGCAGACACCGCAGGATGAACGCCTGGAAGCACTCGGTCAGTGGTTGGGTGGCCAGAAGGCTGTGGCCGGACTGGATTTGACTACCCTGACGCCCGCGAGTTCAGACGCGAGTTTTCGACGCTATTTTCGTGTGCAAGGTGACCGCGTTACCTATATCGTGATGGATGCACCGCCCGAAAAGGAGCCGATTGATTCGTTTCTGAAAGTTGACGCGCTCATGAAGGATGCGGGGTTGAACGTTCCCGAAATTCTGGCAAGCGACTCCGCGCAGGGTTTCATTTTGATGAGCGATCTGGGACGACAGACTTATCTGGATGTTCTCAACGAGGACAATGCGGCCCGTTTGATGGATGCGGCTACCGATGCACTTGTGAAGTGGCAGGCGGCTTCCAAACCCGGCGTGCTGCCCGAGTATGACCATGCCGTGCTACGCCGCGAAATCGATTTGTTCCCCGAATGGTACGTGGGTCGACACCGCGGTTATACGCTCACGGAAAAGCAAAACGAAATCATTGAAGCCGCCTACGAAACGATCATCCCCGCTTGCCTGGCTCAGCCCAAGGTTTTCGTACACAGCGACTTT
>ENA-UEYI01001084-UEYI01001084.1-human-gut-metagenome-genome-assembly--contig:-NODE-1084-length-24696-cov-4.964418_pt1 | contig 24696 bp, 19 predicted proteins | sample MGYA00242900_ERZ507916 | MGnify/ENA primary metagenome ERZ507916 (study PRJEB26167, sample SAMN06115521) | human gut metagenome | host: Homo sapiens | place: China:Chongqing | collected 2015-09-02...
GAGGTGCTCCACCGCTGAGCCACTCGCGCATATCTTACGGACAAGTTATAATATACTATAGGGCTCCGGAAAGGTCAATAAAAAAAGTGTGCATCTTTTTTGTAAATTGCATATACAATTAACGCAGCAGTATTCTACGCAGCCATCCGGTGAATTTCCGCTCTATCAGGATCCAGCACAGATAAGCCAGAACAATGCTTATTACAACGCTTACGATCAGTCCGACAACAGACAATACGGATAGGGTGGAAAAGTCAAATACCACACGGTCCAGAAACATAACCGGATAGTAGTGTACCAGATACAGGGAATAGCTGATATTTCCCAACTGCACAAAAAAGCGGGGCATGGAAAGCTGCAGGCCTGCGAGAAAAGCAAGGATTAACAATAGCAGAGCCGGGAGCCCCCACTGGGGAAGCCTGAGGAACCCAATCACATTGATCCGGGGCGTAAAGTAAGCAAGCAGACAAAAGATTACCGGGATACATACCGCGGATACGAGGCTTACTGTCCGCGAAACCGGATGAAGGGTATGCCTGCGATACAAATACCGCAGCAGATAGTAAGCCAGAATTCCGAAGAGAAATTCCAACATGACAGGATCTCCGTAAAAAATGAGGAAAGGAGAAAGTACATTACCTATCGGAGACTGCCAGGATGAGATCGCCGGAGCAAATATCTGTACCATTCCCACCAGAATCACCAAAAATGCGCTGCAGATCAGACCGCGGTATTTCATGCTGATGTGAAAGGCAATGAAAAACAGCAGATAGAACAGCATTTCACAGTTGATAGTCCATCCGATCCGCACCAGAGGCTGGATAATTCCACCACCGATATCAAAAGGAATAAACAGCAGACTTTTGACAAGATAGGAAAAATCGTGTCTGGTCTGTTGGAACATGGAAGGAAACAACAACAGCGACAGATAGGTTCCCAGTGTCATCAGGTAGTAAAGCGGAAGAATCCGGACCAGGCGTTTGCGGAAGAAATATTTGGTACTTTTTTCCGTGGTAAACATGATCATGAATCCGCTGATACAAAAAAAGATGTCCACACCGAAAGCTCCGAAGTTCAGAAAACGGACATGCTGAAATACCACAAAAAGAGCAGCCAGACCGCGTAAAGCCTGGATGCTGTCAAAATGCAGTTCATGAAACTCTTTATTAACTGTTATATTTTCCATAGAAATAACCATGCCTTTTTGTACTAGTTTACGAAATATAACTCCATTTTAACATTTTTGCGGGAGATTGGGAAACATTTTATTCAGGAAAAAAACTTGCGTACTGCGATATAAAATAATACAATAATAAGTGAATATAGATTATGCCCAACGGGCTGGGCATAGGAACCGGCGAACCGCAATTCGCGGAACTGACATAGAATAACAGGACGGTATGGATATAGATATGAGCGCAACGAGACAGCAAATGTTAGAGACAGCAGAACGCCTGAATCAGCAGATGACAGACGGAATTCCTTTTACCTGGGAGACTTTGGAACAGGCACTTACCTCTGTGACAGAACAGGATGATAAGGGAATCCACGGATGGATCTGCTATTTTGCTGCCTTTTATCAACTGACAACAGGGAATCAGGAGGGCTGCCTGCATTATCTGGATGAGAGCGTCAGGTGTCTTCTGGGAACGGATCAGGAGCATCATGTAGCCAGAGTGTACAATATGATCGGTATTGTGGCACATATGCAGAACAACCTGTCGCTGGCCATGGAACAGTACGATAAAGCATTGGATTATACGGAAAAATACGATGATAAGATGGTGCACAGCATTGTACTGAGCAATATGTCGGATGCGTATTATCTCATAGGAGCTTATGAAAGAGCTGTGCAGTGCCATGCGGAATGTATCCGCGAATTTGAACAGGCGGATGACAACAGTACATACAGCAGGATCAATTTCCGGAAAATGCTGTCAGAGTATGGCTGTTGTCTTCTGCATCTGGATATGGATCAGGAGGCAATGGAGGTATACCGCAAACTGGAAGAAACCGGAAAAAGCGAAGAGATCATTCGGGAAACGAGACTTGCGGCGAATGTGTTTTTCACGTATCTGGCAGAAAGTGAAGGACACCGGGAAAAAGCGGCAGACCATGTAAGACAGGCTGTGATGGCATTGGAAGATATGCGTCAGGTATCTTCCGAATATGACAGTATTCAGAATCTTCTCCAATACGTGGAAAAGACCGGTAATATAGAATTTCTGCAGGAGATATTGGAGCCTAAGGCGGCGATCGAGCAGAATAGGAGCCTGCTGCTACAGCTTTTAATGTTGCGGCTGCGTTATTGCAGTGCACAGATGTCTATAGAGGAATTCCGTCAGGCTACAGAGACTTTTTTTCACATCAAGGAAAGCAGCGAAATGATCGAGAGCAATCAGGTCATGTATATGCTGGAGCTGCGTAAGCGCCTGCAGGCGGTGGAAGAGGAGCAGCGGGAGCAGACGAAGAAGAGAAACAAATTATTGTATCAGTCAGAGCATGACGAATTGACAGGACTGTACAACAAGAGAAGTCTGAACCGTTATCTGGAGGATGTCTTTGAAGATTGCAAATTAAATGAGAAAGAACTGGGAATTCTATTTTTGGATATTGACTATTTTAAACAACTAAACGACCGGTACGGGCATGGAAAAGGGGATGAAGGAATCTGTGCAGTGGCAGATACGTTGAAAAAAATATTCCCGGAAGACTATGTGGCGCGTTACGGTGGGGATGAATTCCTCGTAGTGATGACAGGGCGTGATCTGACCTATGCAATGGAACATGCGGAATCGTTGTGTGCCGGTATCCGGGAATACAAAATTCCCAATGAAGATTCCGAATTGGAACCGTGGCTTACGATTTCTGTAGGTGGTGTCTGTGCTATTCCGAGGGAACCAAACCGAGTGTGGGATTTCCTGTCGGCTGCGGACAAAACACTTTATGACCAGAAAAATGAGCAAAAAGGAAAAGTACGCTTCTATGTGGGAGAAGGACAATACCTATAGCTCTGAAACCAAAATAAAGGAACACAACAATGGATAACAAGCAATATTCCACCCGCGAATTGTTTCGCAGGTTTGCACCTTATTTTAAAAAATATCGTTTTACCCTGTGCATGGATCTGTTCTGTGCGGCACTGACTACGGTCTGTGAACTGGTACTGCCACTGATCATGCGCTATATTACCAATGAGGGGCTGCGGGATCTGGCTGCCCTGTCGGTGAAGACCATATTTACGCTTGGCATTTTGTATTTCGGACTTCGTATCGTGGACTGCATCGCCGGCTACTATATGTCCGATATGGGACACGTCATGGGCGCGAAGATCGAGACGGACATGCGCAGAGATGCATACAACCATTTGCAGAAGCTGTCCAATACTTATTATAACAATACCAAAGTCGGTCAGATCATGGGGCGGATCACCAATGATCTGTTTGATGTGACGGAATTCGCCCATCATTGCCCAGAAGAATTTTTCATCGCCGGAATCAAGACCGTAATCTCTTTTATCATTCTGGCAAATATCAATCTGCCGCTGACATTGATGATCTTTCTGTGCGTGCCGCTGATGTGCGGTGTGTGCATGATCCTGAATTTCCGGATGCGAAGTGCCTTTCGCAAGCAGCGTAACCAGATCGGAGAGCTGAACGCCCGGATCGAGGACAGTCTGCTGGGCCATAAGGTGGTCAAGGCATTTACCAATGAAGAGGTGGAAAATGTCAAGTTTGAGAAAGATAACGGCACTTTTCTGGATATTAAGAAGCTGACCTACCGTTACATGGCGGCATTCAATACCACAGTGAAGCTGTTTGACGGATTGATGTATCTGGTGGTATTGGTGGCAGGCGGTATTTTTATGGTAAACGGACGGATCGCCGCTGGTGACCTGGTGGCATATATGCTGTATGTATCCACCCTGATCGCAACAATCCGGCGTATCATCGAATTTGCCGAACAGTTCCAGCGGGGCATGACCGGTATCGAGCGCTTTTTACAGATCGTGGATGCGGATATCGAGATCTTCGATGAGCCAGATGCCATAGAACTGAAGGACCCGAAGGGAGAAATCTCTTTTGAAAAAGTAAGCTTTGAATATCCGGATGACCATAACAAGGTATTCACTGATCTGAACCTGCAGATCCACGCGGGAGAAAAGGTGGCCATCGTCGGTCCTTCCGGTGGTGGTAAGACAACGCTGTGCAATCTGATCCCGAGATTTTATGATGTCTCAGAAGGCAGGATCCTGTTGGACGGCCAGGACATTAAGCATTTTACGTTAAAGAGTCTGCGGGGCAATATCGGTATCGTACAGCAGGATGTGTATCTTTTCTCCGGTACGATCTATGAAAATATCGCTTATGGACGTCCCGGGGCTTCGAAAGAAGATGTGATCAATGCGGCAAAGCGTGCCGGGGCTCATGAATTCATCATGGGACTGAAGGACGGTTATGATACTTATGTGGGAGAACGGGGTGTAAAGCTGTCCGGCGGACAGAAACAGCGGATCAGTATTGCCAGAGTATTTCTGAAAAATCCGCCCATCATCATTCTGGATGAGGCCACTTCCGCACTGGACAATGAGAGTGAGTTCGCCGTGGCAAAATCTCTGGGAGAATTGTCGGAGGGGCGTACTACTCTGACTATCGCCCACAGACTTTCCAGTATCCGCAATTCCGACAGGATCCTGGTGCTGACGGATGACGGCATTGTGGAGGAAGGCAATCACGACCAGCTCATGGAACAAAAAGGGATCTATTATCAGTTCTATGAAACAGCCAATGCTTTGAAATAACATTACAAAAACGGAGGTAGAGCTATGAAACTTGTGTTTGTGGGGGCAGACCATGAAGTAACCGGAAGCTGTCATTATCTGGAGGTTGCCGGGAAACATATTTTAGTGGACTACGGTATGGAGCAGGGTGTCAATGTATTTGAAAATGTGCCGCTGCCGGTGGCGGAATCCATGATCGATTATGTATTCCTGACTCATGCTCATGTGGATCATTCGGGTCTTCTGCCGCTTCTGTATGCCAGAGGCTTCAGAGGCCAGATCTATACCACGGATGCTACGGCGGATCTGTGTAGCATTATGCTGCGTGACTGTGCACATATCCAGAGTGCCGAAGCGGAATGGAAGAATCGTAAGGCAAAACGTTCTGCGAATAATGCAGTGGTGGAGCCGCTGTATACCATGGAGGATGCAGATGGTGTGATCCGCCGGTTCGTTCCCTGTCATTACAATACGATCGTGGAAGTATGCGAGGGAGTAAAAATCCGTTTTACGGATATCGGACATCTGCTGGGCTCTGCCAGCATCGAAGTCTGGCTGACGGAGGACGGCAATACGAAAAAAATCGTATTTTCCGGCGATATCGGCAACAAGCACCAGCCGTTACTTAAGGATCCGACACCTACGAAGGAAGCGGATTATGTCGTGATGGAGTCTACCTACGGTGACAGACTGCATCCGAAGGATAAGCTGGATTATGTGGCAGAACTGACCAAGGTGCTGCAGGAGACCTTAGACCGGGGCGGTAACGTGGTGATCCCGTCTTTTGCTGTGGGCCGTACCCAGGAGATTTTGTATTTCCTGCGGAAGATCAAGGTAGGGCGCCTGGTAAAGGGGCATGAAGATTTCCCGGTGTATGTGGACAGTCCCATGGCGGTAGAGGCTACCGGTATATTCCAGGAGAACAGGTGGGAATGCTTCGATGATGAGGCGATGGAATTCGTAAAAGAGGGCATTAATCCCATTGCTTTTTCAGGATTAAAGCTGTCTATCACCAGTGAGGAATCCAAAGCCATCAACTTTGACGAGACACCTAAGGTCATTATCTCCGCATCCGGTATGTGTGATGCAGGACGTATCCGGCATCATCTGAAGCATAATCTGTGGAGACCGGAGTGTACGATCCTGTTCGTCGGTTATCAATCGGTGGGAACACTGGGCCGGGCACTGGTAGAGGGGGCTGATGAGGTGAAGCTGTTCGGTGAGACGGTTTCAGTGCGCGCCGAGATCCGGAAAATGACGGGACTGAGCGGTCATGCGGATAAGGAAGGCCTGATCGACTGGATCCGGGCCTTTGAAGAAAAACCGAAGAAGGTGTTCGTGGTACATGGAGAGGACAGCGTATGTACCGGATTTGCTGAGTGCCTGAAGATCGAGTACGGGCAGAGAGCCTACGCTCCTTACAGCGGTACGGAGTTCGATCTGGCAGGCAATAAGTTCACCTATGAGGCAGCACCTGTTGCTGTGCAGAAAAAGACGAAGCCTGCTACCGGAGTCTTCGAACGACTGCTTGCCTCTGCAAGACGCTTACTGGCACTGGTTACGAAGAGCGAGGGCGTCATGACCAACAAGGATATGGCGAAGTTCGCGGACCAGATCAATTCCCTATGTGACAAGTGGGAGATATAAGTGCATCCATAGGCACAAACAACCCTGAGTATGTAGGACGATAGTCCGGAATACGAAGGGGGGACGATTTCGAGAGTGCGAAGCACGGAGAAATCGTTTATATATTATATTGGAATCAGAATAAGGAGACAACATGAGTTTAGCGGATCATATTTTTATCGATATGTGCAATGACATTTTAACCAACGGTACCAGCACGGAGGGCGAGAAAGTGCGCCCCCACTGGCCGGATGGTACCCCTGCCTACACTATTAAGAAATTCGGAGTAGTGAACCGGTACGATCTGTCGAAGGAGTTCCCGATCCTGACCTTGCGCCGGACGGCATTAAAATCCGCCACAGATGAGATGCTGTGGATCTGGCAGCGCAAGTCCAACAACATTCATGATTTAAACAGCCACGTCTGGGATGAGTGGGCAGATGAAAACGGCTCGATCGGCAAGGCATACGGCTACCAGATGCAAGTGAAGCATCAGTATAAGGAAGGCATGATGGATCAGGTGGACCGTGTGATCTACGATCTGAAGAACAATCCCTTCAGCCGTCGGATCATGACCAATATCTATGTCCATCAGGATCTGCACGAGATGAATCTGTATCCCTGCGCCTACAGCATGACCTTTAACGTGACGCAGAAGGCGGGAGAGGACAGGCTGACACTGAATGCCATTTTAAACCAGCGTTCCCAGGACGTACTGGCAGCCAACAACTGGAATGTGGTACAGTATGCGGTGCTGGTGCACATGTTGGCGCAGGTCTGCAACATGAACGTGGGCGAGCTGGTGCATGTCATTGCGGATGCCCATATCTATGACCGCCATGTGGATGCCATTAAGGAGCTCATCAGCAGAGAACCCTTCCCGGCACCGAAGTTCTGGCTGAACCCGGAGATCAAGGATTTCTATCAGTTCACGCCGGATGATGTAAAGCTGGAAGGTTACCAGACAGGGGAGCAGATCAGGGATATTCCGATTGCAATCTGACATGAGTAAGTAGGGCGGTAGCCCGGAATACGAATATCAGTACGGTTTCGTGAGTGCGAAGAACGGAGAAACCGGTTATTATCATAGAAACAAACAGAAACGAGGTACACCATGAATTTAATTGTAGCAGTAGACAACAACTGGGCCATCGGCAGCAAGAACGAACTGCTGATCCGCATCCCCAACGATCACAAGCATTTCCGCGAAGAGACGACCGGTAAGGTAGTGGTTCTGGGACGCAAGACTTTGGAGACTTTCCCGCAGGGCATGCCTTTAAAGAACCGCATCAACATTATTTTGTCCAAAGATCCGAATTATCAGGTCAAGGATGCGATCGTGGTACACTCTATTGAAGAATTGCTGGAAGAACTGAAGAAATATGACGAAGAGAATATCTATATCATCGGCGGAGAGAGTATTTACCGCCAGATGCTGCCTTACTGTGACGTGGCACATGTGACGAAGATCGATCATGCCTACGAGGCGGATGCTTATTTCCCGGATCTGGACAGCGATCCCGAGTGGGAGATCACCGCGGACAGCGACGAGCAGGTCTATTTTGACATTACCTATCAGTTCTTAAAGTACGAGCGCAAGAAAGCCTGAGTGCGGAAAACGATGAAAAAGAAGATATATTTGGCAGTTACGGTTTTACTGCTTACTCTGGCAGGAATATATGTGGCAGCCAGAATGATTCTGTGGGGTGGTCCCGTAAGTTTTCGCAGTTATGTGTTGTTACTGGGGGATCTGCTGTGTCTGCTGCTTCTCCTGTTTTATGTATATCTGAGAGTACCCATCAGGCTGCACCGGAAAATACGGGACAAGTGGGGAACTCCCGGGAAATGGGAGTGGCTGGAGGATATCGGCATTGCTTTGTGGGCAGTGCTGTGCCTGATCGTCACGTTTGCCGGAATTGCCTGGATTTGGTTTGAAAATGACATCCCTTCGGAGACGCGGCTCACAGAGAATCTGATCAGTGTGGAAGAGATGGAGTTCCCGGACAGGCACTGGTATTCCTACTGGCGTCCAGAGGGCGTGCTGTTTCGGAGAGAGACGGAGCTTGCCGGTGAGGATTACATTACTTATCTGACGGAATTGATGGACAAGGAAGAAAATACCCACCCGGAGGATGCAGAAACGGTAGCAAAGCAGGCGATGGAAGAACAGTGGCTTGCGGAATACTATGCGTCGGAGACGGAAACCGCGGAAGATGTACAGGATCCCTTAGAGCCTTACGCACAGGCAGTATATGATGCTGTGCTGCAACAACAGGGCTTTTCCTTCGAAGTCTGCTACAATGCCAAAGGCAATTTCTATCTGCAGCTGGGAGAACAGGAGCAGGCGGGAAAGACCTATGCATACACGCTGGTCTACAATCGTACCTCGCAGAACGGAAAATGTGAGATTTTCGTGCTGTACCGGAATCCGGAAGAGAATCTGTCCACAGAGGCAGCACAGATCGTGGAGTTTTATGCGGTCCGCAGTGAAGATCTGCAGGTCATTGCGGGGGATAAGACCGGATGGTCAGTGGTAGCGAACAGTGCATATCAGGAAGCTACCGGAGAAAAATAATTGTAGTGAATTTAATTTGAGTTTTCAGCTAAAAGGAGAAATGAGCCACATTTTCGCTGAAAAAAGCACTGGAAAGCATAAATGTGTATATTGACTTTTATTACAAATGGTATAATAATGAAAATCAATAAATTCTGTTAAGAGAAATCAACAGGCAGAGTGGTAAACCGAGGAAAGAAGGAATACAAAATGGAAAAGAAGAACATTGACTGGGGTAATATCGGTTTCGGTTATATCCCTACGGATTACAGATATGTGTCCAATTACAAGGACGGCAAATGGGATGACGGTCAGCTGACCCAGGATCCCAACATCGTATTAAATGAGTGTGCAGGTGTATTGCAGTATGCACAGACCGTATTCGAGGGCCTGAAGGCCTACACCACAGAAGACGGACATATCGTAACCTTCCGTCCTGACTTAAACGGTGAACGTCTGGAGTCTTCCGCAGCAAGACTGGAGATGCCCATTTTCCCCAAGGAGCGTTTCGTGGAAGCTGTTACCGAGACGGTTAAGGCGAACGATGCTTTCGTGCCTCCTTACGGCAGCGGTGCAACTCTGTACATTCGTCCTTATATGTTCGGCAGCAACCCTGTCATCGGTGTAAAGCCTGCGGATGAGTATCAGTTCCGTATCCTGTGCACCCCTGTTGGACCTTACTTCAAGGGCGGCGTTAAGCCTCTGACTATCCGTGTCACCGACTTTGACCGTGCGGCACCTCACGGAACCGGTCACATCAAGGCTGGTCTGAACTACGCTATGAGCTTACATGCTATCGTATCCGCTCACAAGGAAGGCTACGATGAGAATATGTATCTGGATGCTGCTACCCGTACCAAGGTAGAGGAGACCGGCGGTGCGAACTTCCTGTTCGTTACCAAGGACAACAAGGTCGTAACTCCCAAGTCCGACAGTATCCTTCCTTCCATCACCCGTCGTTCTCTGGTATATGTTGCCAAGGAATATCTGGGACTGGAAGTAGAAGAGAGAGAAGTATACCTGGATGAAGTAAAAGACTTCGCAGAGGCTGGTCTGTGCGGTACCGCAGCAGTTATCTCCCCTGTTGGTAAGATCGTTGACCACGGCAAAGAGATCTGCCTGCCCAGCGGCATGACCGAGATGGGACCTGTCACCAAGAAGCTGTATGAGACTCTGACCGGTATCCAGATGGGCAGGATCGAAGCTCCTAAGGGCTGGATCCATGTGATCGAGTAATCACTGACAGAAGGTTTGGAATGGTTAAAAACAGGATAATCAGGAAATGCGTGTGGATCATCTCTGCACGCATTTTTGTGTCTTTGGAATTCTTAGAATTTTCTGAACTTCCAAGAAAACATGGCACAGAAGATAAAAATAGGGTATAATCAGAATTCAGAGACTTTGAGAAAGTAGGAAATGCTATGTTTTTTAAAAATAGATGTAATATCACCGCGGTATTGATCGCGGGACTGCTGGGCATAAGTATGGTGACGGGGCTGACCGCCTGTGGTGGGGATGACGGCACGAAAGTAGTCTTTACCACAGGATTCGGGAAAAACGAGGTCTTTCGTATCGGAGATGAATCCTGCTCTAAGGCAGAGATCATGATCTATCTGACTACGATACAGAATCAGTATGCGAATGTCTACGGAACGGAGATCTGGAACACTTCCTTAAACGGTGTGACACTGGAGGATAACGTCAAGGAGACGGTACTGGCTCGGATCGCGCAGATCAAGACCATGTATCTGCTGGCAAAGGAAAAAGAGGTCACGTTAGATGAAGCCGAGGAAGCAAAGGTCGTCCAGGCAGCGCAGGAGTATTATTCTTCCCTGAATGACACAGAGATCGAGACCATGGGTGCCACGGAGGAGATCGTGGAAAATCTGTACCGGGAATACGCCATGGCAGATAAGGTCTATCGGCTGATCATTCAGGATATCAATCCGGAGATCAGTGATGACGAGGCGCGCAAGATTACGGTGCAGCAGATCTTTTTCGCAACAGCATCCACAGATATGGACGGTAACTTAAAGCCCTATTCGGAAAGCTCTATCCAGAAAGCTTACGAAAAAGCCTGTGAGGTGAGAGCCATGGCGGTGGACGGAGAGCATGATTTCACGGAGCTGGCTTCTAAATACAGCGATGATTCCGAGATCACCTATTCTTTCGGTAAGGGTGAGGCGGAGAGTGCCTACGAGGAAGCAGCATTCAATCTGGCAACGGATGAAGTGAGCCAGGTGATTCAGTGCGAAAGAGGATATTATATTATCAAATGTACCAATACCCTGGACAGAGAAGAAACCGATGCCAATAAGCTTAAGATTGTAGAGGAACGGAAAAGGGAAGTCTTCGGACAGGAGTATGACAGCTTCGTGAATACGCTGGTGCGTCAGCTCAATGACAAACTGTGGGATGAGATTACCCTGATCACGGACGAACAGGTGACCACGGATAACTTTTTTGATGTGTATGCAAAGTATTTTCCGGAGGAGTAATTCTTAGGATCACCATATGCTTTATTAAAATTTTAGAATTACGGAAATATTGATAAATACTGGATTTTTGACTGATTGTTAGCACTCATTTATAATGAGTGCTAAATTTGTCTTGACTTTTCAATTTTACAGTCCTACACTTAGAATCAGTTAGGAAACAGTCAGCCATGGCTGTGCAATTTTAGAAAAGGATGTGGTAATAATGGCAGCAAAAAACGGTAGTTTGTCAATTAACAGTGAAAACATATTTCCGATCATTAAAAAGTGGTTGTATTCCGATCACGATATTTTCTACAGAGAGTTGATCTCTAACGGCTGCGATGCCGTGACCAAGCTGAAAAAGCTGGACATGATGGGAGAATATTCTCTTCCCGAAGGTTATAAGGGACGTGTGGATGTCATCGTGGATCCTGAGAAGAAGACACTGACCTTCAAGGATAACGGTCTGGGCATGACCGCCGACGAAGTGGAAGAGTACATCAACCAGATCGCATTTTCCGGCGCAACGGATTTCATTGAGAAATATAAGGACAAGAGCAATTCCGACCAGATCATCGGTCATTTTGGACTGGGCTTCTATTCTGCATTCATGGTAGCGGATGAAGTACACATTGATACCTTGTCCTACAAGGACGGCGCCAAGGCAGTGCACTGGGAGTGCGACGGCGGCACCGAGTTCTCCATGGAAGACGGAGACAAGACGGATGTCGGTACGACCATTACCCTGTTTTTAAATGAAGATTGTCTGGAGTTCTGTAATGAGTACAAGGCTCGTGAGGTCGTGAAGAAGTATTGTTCCTTCATGCCTACCGAGATCTATCTGTCCAAGGCGAACACCAAGGAGACCCAGATCATCAAGGAAGAGGAAAAGCTTCCCGATGATGAAGTCCTCGAAGAGATCGAGCCGGAGAAGAAGGAAAAAACAGAGGGCGAGAATGCAGAAGCCGAGGCAGCAGAAGAGCCCAAGAAGCTGAAGATCAGAAAGCGTCCCGAACTGATCAACGAGACACAGCCTCTGTGGACCAAGCATCCCAACGAGTGCACCAAGGAAGAGTATCTGGACTTCTACCGCAAGGTATTCCAGGATTACAAGGAGCCTCTGTTCTGGATCCACCTGAACATGGATTATCCTTTCAATCTGAAGGGTATTCTGTACTTCCCGAAGATCAATATGGAGTATGAGTCCATCGAGGGTACCATCAAGCTGTACAACAATCAGGTATTTATCGCAGATAATATCAAGGAAGTCATTCCAGAGTTCCTGCTGTTGTTAAAGGGTGTCATCGACTGTCCGGATCTGCCGCTGAATGTATCCAGAAGTGCATTGCAGAACGACGGATTTGTCAAGAAGATCGCCGAGTACATTACCAAGAAGGTAGCGGACAAGCTGGCCGGTATGTGCAAGACCGACAAGGAAGAGTACGACAAGTACTGGGATGATATCAGTCCCTTCATCAAATTCGGTTGTCTGAAGGATGACAAGTTCTGTGAGAAGATGAATGATTATATCCTCTTCAAGAATCTGGACGGCAAGTATCTGACTCTGCCGGAGTGCTTGGAGATCAAGCCTCAGGATGAGGAAGAGAACAAGGAGAATGCCGTAGACGAGAACGGCAACAAGGTAGAAGCCGAAGTCGTAGAGGACAAGGCGGAAGATGGGGCTTCCGAGGAGAATACCGAGGAAGAGAAGAAGGAGAAGATCATCTACTATGTAACGGATGAACAGCAGCAGAGCCAGTACATCAATATGTTCAAGGCTGCCAAGATGGATGCTGTGATCCTGACCCACAATATCGATCAGCCCTTCATCTCCCAGTTAGAGCAGAAGAATGAGGGAATCAAGTTCCAGCGTATCGATGCGGATGTGACCGATGCCCTGAAGTCCAAGACTTCCAAGAAGGCTGAAAAAGAGATGGAAGAGCAGGCAGAGAGCATCAGCAAGCTGATGAAGAAAGCTCTGAAGAACGACAAGATCACTGTCAAGGTAGAGAAGCTGAAGAACAAGAAGATCTCTTCCATGATCACGCTGTCCGAAGAGAGCAGACGTATGCAGGATATGATGAAGATGTACTCCATGCCCGGCATGGATATGAGTGCTTTCGGCGGTGAGGGCGAGACCCTGATTCTGAATGCCAACCATCCTCTGGTACAGTACATCACCGAGCACCAGGACGGCGAGAACGCAGAAATGATCTGCGAGCAGCTGTACGATCTGGCAAAGCTCCAGCATGCACCCTTGTCCGCCGATGCCATGACCAAGTTCGTGGCAAGAAGCAATGACATTATGATGCTGTTGACCAAATAAAAATGACGGATTAAAAACAAAGGGAATCACAATCTGGGAACGGTTTGTGGTTCCTTTTTTGGGCTACACGGCGGCTCGGGGACAGATGCAGACCGGTACCGGAATTAGTATTTAGTGAATGCATATCACCCGTCTGTTAATCAAGTAGATGTATGATGAAGACAAAACGGATAGAAGTTAGTCTACTTAGTATATGGGAACATGCACATATTTTTCTGACTTTGCATATTCTGTAAGGAACATTTGTTGCCTGACCGGATCAAGACAGACAAAACGGCATAGGCAGAAAGGACCTCTGTCCATGGACACTACTTATACAGGAACACTTCAGATCAGCGTTGTCTCCGCTCTGAGGATGACACCGATACCCGGCGCGACCGTCACCGTCTCCTATACCGGGGATCCGGATTCCCCGCTGGAGACGATGACTACTGACGAATCCGGGCAAACCCCTACGATAACACTGGATGCGCCGCCGAGAGAGCTTTCTTTATCTCCGGATATTACGGCACAGCCCTATTCGGAGTACAACATTCAGGTGACTGCAGAAGGCTTTGAACCGGTACTGGTATCTGGTTCCGAAATTCTGGCAGGCGAATTTTCCCTACAACCGATCCGCATGAATCCGCTGAATGTAACAGAGGAGGAAGAAAAAGTAGTAGTAATACCTGCACATACGCTTTTCGGAGAGTATCCTCCGAAGATTCCGGAAGAAGAAATCAAACCTATGAACGAGACCGGGGAGATCGTACTGAGCCGTGTGGTGATTCCGGAATATGTGATCGTACATGACGGTGTCCCGGAGGATCCCACTGCCCGGAATTACTGGGTGCGCTATAAGGATTACATTAAAAATGTGGCCTCCAGCGAGATTTATTCCACCTGGCCGGAGAGTGCAATTTATGCTAATATTCTGGTCATTCAATCATTTACGTTAAACCGTATATATACGGAGTGGTACAGGGGACGTGGATACGATTTTACGATAACTTCTTCTACGGCGTATGATCAAAAATGGATCTATGGCAGAAATGTGTTCGAAGAGATCGACTATCTGGTAGATTCCATTTTTACCAACTATTTGTCAAGGCCCGGTGTACGACAGCCCATTTTCACATCGTATTGTGACGGTAATCGGACTACCTGCCGGGGGCTGAGCCAGTGGGGCTCCAAGTCATTGGCGGATCAGGGATATTCCGCTATTGATATCATTCATTATTATTACGGCAATGATATGTATATCAATTCCGCAGATATTATTTCGGGAGTGCCTTCTTCCTGGCCGGGGTATGATCTGACGATCGGTTCTTCCGGGGAAAAAGTCCGTCAGCTGCAACAGCAGTTGAACCGGATCGCCAGAAATTATCCGGCGATTCCTACGTTGACACCCGACGGAATCTATGGCTCCGGTACTGCGGAGGCTGTCCGGACGTTCCAGAAGATATTTAATCTTCCTCAGACCGGAATCGTGGATTATCCTACATGGTTTGAAATCTCGGATATTTATGTGGGGGTGACACGTATTTCGGAGCCGGATGCGTAGTAAATGGGAAGTTACGCGAGCAATGAGCCGCGTAACTTCCCATTTACCATGTTGTAACAAGTGTAATTCCAACAATTTTCCCGGACAAGCATAAAAACCGCTTGACAGATAAAAATAAATAACGTATTATTGTATTAAATAAATAATACAGTAAAACAACAAGACAATGAGGGACCCGGGGAGGCATCGATAGAAACGATGCGTGACAGGTAATAAGAAACAGAAAATAAGAAACAAGAAAGGATGATAGGAATGGCGTGGGAATTGGATGCTGACAGACCCATATATGCGCAGCTGGTGGAGCGGATCCAGAAAGAGATCGTGTCCGGCAAATATCAGCCGGGAGAGAAGCTGCCGAGTGTCAGAGATCTTGCGGCCGTGGCGGCGGTGAACCCGAATACGATGCAGAAAGCTTTTGCGGAACTGGAGCGGAGCGGCCTGATCGTGACACAGCGCACCAGCGGCAGAACCGTGACGGAGGACACTGAGCTGATCGGGAATACCAGAGAACAGCTGGCAGCCGGGCATGTCCGGAATTTTATCAACAACATGCAGGAACTGGGATATCAGAGAGAGGAGATCCGGAATCTCTTCGATAAGGTACAGGCCTGACAGGGGTGCAAATTTATGATGAAAATAAAGAGAGGCGGAAATAGAAATGAATAATCTGGTAGAAATTGTAAATCTGACCAAGAAATATGGTGCCAATGTGGCTGTGAACAATCTGACCGTAAGTCTCCCCAAGGGGAAGATCATTGGCCTGTTGGGACCCAACGGCAGCGGTAAGACGACACTGATCAAAATGCTGAACGGTCTGCTGACACCGACGGAAGGCACTATTATGATCGACGGAAATTATGTAGGACCGGTGACCAAGAGCAAGGTAGCTTATCTGCCGGACCGCACGTATCTGACCATGAATCAGACAATCCGGGAGATTCTGGATTTCTTTCAGGACTTTTATACAGACTTTTCCAGGGAACGTGCGGAAGAGATGTTAAAGAGTCTGGGGATCGATCCTGCAGTGAAAATGCGGACATTGTCCAAAGGTACGAAGGAGAAGGTACAGTTGATCTTAGTGATGAGCAGGAATGCCAGCCTGTATATTTTGGATGAGCCGATTGCCGGTGTGGATCCGGCAGCGAGAGATTACATCCTGCGCACCATTATCAACAACTACAATCCGGAAGCAACGGTACTGATCTCTACCCATCTGATCGAGGATGTGGAACAGGTACTGGATGAAGTCATCTTCATGCGTTATGGTCAGCTGGTGTTATATACATCCGTTGACAATATCAGAGAAGAGAAAGGTAAGTCTGTAGATGCTTACTTCAGGGAGGTGTTTGCATGTTAGGAAAGTTAATGAAATATGAATGGAAAAATATCTGGAAAGCCGGTACACTGATGCTTCTGGGAATGCTTGTGGTCACCGTGATCGGCTGCGTGGTATTACGCATGCCGGGAGGACTGGTAACGGAAATTGTGGACGGCAATGATATCAATGCGGCACAGAGCTGGTTTGTAGTCTCTTCCTTTGTGGCAACACTGATCCTGTATGTGATCATGCTGCTGGCGTCCACCTGGGGCATGTTGATCTTTCTGGGCATCCGTTTCTACCGCAGTATGTATACCGATGAAGGCTATCTGTCCCACACCCTGCCGGTAACAGCTAACCAGCTGTTTTTAAGCAAGGTACTGGTCTCCGGTGTCTGGTATCTGTTCATTACGATAGGCATCGGTATTTCAGTGGTGGCACTGATCGTGTCTCTGATGACAGGCCTTTTAAATATCGGTGAACTGAGTAGTGTACTGACACAATATAATGGGAATATCTGGGAATTCCTGACGGATGCTTTTTATGAGATTGGCAGAGCATATGAAGACGAGATGGGAATCAATCTGCTGCATTATGGGATCACGCTGCTCTTAACCTATGTGGCAGGACCGTTCATTACCATGGTCACCCTGTTCGGAGCGCTGACCATCGGACAGCTTTCCTCCAAACATAAAGGCCTGATGGGAATTCTGGCATATGCCGGCCTGACGATCCTGTCGTCCATCATCGGCAGCACCGTACAGAGCGCATTCATGTTTGGTGCCAATGTCGCAAACAGTGCCAGTGGAATCACGGTGAGCACCAATTCCGCCTATGATATTAACGTGATCACCAGTCTGCTCATTGCGGCCATCATGTACGGCGTATCTTATTACATCATGAACCGAAAATTAAACCTGGACTAACCGGGTCTACAGCTTGCTCTCAACTGGTAAATTTGGTATAATAAATCCAAATGACAACAGGGAACGGGTGAAGGTACATGCAGGAGATTATTGATAGAATTTTAGGAGGAAACTTCGATTATGAGAACGGTTCTTTGGAATTCTCCTGCGCTAAAATAGAGATTTCCCTGTCACAGGGGACAATATATGAGGGCTCTTTTCACATTCTTTCTGCGTCGGAAGGCTATGTAAAAGGATCCGTGATCTCGGACCATCTTCGGATGGAATGTATGACGGATCAGTTTACCGGCTCCGATGCAGAAATTTTTTACTGCTTCCACGGAGAAGATCTGGAGGAAGGGGATGTGATCAAGGGCTCTTTTTCCGTAGTCAGCAACAGAGGAGAATACAATCTTCCTTTTGTGGTGACGGTGGAGCATGGGATGTTGAATTCTTCCATCGGGGCTATCCGGAATCTGTTCCATTTTGCCAACCTGGCGAAGAGCAACTGGAAGGAAGCTGTGCGGCTGTTCTATGATCCGGAATTTCTGCGGCTGTTCCAGGGAAACGATGCCCATTTCTATGACAGTTACCGGATCCTGTCCACTTATGAGGGCAACGAACAGAATGTGGAAGAATTCCTGATCTGTATCAATAAAAAGCAACAGCTGGAATTCCTGACGGAAGAGAAAGAACTGGTGAAAAAACTGCCTCGCAGCGCAGATAATTACGGCGTTACGGAGAACAATCTGACCATCGTGAGGAACGGCTGGGGATATACGAATCTCCAGATCGAGTGTGAGGGTGAATTTGTCTTTACGGAAAAGGAAAACATTACAGACGATGATTTTCTGGGAAACCGTTGCCGCCTGCCGGTCTACATCGACAGCAGTCTGTGCAGACCCGGCAAAAATTTCGGTAAAGTCTACATATATAATGCTTATACTTCACTGGAGATCCCCATCATGGTACAGCTGGGAGACGGTGCAGTGGCCCGGCATGCGGATCATAGTCATATGCAGTGCATCACCCAGATCATGAAATATTATGAAGAATCGAGACTGAAAAAGATCGGTACGGGAACCTGGCTCGCGGAGACCGGCAAACTGGTGGAGCGCATGGTGACCATGGATGAGAAGGATGTGCCGGCGAGACTGTTCCAGGCACAGCTTCTGATCACAGAGGAACGCTACAATGAAGCCGGATGGATCCTGGATCACGCGGCGGACATGTTGGAAGCCCGGGGAGCTACCGGCGGAGAACAGTGGGCTTACTATCTGTATCTGACCACACTGATCCACAGGGATCCCCAGTATACACTGCAAATGGCGGAGCAGGTGGAACAGATCTACCGCTATGACAGGACCCGCTGGCGTGTGGCATGGCTGCTGTTGTATCTGTCGGAGGAATACAATCGTTCCACCTCCGGGAAATGGATGTTCTTAGAAAAACAGTACCAGTACGGCTGCACCAGTCCGGTGATCTACCTGGAAGCACTGGCCCTTTTGAACGGCAATCCGGCGCTGCTACGTAAATTGAACAGTTTTGAACTGCAGGTGTTGAACTTCGGTGTCCGTCAGGATGCGGTAAACGACAGCCTGATCGAACAGCTGTTGTATCTGTCGGGAAGAGTCAGAGAGTATTCTCCACTACTGGGCAGAATTTTACGAAGACTGTATGAGAAAAAGAAGGATGTGCGGATCCTGCAGGAGGTGTGCAGCCTTCTGATCAAGGGAAGTAAGACGGGACCGGATGCCTTCACGTGGTATCAGATGGGTGTGGAAAGCCATCTGAGGATCACGAATCTCTATGAATATTATATGGCATCGGTAGATCTGGATGCTGTGCTGGAGCTTCCGAAAGTGATTTTGATGTATTTTTCTTTCCAGAGCAATCTGGATTATGAACATAGTGCGTTCCTGTATGCGTATCTGTTAAAACACCGGAAAGATTATGAGGAACTGTACGAACATTACGAGCCGAGAATGGAGCGGTTCGTCATTGACCAGATCCAGAAGCAGCATATTAACAGACATCTGGCAATACTGTATCAGGAATTCCTGTCTCCGGCCATTGTAACGGAAGCTATGGCGAAGCCTCTGTCCCGTCTGCTGTTTGCCCATATGGTAAGAGTGGATGACAGCAGAATGCGTAAGGTGATCGTCAGCCAGCCGGGGAATCTGATACTGTCCGAGACGTCTCTGCAAAACGGCACGGCCTGGGTAGCAGTCTACGGGAATGATTATACCATTGCCTTTGAGGATGCATATGGTAACAGGTTCCTTAAAAATGTGGAATATACCCTGGAAAAACTGCTGGTACCGGGGAAATATCTCAGACTTCTGGAACATTATGTGCCGGATACGGCGGAACTGGATCTGTATTTTATGGAGAACGGCAGAACAGAAGAGACCATATCTTCCACAAAGCTGATGCGGATGGCAAGACTGGTGGAAAGCGATGCCGTGGAGCCGAAGCTGCGCAGTGAGATTGCGGTACAGCTGGTACAGGCCTATTTCGACGCGGATAATTTGCAGGCACTGGATGAATACCTGCAGGAGCTGCAGGGGGACGGCTTTACGGAGGAACAGCGGGAACTGATCCTGCGTTTTCTGGTGCTGCGGGGAAATTATGAGAAGGCATATGCCTGGATCGAAGCATATACCCCTTATTTTGTGGAGGCCAAGATCCTGTTGCGGCTTACGGACGGTGTGATCACGCAGTCGGTCCATGAGGGAGAGGCAGTCCTGTATGCGGCGGCATTGACGGCGTTCCGTAAGGGAAAATACAACGGTGGAATTTTAGAGTATCTGGTGCGTTATGCCACCGGTACCACGAAGGAATTGCGTGACATCTGGAAAGCGGCAAGATCCTTTGAGATAGACTGCTACAGCTTAAGTGAAAAGATATTGCTGCAGATGCTGTTCTCCGGGGCATTTGTGGGAGAGCGGATGGATATTTTCCGTTATTATGTATCCCAGGGAGCCAGACAGGAGATCGAGGAAGCTGTGCTTGTACAGAGCTCTTATGATTATTTCTGCCGGGAGAAGATCACGGAGGAATATGTATTCCGGGAGATCCGTAACTGCTATCTGCGGGGAGAAGAGACCCAGCGGATCTGCAAGCTGGCTTATCTGAAATTCTATGCGGAGAATAAGGACAAGCTGGAGCGGGAAGATGAAACTCTGGTCCGGAATTTCCTGGAGGAAATGATGAAGGACCACATTCATCTGAACTTTTTCAGGGAATATCAGGACTGCCTGCCACAGCTGCAGGAGATGAAGGACAAGACTATCGTGGAGTATCACACAAGAGGCGGCGTCCGTGCAAGGATTCATTATGTGATGATGCATGAGAACGGGCAGGCGGAGGATTACCTGTCGGAATATATGCAGGAAGTATACAGCGGTGTATTTTTCAAGGAATTCGTACTGTTTTTCGGGGAGAATCTTCAATATTACATTATGGAAGAATCAGAGAACGAAGAACAGCTGACGGAGAGCGGAAGCCTGCAGAAGAGCGATATTATGAATGAAAGTCCGGACAGCAAATACGAGATCATCAATGATATGATGATCAGCATGACACTGCAGGACGATACGACACTGGATCATCTGATCGAGGAATATTACCGCAGGGAATATCTGGATCACAGATTGTTCACATTGCAGTAAAGATAAAAAAAGACAGCAGGAGAGGAGGCGGAAGAACATGCGACTGCCGGGAAGTGATAAAGTTATAGTGGGTTATGACCTGGGGAAGGATTATGCGCAGATCAGCTGCTATGTCACAGGCAAGGAAGAAGAGATCACCACATTGTCTTCCGTTGCAGGCTCACAGGTCTATACGATTCCCCTGGTTCTGAGCAAGAGACAGGGAGTCAACCAGTGGTTCTATGGAAGTGAAGCCCTCCGGCATGCGGAGGAAGAAGAGGGAATCCTGGTGGAGCATCTTCTGAAGCTGGCAAAAGATGGGGAACCGGTGCAGATCGATGGAACGACTCTGGATCCGGTGGCACTACTGACTCTTTTTCTCAAGCGTAGTCTGGGAATGCTGTCCCAGATGACTTCCACAGAGCGGATCGGGGCCCTGATGATCACCTGCGAGGAACTGGATGCAGGAATGCTGGAGGTGCTGACGCAGGCAGTGGAGGCATTACACCTGAAGACGGATGCTGTCTGTTTTCAGAGCCATCGGGAGAGCTTTTATTATTACAATCTGTATCAGCCGGAAAATCTGTGGAAGCAGGGGAGCGTGCTGTGCGAGTATAGGGACAGTTCCATCCAGACTTATTATATGGAATGCAACTGCCATACGACGCCGGTGGTAACGTACATCGAAGAGCGGGAATTCCCTTTTCCGGTGGAAAAATCGGATGAAAAGTTCCTGGAGATCGTCACACAGCTATGCGAGAACCGGATGGTGTCCTCGGTATATCTGATCGGGGAAGAGTTTTCTCAAGAATGGATGAAAGAATCGCTACGCTATCTGTGCCGTGGACGGAGAGTCTTTCAGGGGAACAACCTGTTCAGCAAGGGTGCCTGCTACAGCATGATGGAGCGACTGCATCCCAGTGAAAACGGACAAAATCATGTCTATCTGGGACAGGATAAATTGAAATCCAATATCGGTATGAAAGTGCGCAGACAGGGAGAGGAATCCTATCAGGCACTGTTAGACGCCGGAATCAACTGGTACGAGGCGCAGAATACCATGGAGTTTTACCTGCTGGAAGGAAGAGCGGTGGAGATCCTGATCACGTCCCTGACGGGAAAGGGCAGCCGGATCGCCAGAATCGTGCCGGAAGAATTGCAGGAAGGAATCACCAGACTGCGGATTCAGGTGGAGATGAAGGATGAAACACATCTGCAGGTGGAACTGGAGGATCTTGGTTTTGGCAGCTTCCGAACAGCTACGCATCATATCTGGAAGGAAGAAATAGAGTTGTAGATCTGCCCGGGGCAGAGAAAATGAGGATGAAAAATGAAGGCAAGTCTGTGTGTAGGAGAATATTGCGAGAATGCCTATAATGTGGAAGGCCTGGATATCCGGGTCTATAGTATGGAAGAGTTGTGCTATTGCCTAAAGGAGAATGCATTCCTGTTAGACCTGTCCATCATGAACGATAAGCTGGTGGACTGGATCGGAGAAGAATGTAAAGTGTGGGAACTGGCAAAACAGCTCTACCCCATGGTACATAAGCAGGGATCCTTAAGTGTGTTCGTGGTGACGATCCTGCAATATGTGGGGATGTACGATCCGGAAGAAATCCTGCAGGTGGAGCAGGTACTGAAGCAGGGAGCCGGACTCAGCAATCTGGAGAAACGCAAGAGCCAGATCGACTATATGGTGGAAAAAAGAAAATATGCGGCAGCCATCCGTGGATATGATATGCTACTGGAGACCTGGAACCATCTGGAACAGGAAGGAAAGGAACTTCCGGCGGGAAAAGTCCGGGCGGCGATCCTGCACAATAAGGGTGTGGCGCTGACAGGGTTGATGTTTTATGACAAGGCGGCATATTACTTTAACGAAGCCTGGAAGACCGATCCGGACAGAGAACACCTGGATGCCTATCTGGCGGCAAAGAGAATGGAACTGACGGAGGATGCCTATGTGGCATTTGCAGCGCAGAATCCGGAAAATTATACGGAGTCCCTGGAACTGGAAAAGCGGATCGAGCAATTTGAACGGGAATGGGAACAGCAGCCGGAGTACCGACAGCTACGGCTGCGTGGTGACTGGCGGGTGAACGACAGGGTGAAATACGATGCGGAAAATGAGAGACTGACTCAGGCACTGAAAAACAGTTACCGGACAAGTGTCAGCGTATAGAGAAGACAGCAGGAGAGAATTATGGCGTGGTGGAACCGTTTATTTAAGAAAAAAGAACCGATACAGCAGGAAGAGGACTGGGAACAGCTGGTCTATACCCGCAACGGTGTGAATTTTGATGAGGAAGACCAGAGAAAACGTTACATTGTAAATTGCCTGGAGCAGATCGCAGAGGCTTCCAAGGAGATCGACCTCCTGACGGGAGAGTATACGCTGGTGACTTCTTATCTGACGGATACGGATGAGATTGAGGCCCTGCCAGCAGAGCAGAGAGAAGAGGTCAACCGGGTGGCCGGCAAGCTGGCCGGGCTGGAACAGGAACGCAGCAGATACCGGGAAAAGAAGAACCGTATGCGGGATGCGGACTTCTATGCGATCCGCAAAAGAGAGAACGAGATTGAAGAAGGCATTCAGAAGATTCGGGACGGCGAGAAATACGGCAATCTGATAAGGCAGGATCTGCACAGACTGGACGGAGAACGACATGCCTATGAATACCGGAGAAATGAGCTGGAGAATCTGATGAACAACCAACGGGGCATGGCTGTCATTTTCCTTACGGCATTGATCGTCTGTGTGATCATGCTGGTGATCCTGCAGTATGTTTTTGAAATGGATGTCTATGTGGGACTTTTTCTGGCAGTAGGTGCAGGAGCTGTAGCCATCTCCTATGTCTGCATCCGGTACATGGATGCAGGACGGGAACTGCAGCGGGTGGAGAAGACCATCAACAAGATCATCCAGCTGCAGAATAAAGTCAAGATCCGCTATGTGAACAACTGTCAGCTGATGGAATATCTGTATCTGAAGTACAATACGGACAGTGCAGCAAAGCTGGAAAAACAGTGGAAAATGTATCAGGACGAAAAGGAAGAGCGGAAGCAGTTCGCAGAGGCGGAAGCTAAGATCGAGTACTACCAGAAGCAGCTGGTACAGCAGCTGGCCGGTTATCGTGTGCAGATGCCGGAGCGCTGGATCAGCCAGACAGCTGCGCTTTTGGACAAGCGGGAAATGGTGGAGATCCGTCACGAACTGATCCAGAGAAGACAGGTGCTCCGTAAACAGATGGACTACAATCAGGAAGTAGCGGAGAGTGCAAGAAACGAAGTAAAAGACATCGCAGCCACCTATCCGAAATATGCCCAGGAGATCCTGGCCATGGTGGAGCGGTACGACCGATAAAGAATTGACAAGACACCTCTCGTTGTGTTACTATGACACCGTGTTAGCAATTTACCATGCTAAAGTATACGACGCGGCCAACAGTGAGTGGCAGAACGGGAGGATGTATTATGAAAAGAGTATTAGTGGCATTACTGGCAATCAGCATGG
>ENA-UEYI01001087-UEYI01001087.1-human-gut-metagenome-genome-assembly--contig:-NODE-1087-length-24657-cov-3.106347_pt1 | contig 24657 bp, 23 predicted proteins | sample MGYA00242900_ERZ507916 | MGnify/ENA primary metagenome ERZ507916 (study PRJEB26167, sample SAMN06115521) | human gut metagenome | host: Homo sapiens | place: China:Chongqing | collected 2015-09-02...
CTGCCTCTATGATTCTTACGCTTTTCCACTCACACAGCATTCTTAATCGTTGGTCGGGATGACCCAGACCTTGACCTTGGAGTCGTCGGCAGAGATGACGGCCTCTTCGCCGCGGGTCTTGTTCTTCTCCGCGTCGAGCTTGACGCCGAGGCACTCGAGCCCTTCGCAGATGGAGGCGCGCATGGACGCGGAGTTCTCGCCGACACCAGCGGTGAACACGAGGCAGTCCAGCCCGCCGAGGGCGGCGGTATAGGCGCCGATGTACTTGCGGACCTCGTAGGCAAACTTGTCGAGGGCCAGCTGCGCGGCTTCGTTGCCTTCCTCAGCGGCCTTGTCGAGATCGCGGAAGTCGGAGGAGATGCCGTCGGACAGGGCGAGCACGCCGGACTTCTTGTTCAGCATGGTCAGGCAGTCGTCGGCGGACATATTGTACTTGTTCATGATGAACTGCGCGACGCAGGTATCGATGTCGCCCGCGCGGGTGCCCATCGGGACGCCGGCCAGAGGGGAAAGGCCCATGGACGTATCCTGGCACTTGCCGTCCTTGACGGCGGAGAGGGAGGAACCGTTGCCGAGGTGGCAGACGATGACGCGGTGCGCATTCTCCACGCCGCCCATCAGCTCGATGCAGCGCTTGGAGACGAAGCGGTGGGAGGTGCCGTGGAAGCCGTAGCGGCGCAGATGGTCCTCGATGTAATACTTGGTGGGGATGGCATAGCGGTAGGCCTTCGGGGGCATGGTCATATGGAACGCGGTGTCGAACACAGCGACCTGGGGCTTGCCCGGCATGGCCTTTTCACAGGCCTCGATGCCCATGAGGTTGGCGGGGTTGTGCAGCGGGCCGAGGGGGATGCAGTCACGGATGGCCTGCTTGCAGGCTTCGTCGATGATGCAGCTTTCGACAAACTTGTCGCCGCCGTGCAGGACGCGGTGGCCCACAGCGTCGATCTCGTCGACGGACTTGATGACGCCGTCAGCCGGGTCGACCAGGATGGACATGACCGCCTCGATGGCTTCCTTGTGGGTGGGCATGGGGATGTCCTTCTCCACCTTCTTGCCGGTCGCCGGGACCTTGTGGGTCAGACGGCCGTCGAGACCGATGCGCTCGCACAGACCCTTGGCCGTGACATTGCCGGTCGCCGGATCCATGAGCTGATACTTGAGGCTGGAGCTGCCAGCGTTGATGACCAGTACATTCATTGTTCCATTCACTCCTGTGTTTCTTTTTTCAGTCATTCGTGGTACTATATTCATAGCTATTGTTCATCATACAACAAAAGCAAAAGGGAAACAAGAGTTTCCCAAGATTTTTTTATCGGAGGGCCGCTTATGCAGACGGTCGGCGTGATCTGTGAATATAACCCCTTCCATCTCGGCCACGCGCGGCAGCTGGCCGCGGTCCGGCAGCAGCTGGGCAGGGATACCGCCGTCATCTGCCTCATGAGCGGCAATTACGTCCAGCGGGGCGAGCCTGCAGTCTTTGACAAGGGCGTGCGCGCCCGCGCGGCGGTGGACGCGGGGGCGGATCTTGTGCTGGAGCTGCCGGTCACGGCGGCGCTGCAGTCGGCCGAGGGCTTCGCCGCCGGGGGCGTGCGGATCTTATCCGCGCTTGGCTGCGGGTATCTGAGCTTCGGGTGTGAATCGGGCAGCGGCGAGGCGCTTTTCCGCGCAGCGGAAGCGTCGTGCGCGCCGGAATTTGAAGCTTTCCTGCACGAAGCCATGCAGGAGGGTTTGAGCTACGCCGCCGCGCGGCAGCGGGCGCTGGCCGCCCTCGGCGCGGACGGCGAATTACTGACAAGACCCAACGACATCCTGGCCTTTGAATACTGCCGCGCGATCATCCGGCAGGAAAGCGCTCTGCGCCCGCTCGCCGTCCTGCGCCCCGGCGACTATCACGCGGACGAGCCGGATGCGGAACACCCGTCGGCGACCGCCGTGCGGCGGCTGATCCTGACCGGCGGAGACTGGCGGCCGTATGTCCCGGCGGAATGCGCCTGCGAAGGGGCCGTGCCGCACGCGCTTTGCTGGGGCGAGCGCGCGATGCTCGCGCGCCTGCGCGGCATGGAGCAGGCAGACTGGGCGCGCGCCGCGCATGGCTCCGAGGGCCTGTGGTCCAAGGTGTGGAAGGCCGTCTTGTCGCAGCCGGACTATGAGAGCATCCTTGCCGCGGCGAAGTCGCGGCGCTATCCGCGTACCCGTCTGCAGCGGCTGCTGCTGTGCGCGTATCTCGGCATCAGTGAGGAATCGCTCCGGCAGACGCCGCCCTATGTGCGCGTGCTGGCCTTTGATGAGCGGGGACAGACCGTTTTGCGGCAGGCAAAAAAGAGCGGCGGCTGTATGCTTGTGAATGCCGGGCAGACGCCGCCGGACGCGGCGTATTATGAGCTGGAGCGCCGCGCCGCGGATCTGTATACGCTCTTTTCCCGCCCGGGCGCCCCATGCAGCGCCGGGACAGAACGCGGCACCCGGATCTATCAACGGAAACCTTAAATTTTGCGGTATTTTCCGAACCCCTCTTGACAAATCACGCCTCCTGTGCTACTGTGTTAATCACTTAATACAGCAGCACAGGAGGTGACTTCATGTCCTGGAAATTTCAGGCCGATCAACCCATCTATACGCAGCTCGTCGCGCGCTTGCAGCAGCAGATCGTTTCCGGCGTCTATCCGCCCGGGAGCAAGCTTCCATCGGTGCGCGAGCTTGCAGCCGATGCCGGTGCCAACCCGAATACCGTGCAGCGCGCCTTTGCCGAGCTGGAGCGCGCGGGACTGATCTACACGCAGCGCACCGCCGGCAAGTTCGTCACCGAGGATGCAGCCGCCGTCGCCGCTGCGCGCCGCTCGCTCGCCGAGGCGCAGACCCGGCAGTATCTCGCGGCCATGCGCGCGCTTGGCTGCGGAAAGCAGGAAATTCACAATCTATTCGATCAAATGGAGGAACAGGAACATGCCGATCTTTGAATGCCGCGCGCTGGAAAAGCGCTATGGCGCGGCCATGGCGCTCGACCATATCGATCTCGCGCTCGAACCTGGCCGTATCGTTGGCCTGCTTGGGCCAAACGGCAGCGGAAAATCCACCCTGATCAAGCTTGCCATGGGGCTGCTGCAGCCCACCAGCGGAGAAGTGCTGATCGGCGGCCAGGCACCGTCACCGCAGACCAACGCCATCGTGTCCTATCTGCCGGACCGCATCACGCTCAGCCCTTGGATGAAGACGCGCCAGCTGCTTGATTTCTATGGCGACTTCTTTGCCGATTTTGACCGCGCAGCCGCCGAACGGATGCTCTCGCAGCTCGGTCTGGATCTCAACCAGTCCGTCCGTCAGATGTCCAAGGGCATGAAGGAAAAGGTCCAGCTCGTGCTTACCATGAGCCGCAGAGCGAAGCTCTATCTGCTCGACGAGCCGATCGGCGGCGTCGATCCCGCCACGCGCGATTATATCCTGCATACCATTATTTCAAACTACAACCCCGAGGCTGCCGTCATCATCAGCACACACCTGATCGCCGATGTCGAGCCGGTGCTTGATGATGTCATTTTCCTCGATCATGGACACATCGCGCTGCACGAGAGCTGCGAGGAGATCCGCGAGACGCGCGGCCAGTCGGTCGACGCCCTGTTCCGGGAGGTATTCAAATGCTGGGAAAACTGATCAAACACGAGTTCCGCGCCACAGGCCGTCTGATGGCGCCGCTGTTCGGCGCGCTCTTGCTGCTGGCTGTCTTTTCCCGCGTCACAAATCAGATCCTGCAGCAGGTGCCGAATCCCACGCGCGTCCTCTATATTGTCAGCGTCCTGCTCGCCATTGTCTATGTGCTGGCGGGTCTTGGCGTGATGGTCTTCTCCACCGTTCTGATGATCAAGCGCTTCCACCAGAACTTCCTTACCGACGAGGGCTATCTCATGTTCACGCTTCCCGTCAGTGTCCACAGCCTGCTCTGGTCGAAGCTGATCACCGCCGCGCTCTTTTTCCTGTTCACGTTTGCGGCGGAGCTGCTGGCCCTCGCCATCGTGATCTGGCAGGGCGGCGTGTCAACAGAGCTATATAACAACTTTATATCCGGACTGCGCGAGCTGGGCAGCTATTACACCGGTAACGGCATCGCCATTGCGCTGGAGACCTTTGCGATGCTGTTCGTCAGCCTGCTTGTCACCTGCCTGCTGTTCTACGCGCCCATGTCCATCGGCTACAGCTTTGCCAACCATAAGGGGCTTCTTTCCGTCGTGTTCTATTTTGTCATTCAGGCCGTGCTGCAGATCTTCGGCGTCTTTACGCTTGCAGGCCTTGCAGATGACAGCTCCCTCCTGAACCACCTGCTGCAAAATGTCTTTTCAGGCGGCCGTATGGTCGTCGTCAATGGGGTCGTCAGTGAGGCTCCGCACGCCGTCGCCCAGTTTTTCCACGGTACCATGCTCCTGTCCCTGCTCGCAGATCTTGTCCTCGGCGCGATCCTCTATTTTCTCACCTCCTTCATGCTCCGCAAACGCCGGAACCTCCAGTAAGCGGCACAGCCGGCCTGCAGCCCGACGGCTGCAGGCTGTTTTTTGCGTTCCAGAAGAAAAATTGAAAATTATCCTTGCATTCTGGCGCATCCTGTGGTACTATATCTAGGCGTTTGAACCAAGGGAAGGGCAGTCTGCCTTTTTACAGAAATCTGATGAGAGAGGTGAAACTCATGAAGGAAGGTATCCATCCCAAGTACGAACAGACTACTATCAGATGCGCGTGTGGTGCAGTTATTGAGACTGGTTCTACAAAAAAGGACATCAAGGTTGAAATTTGCTCCAAGTGTCACCCGTTCTACACCGGCAAGCAGAAGCTTGTTGACACCGGTGGACGTGTTGACCGTTTCAACAAGAAATACGGCCTGAAGTAAGAAGCAAGTCCGCACCAGCGTATTGGTGCGGGCTTTTTTCATATCTGCGAAACTTGTCGCAAACGAGAGAGGCTCTGATTTGCGCAGCAATTGGGGACTTGGGCAGAGATTCCCCAGAATTCGGAGGAAGTATGGAACAGACCAGACAGGCGGCGGGCGAAAAGGCAGTCTTAGCGGGACTGGACGCCGCCTGCTTTACAAGAGAAGAAACAGCGAGCGAAACGTCGCTCGAGGAATTGCAGGCGCTTTTGGAGACGGCGGGCGGCGAGTGCGTCGGAACGGTTTTGCAGTCGCGCCCGACGCCGGACCCGCACAGCTTCGTCGGTCAGGGCAAGGCAGAGGAAATCCGCGATCTGGTCAAGGAAACGGGCGCGAAGCTTGTGATTTTTGACAACGACCTTACGCCGTCTCAGATCAAGGCGCTTGAGAGCATTACGGGCGCGTCGGTTCTCGACAGAAGCGCGCTGATTCTCGATATTTTCGCGCAGAGAGCCAAGACCCGCGAGGGAAAACTCCAGGTCGAGCTTGCGCAGTATCAGTATTATCTGCCGCGGCTTACCGTCTGGAACGAGACGATGGGCAGACTTGGCGGCGGCATCGGCACGAGAGGACCGGGCGAGACGCAGCTCGAGACCGACAAGCGGCACATCCGCTCGCGTGTGGCGAAGCTCCGGCAGGAACTTCTGGAGGTGCGGCAGGTGCGCGGCGTGCAGCGCAGGCAGCGGATGAAAAATAATGTTCCGGTTGTGGCGCTGGTCGGCTACACGAACGCGGGCAAGTCGACGATTTTAAACGCTCTCACGGGCGCGGATATTCCGGCAAACAACCGTCTTTTTGACACGCTCGACACGACGACCCGGCAGCTGACGGTGTCCGATACCTGTCAGGTGCTGCTGTCAGATACAGTCGGATTTATCGCGAAGCTGCCGCACCATCTGGTGGAGGCGTTCAAGGCGACGCTCGAGGAGCTCGAGTATGCGGACGTTTTGCTGCATGTCATCGACGCGTCCGACCCCGAGCGGCAGGAGCACATGGCAGTTGTTGAGCGGTTAATTGAGCAGCTGGCAAAGCCCGGCGTACCGGTCATCCGGTGCTACAATAAGTGCGATCTGCTTCCGGACGACGATCTGCCGCGCGAGACGGGAAGCGTCTGCATCTCGGCCAAGACCGGCGCGGGTGTGGACGAGCTTCTCAAAAAGATCGAGCAGGAGCTCGGCAAGGGGCTGCATCAAGCTGTGTTTCTGCTGCCATATTCCATGGCGGGCTTTCTCGATACGCTGCACCAGAATGCGAAGGTGCTGCGTGTTGACTATCAGGGCGAGGGCATTGAGGTCGAGGCGATCGTTGACGAGGTGCTTTTCGGCAAATTATCCGCGTACCGAAAGGAGTAACAGATGGAAGACTATCTGGTGCCCCGCGGCGTGGGGCGGGCGGAGTATATCGAAAAGAAGTCGCGCTTTTTGGGCGGTGTGTATCCGGTAACATCGGAGCAGGAGGCAAAAGAGATTTTGGAGCGCGTGCGCAAGCAGCACTATGACGCGCGGCACAACTGCTGGTGCTACATTTTAAAAAGCGGCCAGAAGCGCTACAGCGACGACGGCGAGCCGCAGGGCACGGCCGGTCAGCCGATGCTGAACGTGTTTGAGCGCGAGGGGTTAGTGGACGTGCTGTGCGTTGTGACGCGCTATTTTGGCGGCATTCTTCTTGGCGCGGGCGGGCTTTGCCGGGCGTACACAAAGGCGGCGAAGGACGCGCTGGACGCGGCGGGAATTTCTAGAATGCAGCCGTGGCTCCGGCAGCAAATCACCGTTCCCTATGCGCTTTTTGAGCGGGCGAAGCTTCTCATCGCGGCGCAGGAGGGCACGGTCGAGGACGCGCAGTATGGGGCGGACATTCTCATCACCTACCGCATTCCGGAGGGAGCGGACGAACGGCTCCGGACGGCGCTGCGGGAGGCCTCCAGCGGGAGCGTCGTACCGTCGCTTCTGGAAGAGATTTTCTGCGCCGGTTAAACAAAACATACAGAAAATTCAAAGTTTCGACATTTTTCCATGCTATCGTATACATGAAGGAGTGAGCGTATGACCATCCGCGAACGACTCGAACAGCAGGAATACATGCTCCTTGCGCCGAACGCGCAGAAGGCGGCGGAGACGAAGGGCAGGCTCTATCCGGCGGAGGAAAACGAGGTGCGCACATGCTACCAGCGGGACGCGGACCGGATCGTCCACAGTAAGTCTTTTCGCCGGCTCATGCACAAGACGCAGGTCTTTCTCTCGCCCGAGGGGGACCACTACCGCACGCGCATGACCCACACGCTGGAGGTCAGCCGGATCGCAAGGACGATCTGCCGCGCGCTGCGGCTGAATGAAGACCTTGCCGAGGCCGCGGCCTACGGGCACGACCTGGGGCACACGCCGTTCGGTCACGCGGGCGAGGCTGCGCTGTCTGATATGATGGGAACGCCGTTTCACCATAATGAGCAGTCGCTTCGCGTGGTGGATAAGCTCGAGCGCGATGGCGACGGGCTGAACCTTACCTATGAGGTGCGCATGGCGATTCTCGGACACACAGGGCCGAGGATCCCCGAGACGCTCGAGGGGCAGGTCGTGCGCACGTCCGACCGCATTGCGTACATCAACCACGACATCGACGATGCGATCCGCGCGGGGATCTTATCCGAAAGCGACATTCCAAAGGACATCGCGGACGTTCTGGGCGCGTCGCATTCGGCGCGCATCAATACGCTCGTGGAGGACATGATCTCAAACACGCAGAACACGGGCGTTTTATCCATGCATCAGGAGGTCTCCGACGCGATGGGCGCGCTGCGTACGTTCATGTTTGAGAGAGTTTATACGAACCCGGTTGCCAAGGGCGAAGAGGCCAAGGCAAAGGATATCATGCGCAAGCTCTTTGACTACTACTATTCGCATCCCGACAAGCTGCCGGCGGATTTTATTCCGCAGCTGGATTTTGACGGTATCAGCCGGACAATCTGCGATTACATCGCCGGGATGACCGACAAATACGCGATTTATACATATTCTGAAATTTTCATCCCCACCGCTTGGCAGGTGCGATGAAGAAGGGAGACAAGCATGCCGTTTCCGCCTGCGTTTCTGGACGAACTGAATAACAGAAACCCGATCGAGGACGTGGTGGGACAGTATGTGACGCTGACGCGGAAGGGCTCGAACCTATTTGGCCTGTGCCCGTTCCACTCGGAGAAAACGCCGTCTTTTTCCGTCGCGCCGGACAAGGGGATTTACTACTGCTTTGGCTGCCACAAGGGAGGCGGCGCGGTCAATTTCATCATGGAAATTGAATCGCTGAGCTACCCCGATGCGGTGCGGTTTCTCGCCAAGCGGGCGGGAATGGAGGTGCCGGAGGACGAGGCGTACCAGTCGCAGTACCAGAAGCAGGAACGGCTGTGGGCGCTTTGCAAAGATGCGGCGCGGTTTTTCCACCAGAAGCTGTTAGAGCCCTGCGGCGAGCAGGCGCGGGCGTATATCATAAAGCGCGGGCTGAGCAAGGCTACCGTGACCAGATTTGGACTCGGATTTTCGCCCAATGAATGGTCGGCGCTGCTTGACGCGATGACGGAAAAAGGCTACGCACGGGAGGAAATTCTGGAGGCCGGGCTTGCCGTCTCGGGCAAAAACGGCGGCATGTACGACCGGTTCCGAAACCGCCTCATGTTCCCGATCATCGACATCCGGGGCAACATCATCGGCTTCGGCGGGCGCGTGATGGATGATTCCACGCCGAAGTATTTAAACTCGCCCGAGACGCTGATCTTCAACAAACGGAAAAATTTGTTTGCCCTCAACATTGCAAAAAAGAGCAAACAGGGGAGGATCATCCTGACGGAAGGCTACATGGATGCGATTTCGCTGCATCAATACGGCTTTGACTGCGCGGTCGCGTCGCTTGGCACATCGCTCACGGAGGAGCACGCGAACATTCTGGCAAAATACACCGATCAGGTGGTGCTCACGTACGACGGAGACGAGGCCGGACAGAACGCGACCCGGCGCGCGATCCCGATGCTGGAAAAAACGGGGATCCAGGTGAAGGTCCTTCGGATGCAGGGGGCAAAGGACCCCGACGAGTTTTTGAAAAAATACGGCGCGGACCGGTTTTCGCTCTTGCTTGACCAATCGGAGAACCAGGCGGAATACCGGCTCGAGAGCCTGAAGCGGAAGTTTGATCTCACGCAGGATGAGCAGCGCGTGCAGTTTTTGCAGCAGGCGGCCGAGCTCGTTTCGAGCTTCCCCAGCGCGGTGCAGCGCGAAGTCTACGGCGCGAGAGCCGCCGAGGCGGCGGGCATTACGACGCAGGCGATGAAGCTGGAGGTCGATAAGGCCTACAAAAAGCGCCGCCGGCAGGAGGAAAAAAAGCAGCTTGCGCAGGACTTATCGCCTGCGCGCCAGCTCTCGCCGCAGATTCAGGGCATCCGGTACGACAATGTGCGCTCGGCGATGGCGGAGGAAGGGCTTTTGCGGCAGGTGCTGAAAGAACCGGAGCTTTTGCGGGATATCGATGTAACGCCGGAGCAGTTTTCTTCCCCGCTTCTGGGGCGGGCATTCGCAGCTTTGCAGCGGCAGCACGCGCAGGGGCAGACGGTAACGCTTTCAAACCTCGGCGCGGAATTTACCCCGCAGGAGATGTCGCACCTGTCACAGGTCGCGCAGCGGCGCGACACGACGCTTTCCGAACAGGCGCTCAAGGATTACATCCGCATCATCACCGAGGAGTACGCAAACGCCAGGCTGTCGGGGCCCGAGGGGTTACTTCAGCTGGCGCAGAGGAAAAAACGAATGGAACACGGAGGTTAGACGATGACAAAGGAACTGGAACTGCTGGGGAAAATGGATCTGACCGAAGAAAACCGCGCGAAATTGCAGGCGCTGCTCGAAGAGTCCAAAAAGACGGGCAAGGTCGCGTCCAAGAAGCTGGTCGAGACGCTTGACGCCGTGGATGCGACCGAGGAGCAGACCGAGAAATTCTATGACGTTCTGGAAGCGGCGGGCGTGGAGATCGACGTTTCGGACGTGCTTGACCTCATCGGGACCGCCGAGCTCGACAACCCGACGCTTGGCGAAATGCGGGCCATCGAGGATGAGGGCATCGACGTTTCCAACGAAAATATCGAGGACATCGACGACTCCAACGTCAAGCTCGACGACCCCATCCGGATGTATCTCAAGGAGATCGGCAAAATCAAGCTGCTTTCTCCGGAGGAAGAGCTTGAGGTCGCGAAAAAGATGGTCGAGGGCAGCGAGCAGGAGAAGGATGCGGCGCGCAAGCGCATGTCGGAGGCCAACCTCCGGCTTGTTGTGTCGATCGCCAAGCGCTATGTGGGGCGCGGGATGCAGCTTCTGGACCTCATTCAGGAGGGAAACCTCGGGCTTATGAAGGCAGTCGAAAAATTCGACTACACGAAGGGCTATAAATTCTCGACCTATGCCACCTGGTGGATCCGGCAGTCCATCACGCGCGCGATCGCCGATCAGGCGAGAACCATCCGTATCCCGGTGCATATGGTCGAGACGATCAACCGCGTGTTGCGCACGTCGCATTCCATGGTGCAGAAGCTCGGCCGTGAGCCGACGACGACGGAAATTGCGCAGGAGCTCCACATGGAGGTCTCCAAGGTCGAAGAAATCCTGAAGATCGCGCAGGAGCCGGTGTCGCTGGAAACGCCGATCGGCGAGGAAGAGGACAGCCATCTGGGCGATTTCATTCAGGACGACGAAGCGTCCCAGCCGTCGGAGGAGGCGTCCTATACGCTGCTGCGCGAGCAGCTTGAAGAGGTGCTCTCTACGCTCACGCCGCGCGAAGAGCAGGTGCTTCGCATGCGCTTCGGACTTGTCGACGGTAAGCCCCATACGCTTGAGGAGGTCGGCAAGGAGTTTGACGTGACGCGCGAGCGTATCCGCCAGATCGAGTCTAAGGCGCTTCGCAAGCTCCGGCACCCGTCAAGAAGCAAAAAGCTGCGCGATTTCCTCAATTGATTGCATCCGGAAAGCGCCCGGCTGAAAATTTTTCTTGACATTGCGGAAAAATTCCGTATCATAAGACGTGTCTTAATTACCAAATTACCGTTTTACGGAGGCATTTGTCATGTTTGAGAAAATCCAATCCTATCTGGCCAACCAGCTGGACATCTCGCCCGACGATATCACGCGGGACACGACGTTTGAAAGTCTGGGTATCGATTCTCTGGATACTGTCGAGATGGTCATGGATCTGGAAGAGCAGCTGGGTGTTGATCTGGAACTTGAAGAAAAGCTCACGACGGTGGGCGAGCTGGTCGAATTTGTGGCAAGCAAGCTCGACTGAGCGTTTTTAAAAACCGGAGATCCGGTACGCAGTCAGGCTGCACTACTCGGGGAGATAGCGGTGCCTTGTTACCCGCAATCCGCTACAGCGGGGAGGAATTCCCGACGGAGGGTGCGTATTGTGTCGTCTGACCCATATAAGCGGCGTTGAAGATTTGGTCTTACGCAATAGGGCTCTGTGAACCGTGTCAGGTGGGGAACCAAGCAGCACTAAGCAGTCCACCCTGTGTGCCGTGAGGCAGCCGTTTCCGAGCTGGCTGTATGGGTAACGGATGTAGTGCGTATTCGATGGAGGGTGTGCAGTCTGACTGTGTACCGGAAAAGATCCCTCTGACACAACTGGGTTGTGTCAGAGGGATTTATTTATATCAGAAAGCGCTGGAATTAACCTGCCGGGAAGTTCGTAGGGGTCGATGCCCACATCGCCCCGGCAGTATGCACCATTTTTACGGAACTCTTCGGCGAATTCGTTCGTGCCCAACGGGGCGATGTGGGCATCGCCCCCTACGCAGGACAGGAGTCTGGCTTAACAAGCCCTACTTTGGTGCTTCCATTTTCCTTGGGAATTGTGTATAATAAATTCTGTATGACAGAAGGTAGGTGACTGGCGTGTATCAGGCTTTGTATCGGAAATACCGGCCTCAGACGTTTTCGGACGTGGTGGGGCAGAAGGGCGTGACGGATACGCTGCGCGCGCAGATCGAGACGGGAAAGCTCAGCCACGCGTATCTGTTCACCGGCACGCGGGGCACGGGCAAGACCTCCTGCGCGAAAATTCTCGCCAAGGCCGTCAACTGCCTCGACCCGCAGGACGGCAATCTCTGCAACTGCTGCGCGGCCTGCAGGGCCATCGACGACGGAAGCTGCATGGACGTGCTGGAAATCGACGCAGCGTCGAATAACGGCGTGGACTCGGTGCGCGTGCTGCGCGACGACGCGATCTATACGCCAAGCGAGGTCAAACGGCGCGTGTACATCATCGACGAGGTGCACATGCTGTCCATTGCGGCGTTCAATGCGCTTTTAAAGATCATCGAAGAGCCGCCCGAGCACCTGATTTTCATTCTGGCGACGACGGAGCTCAACAAGGTCCCGGCGACGATTTTATCGCGCTGCCAGCGCTTTTCGTTCCGCCGGCTGCGCCCCGAGGACATCGCGGGCAGACTCAACTTTATCGCCTATCAGGAGGGCATCCAGATCGCACCGGCGGCGCTGCGGCTTTTATCGAGGCTTGCCGACGGCGCGATGCGAGACGGTGTGAGTTTACTTGACCAGTGCGCGTCTGCGTGTCAGGGAGAGCTGACAGAAGAGCTCGTGTGCCAGACGCTGGGGCTTGCCGGTGTGAAGCGCACGGGAGAGCTCTTAATGGCGGCAGGAAAGCAGGATACGGCGCAGGCGCTTTCGATCTTTGAGGCGCTATACGCGGAAGGAAAAGATCTGGGCGCGCTTTTTGACGAGCTGTCGGCGCTGTGCCGGGATCTGCTGGTGTTGAAGGCTGCGCCCAAAAGCGGCGTTTCGATGTTATCCGGCATTGCGGATGAGTCGCAGGCCGCAGAGCTCGAGAAGCTCTTTGCTCCGGCGGAGCTGCTGCGGGATCTGACGCTCGTGCAGGCGGCCAAGGGCGCGGTCGGCAAAAACGCGGATGCGCGGGTCGCAGCGGAGCTCTGCCTGATGCAGCTGTGCGAGCCCAGTTTGAAGCTGGATGCGCAGTCGCTCGGCGCGCGGGTTTCGAAGCTCGAAGAGCGGCTGGCGACGGGAAATTTCACCCCGGCAAAGCAGCCCGCAAAGGCGGAAAACGCGCAGGATGACAATGAAGACGACGACCGGCCGCCGTTCCCGGACGACGCGGACGACCCGCTGGCAGGGTTTGCACCGCCGATGGATGCGCGGGAGGCGGAAAAGCCGCAGGAGAAGAAGGCAACCGATGGCGCGCAGGAGGAGCTGGACCGGCGCTGGCCGGAGCTGGCCGCAAGCCTCAGAGAAGGACTCGGCGTGCGCGAACGCGGTTTCTTCGCGCCGGGAGGGCCTGTGCGGCCAAGGCTGAAGGGCGATACCCTGATCCTGACTGCGCCGTCGCAGTTTGTGCTGGATATCATCAAGAGCCCCAACGTGCAGAAAATCGCGGCAGAGAAGGTAAGCGCATTCTTTGGCCGGCCCATGCAGGTGCAGTTCGCGCTGGCGGGGCAGCTGGACGCGTCGGGGAAGGACCCGATGGATGCGCTGCTCGCGCTCGGAGAAGAGCACAGCGACATTATGACGATCAAATAATTTTTACGATTTCGATAAAGGAGAATTTGACATGGCAAAAGGCGGATTTCGCGGCGGCATGCCCATGGGCGGCATGAACCAGATGCAGATGATGAAGCAGGCGCAGAAAATGCAGCAGGATCTTCTCAAAATGCAGCAGGAGATGGAAGAAAAGCAGTATGAGGCCACGGCGGGCGGCGGCGTGATCACGGCGGTCGTGAGCGGCAAGCGCGAGCTCGTGCGCGTGACGATCGACCCGGAGGCGGTCGACCCCGACGATGTAGAAATGCTGCAGGATATGGTCGTCGCGGCGGTCAACGAGGCGATGCGCAAGGCGGAGGCAGACTCCGCACAGAACATGAGTAAGCTCACGGGCGGTCTCAATCTGGGCGGTCTGTTCGGATGAGGACATTTCCGGCCGCTTTGGAGCGGCTCAGCGAACAGTTTGCGCGCCTGCCCGGGATCGGCAGCAAGACGGCGCAAAGGCTTGCGTTTCAGGTGCTGTCCATGCCGCAGGAGCAGGCGCAGGAGTTTGCCGACGCGATTCTGGACGCAAAGCGCTCGATCCACACGTGCCCAGTGTGCCAGAATCTGACGGACGAAGAGATGTGCCCGATCTGCGCGGATGAGACGCGCGACCATTCGACCATCTGCGTGGTGGCAGAGCCGCGGGACGTGATCGCGATGGAGCGCTCGCGCGAGTATACGGGCGTGTACCATGTGCTGCATGGGGTCATTTCGCCCCTTAACCACGTGGGGCCGGATGATATCCGGATTCGGGAGCTCCTGGCGCGCTTGCAGGACGGCAGCGTGCAGGAGGTCATCATGGCGACGAACCCGGACACCGAGGGCGAGGCCACGGCGATGTATCTGTCGAGGCTCCTTCGGCCCATCGGCGTAAAGGTGACACGGCTTGCCTACGGGATTCCTGTTGGCAGCCAGTTGGAGTATGCGGATGAAGTGACGCTTCTCCGGGCACTCGAGGGGCGCAGAGAGATGTAAAAATACCCTGACTCATTTTCGTATGGGTCAGGGCTTTTTTATGCTCAGACCGGCGCGGCGGCTTTCAGCGGCAGGACGATCTGGAGGCAGAATGTGCCGCAGCTGGCTTTGAACTCGCACAGACCGCCGGAGCGGGCGGCGATGGTCTGGATGCTTTGGCAGCCGTAGCCGTGCCCCTTGCGCGCGGTGACGGGGCGGCCGTCCGGCGAGAGGGTGAGCTCCCCGGCGTAGGGGTTTTTGACCTCAATGAGGAGCTTTCCGAGCCGGACAGCACAGTAGAGCGAGACAGTGCGCTCGTTTTCCGGTAGTGCGGCGACGGCGTGCAGTGCGTTTTCGAGCGCGTTTGACAGCACGGCGCACAGCTCGGCGTCCGAAATGTCAAGCGCCTGCGGAAGCCTTGCGTCTACATCGAGCCGCGCCCCCGCATGCTGCGCCTTTTCCGCAAACGACGAGCACAGCAGACTCACCAGCTCATTTTCGCAATAACGCCGGGGCGTGATGGTTTCGATATCGGACTGCACCTTGCGGATATACGCCGCCGCTTGCTCGGGCTTTCCCGCCGCGATGAGCCCTTCGAGCATGGTCAGATGGTGGCGCATGTCGTGCTGATAGATGGCCGTCTGCGTCTGCACGCGGCGCAGCGTGTTTATCTGCGTCTGTGCCTGCGACCATTTGACCTCCAGCATGGAGCTTTGCAGCTCTGCCTGATAGCTGCGCTCCGCCTGCGCGTGGTAGGCAGTGAGAAACGCCACGTAAAACGCAATGAGCAGCGCCGGGAGCGATTCGTTGATGGCGCGGACGCCGGAATAGAGCGCGTTTGAGTAGATGGTGGTGGCGTAATCAAAAAAATAATACGCCACGGGAAGCGCACCGAACAGCCACAGCGCCGCTCTGGAGCACGTCATCGCCTCATGCGCAGCGCGGACAAAATAGCGCCGGAGGATGAAAAACAGCGGGACGATGAGCGCCGTGTAGCAGATTTGCCCCGCAAGCTCGGAGCGCGCCGCCATCGCGACGACCATGCGCACCCAGTTTGGAAGCTCACAGCACAGATACGCCGTGTACACGCTGACGAGCGCCACGCCGATCGTCCGTTTGAGCGCAAACACGAGCAGCAGCATCAGCGGCAGGTGCACGATCACGGGATAGAGCTTTTTCACCGTTTCCAGCCCAAACACGGCGTGAAGCAAAACCTGAAGCGCCAGAAATACCGGGCACATAAGCGCGACCAGCCGCTTCTGGCGCGGTGTTTCGCAGCCGCCGGAGATCTCTGCGCTGAGAAGAATCCCGAAAACGAGAACGCAGCCATAGTTTACGGAGCTGAGAATCCGAAGCACCATCGATCAGCCCTCCCGCTGCTCGAACAGCAGCGCCATATAGTCCTTCTGAAGCTGCGGGTACAAAAGCCGCGATACCGGCAGGCTCTGCCCCGAAAAGGTCTGCACGCCGGCAGAAGACAGCTCGCGGATCTGCAGCATATTGACGATATACGACCGGTGGATGCGCATAAACTCAGAACGAGAGAGCAGCAGCGGTTCAAATTCCCGCAGCACACCCACAACCTCGCGCACCTGACCGTCAATCATATTGAAATAAAGGTGCTTGCCGCTGACCTCCACATACGAAAGCTCCGAAAACGGCACGCGGATGAACGTGCCGTTCGACTTGAGCGTCAGTGCCTCCTGCGGCTTCTGCTCGCGAAGGTAGAGGCGGCTGAGCAGCGGAAAGAGCTTTTTCGCCGTGATGGGCTTGAGCAGGTACTCGAGCGCCTGCACGCCGTAGCTCTCATACGCAAAGCCTGGAGAGGAGGTAAGAAACACGATGTCCGCCGCGCTGTCAAACGTGCGGATTTCGCGCGCAGCCGCCATGCCGCTCGTTCCGGGCATCATCACATCGAGAAGATAGAGCGTGAAGCGCTCCTTCCGCGCCGCCTCCAGAAGCTCCCCGGCGTTATGAAACAGATGCAGGCGCACTGCCGCGTGCTGCTGCTCCTGCCATGCGCGCAGAAGAGACTCAACGGCTTTCAGTTCCTCGAGCTGGTCGTCGCATACCGCAATGTTCACAGTCTCACGCCCCTTTTCCGGCAGAATTTTTCTCTCAGCAACATTCTAGCATAAATTGCGGCGGCTTTCCAGCGGCGGTTTGCATTTCATACCGCAAAAACCTACATTTCGTGCCGCCGGCTCCAAAACGCCGGGATGCGGTGCTATACTCAAAGGGTAAGGAATTGGACACTTAATGGGGAAGGAGGCGCGGCAGATGCCGGGATGGTTCGGATGGCTCCTTGCGGGCATCAGCACCGGGGGATTCGTTTCTCTCTGGTTCTGGGAGGTCCGGCGGGTTTTGCGGAACTATCGGAGCATGGTGCAATGCGCGGCCGGTCAGCTCGTTTCCTGCCGCAAAAGGCTCGCGCAATCTCAGCAGGATGCAGCGCTTCTGGAGGTCCTGCGGCGCAGCGAGAGCATTTACCGGCAGGCGGCAGAGCACTACAATACTGCGCTCTGCAAGCCCTGGACGTATTTGCCGGGGCGGCTGCTCGGCTTCCGGAAAGCGCCCGCGGATATCCCCATTCCACCCGAGGCAGAGTGCGGTGGAAGCGAAAAGAAAGGAAAAACAGCATGAAAAAACGAATTTTGGCACTTTTACTGGCGCTGTGCATGATCGCGTCGCTCGCGGCGTGCGGCGGTGCGGACGATACCGAAGAGCCGGAGGAAACGGCCTCCGCGGCAGACGAAACGCTCGAACCGTCCGAAGAGGCGGCCGAACCGGCTGAAGAGACAGTTTCCGCCGACGCAGGAAGCTGGTCGATCTACTGGTATCTGTGCGGCAGCGACCTGGAGTCCGGCGGCGGCTTTGCCACGGGCGATCTGAGTGAGCTCTTGGAGGTGCAGCTTCCCGAAGACGTGAACGTGGTCATCGAGACCGGCGGCGCGTCCGTATGGCAGAACGATGTGGTGGACGCCTCCAAGCTCCAGCGCTGGGTCTATAACAGCGAGGGCTTACAGCTCATCGACGAGCAGCCGTCTGCCAGCATGGGTCAGGCGCAGACGCTGGCGGACTTTTTGCAGTTTGCCAAGACGAATTATCCTGCCGAGCGCACGGCGGTGCTGTTCTGGAACCACGGCGGCGGCTCGGTCTCCGGCGCGGCATTTGACGAACTGTATGAGCTGGACTCTTTGACGCTCGATGAGATGTACGCGGCATTTTCCAGCGTCTGGACGCCGTCGGCAGACGAGCAGCCGCTCGAACTCATCGGCTTTGATACCTGCCTCATGGCGACGGTAGACGTTGCGTATACGTTCTCCGACATTGCAAAATATCTGGTTGCATCCGAAGAGACCGAGCCCGCAAACGGCTGGTACTACTCGCAGTGGGTCGGCGCACTGGCACAGGACCCGAGCATGGATGGCGCGCAGCTTGGCGAGATTATCTGCGACGCGTACATGGCGGGCTGCGAAGCGGTCGGCACGCAGGACAACACGACGCTTTCGGTGACGGACCTCTCCAAGGTCGGAACCCTTCTTTCGGCGTACGAGACCTTTGGTGCGGAAGCGCTCAGCGCAGCTTGCACCGACCCGGCGTTCTTCTCACAGTTTGCGCGCGCAGCGCAGCGCAGCGAAAACTACGGCGGCAACACCAAAGAGCAGGGCTACACCAACATGGTAGACCTCGGGCACATGGCGCGGCTGACGGTCGATACGCTGCCGTCGGCGCAGGCGGTGCTGGATGCGCTGGACGATTGCGTGCTGTATCAGGTGAACGGACAATACCGCACCGAGGCGACAGGCCTTTCGTGCTACTACTCCTATAACGGTGACGTGGGCGACCTCAACGGCTTTATCAGCCTCGGCGCAAGCACGGCGTTCAAGTATTTCTATTCCTATGAGCTGACCGGAGAACTCGATGAGAGCGGCATGGAATACATCGTCGACATGGACATTACCGAGCTTCCCGAGCGCAAGACGCTCGACACCATGGGCTGGGACGGCAAGACGCTGGACCTCGATGAGACCGGCAGCGCCGTGCTGACGCTCGGTCCCGACGCGGCGGACGTTCTGGCTTCGATCGGCTTCTCGCTTTACTACGTCGACGCTGACAATGATCTGATGCTCCTTCTCGGCACGGACAACGACATGAACGCCGATTGGGAAACCGGCGTGTTCTCCGACAATTTCCGCGGCGTCTGGGGCGCGCTGGACGGCAGCCTTGCATACATGGAGCTGAGCTATGAGGGCGAGGATTACAACCTCTACTCCGTGCCGATTCTGCTGAACGGCGAGGAATACAACCTCCAGATCGCCTACGACTTCTCGAGTGAGCAGTGGAGCATTCTGGGCGCACGTCAGGGCATTGACGATTCCGGCATGGCGGATAAGGAGCTGCGGCTTTTGCAGCCGGGTGACGAGGTGACGCTGGTATGGTACATGACAGACCTTTCCACCGATGCAGACCCCGAGGCGTATACGGCCGATACTGTTGTCATCAGCGAAAATACAGCCTTCGGCGAGATGCAGCTTCCCGACGGGCAGTACGCGATGCTCTTTGAGATGTACGATGCGACCGGCGCGAGCGCGCTTTCCGATGTTGTGCTGTTTGACTGCGCAAACGGTGAGATCATGACCACCGTGTTCTGAAATCGTTTATTAAAAAATAGAAATATAGAAAGAGAGAAAAATCATGAAAAAGAACCTGAAAGCCATCGTATCCATCATTCTGGTGCTGGGACTGCTTGTCTGCCTGACCGGCTGCGGCGAAAATGAGAAGAAGCAGGAAGCCATCGATGAGTTCAACACCACCGCTGCCGCGTTCAACGCGGTCAAAGATCTCGTCAACGCCAACGCCTCCGAGATCCCCGAAGACGTCATCGCCGACTGCCAGGACATGGCGGAGCTGCTGAACCAGTATCAGGGCTTTCTCCAGGGCGACGATGAGTACAGCGATGATCAGTATGACCAGATGATCGAATGGTTCCATTCTGTGCAGGACTGGACTGTTGAGATCGGTGACGCCCTGAATGCGGAGTTCGGCGGTTAAGGACCCTTTAGCGCCTGTTTTCTTCGTATAAAAATCTCTGGCCTATTTTGCATAGGTCAGAGATTTTGTATATCAGTGGGAAAGATAGACGCTTTCCAGAAGCTCTTTTCCGGTTCTTGTTTTGAAAATTGCGTCGTTCATGTGACGGATGTTGCTTTCCGGAAGATTGCTTTCCTCGGCGTTTACGCGATAGTCGGCCTCGATTAAAATTTGATGGTCCGCGACCAGCCAGACAATGCGCTCGAGCTGATCGGCGGGAATGTCGGTACCGGCAAAAAAATCCCGTGTGAGCGGCGCGCCCTCGAGCTGCTGATAGTTGCCGTTCGTGTTGCCGTATTTTTCGCGGCACAGGGGGCAGGCAATATCGTGGACGATGGCGGCGAGCTCCAGCGTTTGAAGTGTGTCTTCCGGCAGACCCTCGCATGCGCCGATGGTGGCGGCATAGGCGTGGACCTTCAGAAAGTGGTTGATGTCGTGTTGGTTTCCGTTCGAGAAGAGGATCATCTTCTTCATGGCTTCCGCAACGGTCATAAAAATCCTCCTTACGATTCTGCGTCCGTGCTTTCCGGCGGGGTCAGGAACCAGTCGATGTAGTCTGTGGGATGCGCGATGGAGCCGCGCGTGGTGTAGACGGCGAGGTGCTTGAAGAGCACAGGGGTAATGTAGCTGCGCTCGCAGAGCCGCTTATAGAGGTTGTAGCTGTTGCCGTTGTTGGCGAGCGCCTGATTGCAGAGGTTCAGCATGACGCTGTCGTCGAGTCCGCCGTAGCACATGGAGCCGTAGACGGAGAAGAACGGGGAGAGGTCAAAGTTATTGGACAGGCGGATTTCTCCGTAGTAGAGGTCAAAATTGCCGGTTTGCAGGGCCTGCCGGTATTCAGACAGCTCCATCGTCTTGAGCGTCAGCTTGAAGCCGAGGGCGTTGAGGGCGTTCACAACCTCCGTCGCCGCCTCGACACGCTGATAGCTCGACGAGCAGACGATCATCGTGCCGGAGACGGGGACCGCGTAGCCGAGCGATGACACGTACAGATCGAGCGTCCCGTCATGGTCCATGTCCTCTACCGACGCGCTCTCCAGCTGCTGCTGGAACTTTGTGAGGCTGTAGCTATACGTATTGGCGAGCTTCACGTCGTAGAACGGGGCGTCGGGGCTTGCGGGCAGAACGGCCGCCTGCGCGAAGCCGCCCATGATGTCGGTCGCGATGTGCTCGCGGTCGATGGCGTAGGTGATGGCGCTGCGAAGGCCGTAGTTCGAGAAGACCTTGCTGTTGATATTATAGCCGACGTACTGCATGATGGGGCTTTTTGCGTCCCAGAGCTCATAGTCGTTGTGGAAGCCGGCGAAGGCGGCGGAATTGGGGTCGGTGAGGACGAGGTTCACATTTTCGTACTCGAAGTTGTCGCGCACCTCGGAGGTCTTTTCGACCAGCGTCAGGGAAATTTCGTCGAAGTCTACGATGGGAGCTGCTGTCTGCCACCAGTTGGCGTTCCGGACAAGGCGGGTGTCGCTTTCCATGACGTAGGGCCCCGAGCCAAGAGGGGATGCTTCGTCGACAGAGCCGTCTTTGATGATCGGAATGTCGAGAAGAAGCGGCAGACACTCATAGGCCGTGTCGGTGGTGAGCGTCAGGGTCGTCTCGTCGTCTGCGGTGATGGACAAAACATGGCGCAGGCGGGAGCCATAGTAGACCGTACCGCGTGAGGAAAGAAGCGAATAGGCTGCGTCCTGCGCGGTGACGGGGCTTCCGTCGGAGAAGCGGGCTTCGGGCCTTAGATGGACGGTTGTGGTGAGGCCGTCGCCAGATACGTCGTAGCTTTCAGCCAGAACCGGGGAGACCTCGAAGGTTTCACTGCCGACGACAAACAGGGGCTCATAGAGAAACGAGAGGATGCAGCGGTTATTGAGACTCTCACAGTTATACGGGTGCACGCCGTAGCTTTTCTGATAGGCAAGGCCAAAGGCAGAGATGTCGTTGAAGACCTCGGTCACGACGGCGGTTGTCTCCGGGGCGGCGGCTTCCTCCGCGGCGGCAGCCTCCTGCTCGGCCTGCGTTTGGTCGGCGGTTTTGCCGGTAAACTTGCTCGTGAACCATGAAAAATCCAGCTTTCCGCCCGAGCAGCCGGTGAGCAGGCTCAGAAAAAGCGCAAAGATGAGAAGAACCGAAACGCGTTTTTTCATGTCGCGGCCTCCTCGGGGAGCTTGATGATGCCCGTGTGCGAGCCGCGATGGCCCTTGGTATAGCGGTGGGACCAAAACCGGTCGGGCTGGCACATGGTGCAGGCCGGACTCACATCGATTTTTGTTACGCCCGCGCGTGTGAGCCAGAGCTTATTTAAGCCCTTGTTGTCGACAAAGTACTTTTCTCCGCGCTTTTCGATAAAGGCGTTTGCCTCGTCTCCAAACGCTCGCAGCATCGCCTGCGGGACATCAATGTCCGTTTCAAAACAGCACTGCGAAATGCTCGGGCCGATGGCCGCACAGATGTCTTCAGGTCTGGAGCCGAATTCCGCAATCATTTTCTCGACAGCCTTGCGGGCAATGCCGTTTGCCGTGCCGCGCCAGCCGGCGTGGATAGCCGCGACGACCCTTTGCACCGGGTCATAGAACAAAATCGGCGTACAGTCGGCGGCAAAGCACACGAGCGCTACACCGGGTTCGTTCGTAATGAGGCCATCGCAGACGTCCGGCTGGTTGCGGAACAAGCCCTTGCCGCAATCGGATTTTCCCACGCGCAGGATGATATCCGTGTGCTCCTGCCACGTGTGGACGACCTCCTCGGGCGAAAAGCCCACGGCGGCTCCTAAAATTTCGTAGTTCCGGAGCACGTTTTCCATGCTGTCGCCCCGGCTGGTGCCGAGGTTGAGCGTGGAGAACTGCCCTGTACTTACGCCGCCGTAGCGCGTGGTGAAGCAGTGCACGCTTCCTTCCAGCGCGTCGGTAGTTAAGTATTCAAGACTTCCTTTTTGGATGGTATGAAACATAATGATCCTCAATCGGTGACGCGGCGTGTGCCGAGCAGGTCTCCGGTGTCCGCGTTCAGATATAGATACAGATTGTTCAGGGGGTCTTCCGTCTCGTGCAGATGCACACACCAGATGCGCATATCGCAGGTCAGGTGACCGAAGTCCTCGTCCCGGAATTCGCCATCGTACCAAGTAAACGCCTGCACGCCCGCTTCACTCATCTGGTTCCACGCCGGACCGCCGGGCGCAGGGAGCGTCGCACCTTCGTCCAGATCGTAAAGCGCCGTGTCGGACGCCGCATAAACGGAAGTCTCCGTGCGGCGCGGAAAGACCGGCAGCGTGGACACTGCCTCCGCAACGGCAATTGCGCCTTCCTCCGTCAGCGGGAGCGGCTCGTTTGGGAGCGTGACTTCCACGGGGGAAGCTGTTTCCGCCGCAGACGCAGCTTCTGCGGTATCCGGCTCCGGTTCTAATTCCGCGGGCAAAACGGTCGCCGGTTCTGACTCTGCGGGAAAAGTGGGCGCTGCTTCTGATACCGGCGCGCTTTCAGCCGGCTGCTCGATGGCTTCCGGCTCCGGAGAAACCGCAGGTTTTTGCCTTGCGCAGGCGCAGAGCAAGCTCAAAAGCAGTAGCGCGGTCAGAAATTCTGCGCGGCGCGTCATGCCTGTTTGCCCTGTTCGGCGGCCAGGTCCTTATCCCGGCAGCACTTTTTGTATTTCTTGCCGCTGCCGCAGGGGCAGGGATCGTTCGGGCCGACCTTGATCTTCTTGACAACGGGCTGGCGCTTGACGGTCTTGTCTCCGCCGCCGCCCTCGCCGGTGATCTTTGCGACGCGCTCGCGCTTGACCTCTTCGTTGGTGCGCAGGCGGACGAGGAAGACCCGGCGGACGATCTCTTCCTTGATGGCGTTCGTCATGGCCTCGAACATCTCGAAGCCCTCGCGCTTACACTCGATGACGGGGTCGGTCTGCGCATAGGCGCGCAGGCGGATACCCTGCCGCAGATCGTCCATCGCGTCGATGTGGTCCATCCAGTACTCATCGACGACGCGGAGCGTGATGACGCGCTCGAGCTCCCGCATGACGGGAGAGCCGTACTGCGCTTCCTTTTTCTCATAGGACTTGCGGAGCATGTCGGAAATGCGGTCTGTCATCTGCGCGGCGTCCATGGTTTGCAGCTCTTCATCGGTCGCGATCCACGCGCCTTTGGGGAAGCAGATGTTCTCAAAGTGGCTCATGAGTGAGAAGAATGCCTGCCGGTCTTCCAGATGCGGCTGACCCGCGAACGCGTTTGTGACGTAGCTTTCGACGTAATACTGCATCATGGAGGCGATGCTCTTTTGAAGGTCTTCTCCGTCGAGCACCTGCCGGCGCTGCTCGTAGATGATCTTACGCTGGGTGTTCATCACGTCGTCGTATTCAAGGACGCTCTTACGCGCCTGATAGTTGCGGCTTTCGACCGTCTTCTGGGCGTTTTCGATTGCGCCGGAGAGAATCTTTGCGTCGATCGGGGTGTCCTCGTCGATGCCGAGCGTCTCCATCATGCGCATGACGCGCTCGGAGCCAAAGAGGCGCATGACGTCGTCTTGCAGCGACAGATAGAACTGCGTTTCGCCGGGGTCTCCCTGACGGCCGGCGCGGCCGCGCAGCTGGTTATCGATCCGGCGCGACTCGTGGCGCTCGGTGCCGATGATGAAAAGGCCGCCTGCGTTTCGCACGAGCTCTGCCTGCTTGTCAACCTCCACCTTATATTTGGCGTAGGCCTCCTTATACGCAGCTCTTGCGGCGAGAATTTCGGGGTCGTCCGTTTCGGCAAAGGAGTTGGATTCGGCGATGAGTTCGTCGGAAAGGCCCTGCTTTTTGAGGTCGCTCTTGGCCATGAACTCCGCGTTGCCGCCGAGCATGATATCCGTGCCGCGGCCTGCCATGTTGGTCGCGATCGTGACCGCGCCGAGATGACCGGCCTGCGCGACGATCTCGGCTTCCTTTTCGTGGTGCTTGGCGTTCAGGACGTTATGAGGAATTCCCTCGCGCTTTAAAAGCTGAGAAAGAAGTTCGGATTTTTCGATTGAAATTGTGCCAACCAGAACAGGCTGCCCCTTGGCATGGCATGCCTTGATCTTCTCAATGACGGCGCGGAACTTGCCGGCTTCGGTTTTATAGACGATATCGGGGTTATCGATACGG
>ENA-UEYI01001092-UEYI01001092.1-human-gut-metagenome-genome-assembly--contig:-NODE-1092-length-24549-cov-108.033753_pt1 | contig 24549 bp, 18 predicted proteins | sample MGYA00242900_ERZ507916 | MGnify/ENA primary metagenome ERZ507916 (study PRJEB26167, sample SAMN06115521) | human gut metagenome | host: Homo sapiens | place: China:Chongqing | collected 2015-09-02...
AGACTACGATTCAACTAGAATATATAGAAACACACACAAAAAAAGGGTGCGTCACAGACTTATGACACACCCTCTTTTCTTTTGTTTTTTATAGTTTCAGAACCGAGTTCTTCTTTTCTTTTTCGAATCTTTATTCCTCCATCAACTTGCGGTAGCGACCCTTCTTGATTTCTGTATCGCCAAGACGGCGCGCCTTGTTGATTTCATACTCAGAATAACTGCCCTCGAAGAAGAAGACCTCACCATTGCCCTCGAAGGCAAGAATGTGGGTACAGATACGGTCGAGGAACCAGCGGTCGTGGCTGATTACCACCGCACAGCCGGCAAATGCTTCCAAACCTTCCTCCAAGGCACGCAGCGTGTTCACGTCGATATCGTTGGTTGGCTCATCGAGGAGCAAAACATTGCCCTCCTGCTTCAATGCCAATGCCAACTGCAGACGGTTGCGCTCACCACCCGAGAGAACGCTGCAGAGCTTGCTCTGGTCGGTGCCTGAGAAGTTGAAACGGCTGATGTAAGCACGTGCATTCACATCTCTGCCACCCAGACGCAAGGTTTCGTTGCCCTGGGAAATCACTTCGTAAACAGTCTTCTGAGGGTCGATATCCTTGTGCTGCTGGTCAACATAAGCCAGCTTCACGGTTTCACCCACCTCGAATGTTCCGCCGTCTGCCTGATCCAATCCCATGATGAGGCGGAAGAGGGTAGTCTTGCCGGCTCCGTTAGGACCAATCACACCTACGATGCCGTTAGGAGGAAGCATGAAGTTGAGGTCGTTGAAGAGAACCTTCTCGCCGAACGCCTTCTTAACGTGCTGAGCCTCGATCACCTTGTTGCCCAGACGAGGACCATTAGGGATGAAGATTTCCAGTTTCTCCTCGCGCTCCTTCTGCTCCTGGTTGAGCATCTGCTCGTAAGAGTTCAGACGAGCCTTACCCTTAGCCTGACGGGCCTTAGGTGCCATGCGAACCCATTCCAACTCGCGCTCCAAAGTCTTGTGGCGCTTAGAGGCAGTCTTCTCCTCCTGAATCATTCGCTTGGTCTTCTGGTCGAGCCATGAAGAGTAGTTGCCCTTCCATGGAATACCCTCGCCACGGTCCAGTTCCAGAATCCACTCGCTCACGTCGTCGAGGAAGTAGCGGTCGTGGGTTACGGCGATGACGGTACCCTCATACTGCTGCAGGTGCTGCTCCAGCCAGTCGATGCTCTCAGCATCCAGGTGGTTGGTAGGCTCATCGAGCAGGAGTACATCCGGCTTCTGCAAGAGCAGACGGCAGAGAGCCACGCGGCGGCGCTCACCACCCGAGAGATTGGTAACAGGCCAATCGCCAGGAGGACAATGCAGGGCAGCCATCGCGCGCTCCAGCTTGGAGTCGATGTTCCAGGCATCGGTAGCATCAATGATATCCTGCACCTCAGCCTGACGCTGCATCAGCTTGTCCATCTTATCAGGGTCTCCGTAATATTCTTCGAGACCGAACTTATTGTTGATGTCCTCATATTCTGCGAGTGCATCATAGATTTTCTGCACACCCTCCATCACGTTTTCCTTCACGGTCTTGTTCTCGTCGAGCGGAGGATCCTGAGGCAAGTAGCCCACAGAGTAGCCTGGGCTCCAAACCACCTCACCCTGGGTAGGTTGCTCAAGTCCTGCGATGATTTTCATCAACGTAGATTTACCGGCACCGTTCAAACCGATGATACCGATTTTTGCTCCGTAGAAGAACGATAGGTAGATGTTCTTCAGAATCTGTTTCTGGTTTTGTGGGATAATCTTAGATACGCCCACCATTGAGAAGATAATCTTCTTGTCGTCAACTGTTGCCATGTATATAAATAAATGTGTATTTGTGAATAAATTGCCGAAATAGGCACTAACAGTTGCAAAGATACATTATTTTTTTGAAATTCTCGCCTTTCTTTCAAAGAAAAGTTGTATATTTGCATTGATAACATCAAATAGAGGCATTTTGTGATGCTTCTTTCATCTTTTAAAAAGAAAGGATATTTATGGATGCAACCTATATAGACCTGACTGTTCGCCTGTCTCTGGCTCTCATTTTAGGAGGAGCGATAGGTATCGAAAGAGAATACCGTGCCAAGGAGGCGGGGTTCCGCACTCACTTCCTGGTAGCCCTGGGTAGTGCGCTTTTCTGTGTAGTTTCCCAGTATGGATTTGGCTTTGATCTGAAGGATTCCTCGCGCGTTGCTGCCCAAGTGGTTTCGGGTATCGGATTCCTGGGCGCCGGTACCATCATCTTCCAGAAGAATGTGGTCAGGGGGTTGACTACGGCTGCTGGCTTGTGGGTGACGGCAGCTATCGGATTGGCTTGCGGAACGGGTATGTATGTGGCTGCAGCTATTACTACGATGATGGTGTTGATGGGACTGGAGGTGCTGAATTATCTGATACCGCAGTTGGGAACCTCTACCATCGAACTGAATTTCTCTGCTCCATCAAGGGACAGCGTGAAGGAATTCATCAGTAAAATCAAACAGAAAGGCATGGAAGTTCATTCTTACGAACTGAAAGAACGGAGATTTTCTAAGGAAGAATTTGTGGAGGCGAGCATTGAAATAAAAGCCAAACGGGGGTTCCATACGCTGGAGATTCTGGATTATATGAATGATTTTTCGGACGTCACGATTTCGACGATTAAATAGAAAGAAAAGATAAAAAGGAGTTAAGACCATCATCTTAACTCCTTTTATCTTTATATGCTTAGAAAATCCTAGCCAGATAGTCGTAATGTTCGCCTTCTGCCACGAGTTCGCCATGCAGACCGCAGGTTTCGGCGATGGATTTGAGCAATGGGAAATCTACGTAGAGCCAGTCGAAACAGTCTCCCTTAATGTCTTTGTAAATCATCTGATAATCCACTTCACCATAGTAGGCACCATTCAGATTGATGTCGAAACTTCCGTCTTCATTCTCGTAGATATATTTGAGGTCGGAGGAATCGATAAGAATCTGTCCGCCCTTGTTGAGCAAAGCCTTGAGACGGTTGAAGAGGGTAGGGAGATGTTCTATCTTTCCGGCGATACCCGTTCCGTTCATCAGGAGGAGGATGGTGTCGAAACCTGTTTCCAGATGTTCATCGAAAAGATTGATGCATTCCGCATCCTTTACTCCTCTCAGTTCCATCGCTTCGCAGCTCAGAGGAGAAATATCAATGGCTTTTACCTCCAAGCCCTTCTCCTGCAAGGCGAGCGTATGGCAGCCGCTGCCGGCTCCGATATCCAGTACACGCCCTTTTGTGAGTAGCAAGGCCTTCTGCTCCAGCATCGGCATCTCTTCAACTTTTCTGAAGAGATGTTTCACCGGCATTTCGTCCTCTTCGAACATAGAAGAGAGCACACGTAATCTTCCTGCTCTTCCCGATTTCTGATAATCAAGGATAGCGGCACCCATCGGGTCTTTGTCTTTTGATAATATCTTTGTATTCATTTATTTTGCAATTTTTGTATCGAGTAACCATTTCCATACAGGTATTACTTCTTTTTGAATCATAACTCAATATTGTTTAATTGATTTTACAAAAATACAACTATTTTGTTAAACCGACTAAACAATATGCATAATTTAACATGAAAGTCTCTTATATCATAGCTGATATCATTTTTTAAGATACTAGATAATTATCTGCTGCTTCTTAATATTTCTCCTACCTTTTGCTTTTCGCTTTCAAAACTGAATTGCTGATAGATGATAATGGCATTCTGCAAATCTATGATATGAGGAGCCATCAGTTTGAGGGCTTTCATCTTGCTGTCACCAAAAGTGAATATATTCATCATGCTGACGGTTTGGGCACAAGAATAGTAACAGCCGAGGCTGGCCACTTCTATCAGGTCGAACTTATTGTCATCAAAGCTTGCCTTCTTTACCTTATTATATAGTTTGGTGAAGGAAGCATCATCGAGACAATAGCCGTAATCCATTCTGCCATCTGGATCACATCTTCCATCGTAGATGGGTGGAGTAGGATGTTGTGGCTGCTGTACATTCGACGTCTGGCTGTTGGGTTCTATGATTCTTGTATCGTACTGCACAACCTTTCCGTTTCTGTCGAAGAAGACCGTGATGTACTTGGAATCTCCAAACAGATTATTATATTTGGCATATTCCCATTTGTCCCCAAACATGTCGAAACTGGTGAGTTTAGGTTCTCCAAGAATGGCTATTACTTCCTGCTTGGTCATTCCTCGCTCCACGTTTCTTTTTCCTTTAGCCGAAGCCGAGAGGCATACGGCAAACATCAATATGGTTGTGGCGATGAGCGCCATTACTTCATTTCTTTTCATAAGCGATACTGTTTTTATAAGTTATTATATTGTTTTATGGTTGCAAAAGTACAGCTTTCTTTTGAAATAAAAAGAGAAGGATTCCCTAAAGTAGAAGGGAAAATCCCTATCTTTGTATAGAAAAGAAAAATCCGTGGACAAGAAAAATTTCCTGCCCACGGACTTTCTTATTATATAGTTATTGAATCTTATGCCTTGAAGCTCTCCAAGTCTTCTGCCTTGAAGTTCTGGATGTATGCTGAATGACCGAGAACTTCCTCCTCTGCCATGCGAACATATACGTTGGCACTCTTGGCAAACATCTCTGGTGCCTTGGTAGCATCATCGAGGATGAGGAGTGACATTACGATGTCGCCAGTCATATTGTAGAGACGGCGAGCCAGGAAGTCGTGAACAGCCTGATCGTTTGCCTCCTTCACCTTGTTGATGGCTGCCTCGTAAAGTTCTACGAGCTTAGCTATACGCTCCTTCAATGGCTTCAAGTCATCTGATACCTCATTCTCCAACATCTCCTTGATAATGCTGAGATAAGTACCGTTGGTGATGTAGCGGATGGCTGCAACAACCTGAAGCTGAGTAGTACCCTCGTAGATAGAGAAGATGCGGGCATCACGGAACAGGCGCTGGCACTTGTACTCCATGATGAAACCAGAACCACCGTGGATGCTGATGGCATCGTATGCATTCTGGTTAGCATACTCTGAGTTCATACCCTTTGCCAATGGAGTAAACGCATCAGCCAAGCGGGTGTATTTCTTCATCTCCTGACGCTCCTCTGGAGTGAGCTTAGTGTCGCGGGCGATGTCTTCCAAAGCCTTGTAGATATCTACGTAGCGAGCGCAGCAGTAGAGGAGTGAACGGCCTGCATCCAACTTAGCCTTCATTCTTGAAAGCATGTCATAAACGGCTGGGAAGTTGATGATCTTCTCACCAAACTGAGCACGCTCCTTGGCATAAGCCAAACCCTCATTGTAAGCCTCCTGCTCAACACCTACACTCTGAGCTGCAATACCCAGACGGGCACCATTCATCAGAGCCATCACGTACTTAATCAAACCGAGACGGGTGTTACCGCAAAGCTCTGCCTTGGCATTCTTGTAAACCAACTCGCAGGTTGGAGAACCATGAATACCCAACTTGTGCTCGATGTGACGAACGGTTACGCCACCATCACGCTTGTCGTAGATGAACATAGAAAGACCACGACCATCCTTGGTGCCTTCTTCAGAACGAGCCAGAACCAGGTGGATGTCTGAGTCACCATTGGTGATGAAACGCTTCACACCGTTCAGACGCCATGTGCCGTCCTCATCCTGTGTAGCCTTCAGCATCACACGCTGCAAGTCAGAACCAGCATCAGGCTCAGTCAAGTCCATACTCATGGTCTCGCCTGCGCAGATGCGAGGAATATACTTCTGGCGTTGCTCCTCAGAACCGAACTCATAGAGTGTATCGATACAGCTCTGGAGCGACCAGATGTTCTGGAAACCGGCATCGGCAGCAGCTATGATTTCAGAAGCCATAGAGAAGATGGCGTTAGGCAAGTTCAAACCGCCGTAACGACGAGGCATTGACAAGCCCCAGAGGCCAGCCTTGCGGGTAGCATCGAGGTTCTCGAATGTCTTGCTGGCATAGATCATGCGGCCATTCTCCAGGTGTGGACCTTCGAGGTCAACATCCTCAGAGTTTGGTTCGATGATGTTAGCAGCTACATCGCCGGTAATATCCAGCAATCGCTTGTAGTTCTCGATGGCATCCTCGTAGTTTACTGGAGCATCTTCAAACTGGTCTTTTTCTGCGTAATTTCTTTCCTTCAAGTCCACAACACGCTTCATGAGCGGATGATTCAAGTGGAACTCTATTTCAGGATGGTCTGTATAATAATTAGCCATTTTGCTTTTCTTATTTAAATAATGTGTAATGCAGATTACTTAGAATTCTGCTTGTAGTACTTGATGAGCTTAGGAACCACATCCTCAACATTGCCGTTGATAACGTAGTCGGCAATCTTGTTGATTGGAGCATCAGGATCGTTGTTTACAGAGATGATGATGCCTGAATCCTGCATACCGGCAATGTGCTGAATCTGACCAGAGATTCCGCAAGCGATATATACCTTAGGATGAACGGTAACACCAGTCTGACCAATCTGACGGTCGTGATCTACCCAACCTGCATCTACTGCAGCACGGGAAGCACCTACCTCGCCATGGAGGAGATGAGCCAACTCGAAGAGCTGGTCGAAGCCTTCTTTGCTTCCTACGCCATAACCGCCGGCTACGACGATGGCAGAACCCTTCAGGTTGTGCTTGGCAGCCTCTACGTGGTGGTCGAGTACTTTTACTACGAAGTCCTCAGCAGGAACATACTTGCTTACCTCTGGATAAACCACTTCCTTCTTGCACTCACCCTCGTAGATGCTCTTCTGCATCACGCCAGAGCGAACGGTAGCCATCTGAGGACGGTGGTCTGGGTTTACGATAGTAGCCACGATGTTACCACCGAAGGCAGGACGAATCTGATAGAGCAGACCCTCATAGTGCTTACCACTCTTCTTATCGTCGTAATCACCGATTTCAAGTTCTGTACAGTCGGCGGTAAGACCGCTGGTCAATGAAGAAGAAACACGAGGACCGAGGTCGCGACCGATAACGGTAGCACCCATCAATGCAATCTGAGGCTTCTCCTCCTTGAAGAGGTTGACGAGAATGTCTGTATGAGGAGCTGAAGTATATGGGAACAATCCCTCAGCATCGAAAACAAATAATTTATCTACACCATAAGGGAGAATCTGATCCTCTACCTGACCCTTGATGCCGGTACCTGCTACGATGGCATGGAGCTCCACGCCCTGCTGGTTAGCGAGCTTACGACCCTTGGTGAGCAATTCTTGAGATACTTCGGCAACGGTTGTGCCTTCTACCTCGCAATATACAAATACGTTGTTCATTGTCTTTTCAAAATTATCCGATAATACTTTCGTTCAACAATTCCTTCATCAGTCCGTCGATGTCTTCATCGCTGCTGGTCAAGGTCTTGCTTTCCTTAGCTTGGAACACGATGTTCTTCACGGCCTTCACCTTGGTAGGTGAACCGCTCAGACCGCATTGTGCAGGGTCGCCATCTACATCGGCAACGCTCCACTGGTTCAGGGTGAGGTAAGGGCGCTCTTCATAGAGGTTGGCCCAAGGCTCATCACCCTTGCGCTCCATAGGGCAGGTAGCGTATTTATATTTCATTACGAGCTTCACGTTGCATGGGCGACATGGAGCAGCACTTCCGTTTACGGTGATAACCAATGGCAATGGAGCCTCAACAGTCTCCACACCACCATCAATAAGGCGGCGTATAGTAGCCTTGCCATCCTCTACCTTGAGGATTTCCTCTGCGTAGGTTACCTGGTTCAATCCCAACTTCTGAGCCACCTGCGGACCTACCTGGGCTGTATCACCATCGATAGCCTGGCGACCACCGATTACGATGTCAACGTCACCAATCTTCTGGATACCAGTAGCAAGGGCATAGGAAGTAGCCAATGTATCAGCACCGGCAAAGAGACGGTCGGTAAGCAACCAACCTGTATCAGCACCACGATAAAGACCCTGGCGGATGATTTCTCCAGCACGTGGAGGACCCATGGTCAAAATTCCAACTGTAGAACCTGGATTCTGCTCTTTCAAACGGAGAGCCTGCTCCAATGCGTTCAAATCTTCAGGATTGAAGATTGCAGGAAGGGCAGCGCGATTTACTGTGCCTTCGGCGGTCATCGCATCCTTACCCACATTTCTTGTGTCAGGTACTTGCTTGGCAAGTACTACGATTTTTAAACTCATATTTTTAAAAATGGTTATTGTTATAATTTCCTAAGTTTGTTAGTGCTCAGTACTCAAGTTGTACGTCGTCTAGTGCGATTGTCAGACTTGCTATCGTCTAATAAGTTACTGTCCAATGTTCAATTTGGGACAAAACACGGGGGCAAAAGTAACACTTTTTTATGGCTTACGCAAATATTTTATAAAAAAAATGCACATTTAGACTTGCTTTGTGCGCAAAACGCAAGAAATGTGCAAGTTTTTTAGAACGTCCGTACTTAACTTTGCTGGCTTATTCAAAGCTCTTGAGTCGAGCGATATATTTGCCCAGAATGTCGAATTCGATATTCACTACCGTTCCCACTTCGATGTCGCAGAAGTTGGTATTCTCTCTGGTATAAGGAATGATAGCAACGGTAAATGTGTTGTCTGTAGGATCACAGACGGTGAGCGAAACGCCGTTAACGGTAACGCTGCCCTTGTCGACCGTGAAATATCCTTTTCTTGCCATTTCCTTATTGAGCTCATATTCGAAAGTAAAATAAGTAGAGCCATCAGCGTCTTTCATTGCGATACATTTGGCAGTCTCGTCCACGTGTCCCTGTACGATATGACCATCCAGACGGCCGTTCATCACCATCGAACGTTCCACGTTTACCTTGTCGCCCACCTTGAGCAGACCGAGGTTGCTGCATTCCAGGGTTTCTTTCATGGCAGTAACGGTATAAGTACCGTCCTTGATTTCCACCACAGTGAGGCAGACGCCGTTATGCGCCACGCTCTGGTCGATGCCGAGTTCATCAACGAAAGAGCACTTCAACGTAAAGTCGATGTTCTCCTTATCATGTCTGATAGCTACGACGGTAGCCATTTCTTCTACGATTCCACTAAACATATATTCTATTTTTATTTGATTTCATGATTATTTAGAATGCAAAGATATTGCATTAGCTAGAAACAGCCAAATTATTTAAGTTCTTTTGATAAAATAAGCAAGATATATTTGTTTAATTGCCATATTTTTTATATTTTTGCACATCATAATATATGCACATGATAAATGTGATATACATGTCTTTCCAAAACTCCACCGAATATGAAGAATAATGAAGACTATATAATAAGGTATAGGAGCAGCAAGATTAGATAACACAGTTTAGGTAACAATAAAAACATTTGAAGACAATGGAAATCAAGGAAGGATATATGCCCTTCATGGGCTATCAAACATATTATCGTATCGTAGGTAAAACAGAGGAGGGCAAGAGCCCTATCATCCTCTTGCATGGTGGACCAGGCAGTACCCACAACTATTTCGAGCTATTGGATAGGGTAGCGGAATCAGGTAGAACTGTCATCATGTACGACCAGTTGGGCTGTGGCAACTCATTTGTGGAGGGACATCCCGAACTCTGGACTCCTGAGACTTGGCTCAACGAACTCTGTGTGCTCATCGACTATCTCCACATCGACCATTTTCATCTCTTGGGACAGTCGTGGGGTGGCATGCTCGCCATCATCTATCTGATAGAGAAGCAAGCAAAGGGCGTGAAGTCAGCCATCCTCAGCAGCACTCTTTCGAGCAGCAAGCTTTGGGCAAGTGAGCAACATCGCATGATTAAGTTTATGTCGGAGGAAGACCAGCGTGCCATCGCTGAGGCTGAGGCGAAGGATGACTTTTCGAGCGAGGCGTATGCCAAGGCGAATGAACACTTCATGCTCCTGCATTGTGCCGGTGAGGTGACGGAGGATAGTCCAGAGTGTCTTCGCCGGAAGAAGCGTGCTGGTGCTGAGGCTTATCTCCATGGTTGGGGACCAAATGAATACACTCCTACTGGTACGCTCCGTGATTATGATTACACCGACAGTCTGGGCGAAATCCAAGTGCCTTGCTTGGTGATGAGTGGCACCAACGACCTCTGTACTCCATTGGTAGCAAAGACACTTTATGATGGTATCCAAGATTCCAAGTGGCATCTCTTCGTAGGAGCCCGACACATGCCATTTGCCGAGCAAAACGATGAATATTGCAAGGTGTTGGAAGAATGGATGGAGGAGAAAGAGGGAAAGTGATTTGGCACTTTCCCCTTTTATTTCATGATTCCATTGTCAGTATCAGAGAGGTTGATTCTCTTTTTGTCCAATTGATTGGATAAAATAAGCATAAAACCGTCCAATTGATTGGATGAAATCAATGGAAAAAGTGCTGACAGTGGTGCCAAAAGTGCTTTAAAAAACGACTTTTGACACCACTATCGGCACTTTTATAGAGAAACTATTGCTTCTTGAGAGTTAAGTTGGGCTCTATTCCATTGATGCCAAGTCCTAGAATGTTGGTTACTTCCCTGCATCCACAATCACAATTCTTAGCCGATGAACATCCATTGCAGACTGTAGGCTGATAAGAGCGGAATGCAAATTTGTTCCAATAATCAGTATCCTTAATCCAAGGTTCTTCGAAAACATTTCCTACGATGTGAGGAGAATGATAGCAGGTTCTTATTTGTCCTGCTGGATCAATAGCGAAGAATCCTTTTGCCGCAGCGCATAGATACCCTACATGTATTCTTTTGTATGAATTAGCAGAAGCTATGATGCACTTTGGTATTTCTGTACCCACATTTCCATAGCGATTAGCTAGTGTTAGTACTTCTTCTGCAGTATCAAGCATTCCGTTGATTTGCTCTGTGGAAAGGCAAAGTTCATTCATATATTTCAAACCACGTCCACCAGGCAGAAAACGGTTGAGAAGAATTTCTGTAGCTCCATTGATGAGGGCAAGCGATATGGTCTCAAATAGCTCATAATAGTTCTTTTTTGTAACGGTAATATTTGCCGTGCATTCTAAGCCGATTTCTTTGGCTTTCGAAAAGTATTCTAACACATAATCTGCATTAGCAACTCCTGTATGCTCTTCAAATGATTGGTAGCCAGGAAGGCTCATGCTAAGATGAACATTCATTTCCTTGAAGAATTTGAGATGTTCTTCATTCATGAGTCTTCCATTGGAGATGAGTATGATGGGATAATCTATTTTCCTCTGATTACCAATTGTTCTGATGTGCCTTATGATTTCATGAAGGTCTTCTCTTAGCAATGCTTCTCCGCCAGACAAAGAAAATGTCTTTACTCCATAGTCGTATAGTTTTTCTATTACCCATTTCCATTGTGTGGTAGATAGTTCCTTTCCTAATGGATATGAAGAGTTAGGCGCATACCAAGGGCATGAGCAAAACAAGCAATGGTGATTGCACCTATATGTCAGTTCCAAAGCGACTGACTTCGGAAGTATGGGTATGCTATTCTTCATTGCTATCATTTTCGTTTATTTTTATTCCCGTCATTCTCTTGATGGTATCTTGCTCATCCATAATGCTATGGTAGCAGTCATAACTATCTCTGAAATATGACTGTCCTCTTAGAAATGCTAATACGGCTTGGTAGTCATACAGTGACTCCATATCGGTTATGGCTTGATGATAGTCTTTGTCGCTTTTGGTCTTAAAACCGAACAAATGATATGTTCCTTTTTCATAAATGTCAGTCTCGGAGGTAAATGGTAAATCGAAAAACTCTGCCTCTTCCTTAATCTTTAGGGCGCATGAACCACATATTATTTCAAAAGTTACATCATATCCCAAATCTTTTATCTCTTTGATGATGGTATTGAACTTTTCTTCATCGCAGTGGAAAGCTTGATAGGTCAATGGGCGATGGCAATGTTGGCATATTGTGGAAAAACTATCAATCATCGAAGGTTCATAGCACATGGCTCCCATGTGATTTGCCAGATACGATGGCAGCTTTTGAGCAGCCAGTTCCTTTAGCTGCTCAATAAGCTCTTCTCTGTTAAGTGAATGTTTCATATTCCTGTTACTTTTTTCTCTTGATAGGAGAGAGGTTAAACAATAATTTATCTATGTCTTCTGCTGGCATGTCTTTGAAGGACTCTAGAAGTTCCTCTTGTCTGGGCTGTCCCATGGTTAGACGGTAGAGGCGTAATACAGACTTCATGTGTCTGTATCTATCATAGTCCATGCTTAGAGGATAGAGTGGTACAATAGATTCGATATACTCTCTGTCAGTTTCAGCTATGCTTTTTAGCATATCTTGTGGAATCGACCAATAGGGAACTAGCTCGCAGAAGCCCTTATCTTTTGCTTCGGTTCTTGCCAAATCAAACATCTCATTCCAGGTATATGTTTCAGGGTGGAACTTGGCTACGTTTCGTCTTACAAACAAACTCTTGTATCGATCTATTCTTCCTTCTCTCTGCTCCATGTCTTGTGGATTGGATGAGATGTTCCAGTGCATGATTTTACGGCAATACCAATGGAAGTCAAGACCTTCTTGTCCTACGCTTGTTGAGGCTAAGACGAATGGACGAAAAGGAGAGTTGAATGCCAAACGAACATCATTTGCCCTGTTGGTGGCTTGATCTGTCATTCTAATGTTGCCATAAGGCATAGCGTAATGAGTGCGGATTCTCCATTTCTTTTTCTTCTCTTTGCCAAATGACTCGGTAGTATCAATCTCTTGATAGTTTCGATCGATGAACGATTCTATCATTCTTTTCTGAATCATTTCTACATTTCGCTCACCATTACTTCTTTCATCTATCATGTAGGCGAACTCATCCAATACGGCTTGCAGATTGCCCATCACGCAATAATCGATAACTTGCTTGAAGTAGGTTTGAACGCTCTTCTTGTTGTAGAGTATGTCTATGACGGCTGCATTGTATCTACGGTTGAAGATATTATTGCAGAATTTTGTTGCTGCTTCTTGGGCTAAGTCTTTGTTGCCCAATAGACGATAAAAGCAAATACCAGGTGAACCTATAGCCATATTGACCAAAGTGTCCAAACCATCTTCTGATATTAGGATTTTCTCTTCTGTATTGGAATCTAAGAGTTTGATAGCTTCCAAAAGAAACTTTGCTGTGGTAGGTTGCTCCACTAAGGTGAATCTACTTGTATTCTTGAAGTTCTCCTTTATGCCAGCTTTTATTTCTTTGAGGTCGTTTCCAAGGTAGGCTTTTGGGTTATAGGCATCTTTCAAGAAATCTGAACAGCAAGTTACCAGTTCCAAGCTTTCTCTACGTAATCTTCCAGTTCCTGCTTTTTCCCCTTCTTGTTTGTCGAGTGCATCTTTTTCTGAATTTTCTTTAGTATTTGTATATGTTGCAGAGGGAAAAGCATGGCTGATGCTCTTTTGCTCTATGGCATAGGAAATCATGCAAGCAATCATACGTGGTACCATTTCCCATGCGGAAAAGACCAAGACCTTGGAAAAGTCGTGATTCTTGGCAAACACATTGCTGGCTGGTATCTTATAGTATGGATGAGAAGCTGGAATCCAAAATAGTTGCTCTCCATGTTTCTCTCCTTTCTCACCAAATAGAATATTGCTCAGCTTATCCAATTTGGCATTGCAAGAAGGAATCCTTTCATATGTATTGATATTCTTCTTTTTAATCAAATATTGTTGTTTTTGTTTAATTTTCCATGGGTGCTCTGCGTATGCTTTTGCTAGCTTCTCCTTAAGTTTATATTTGTTCATGAAGGATAATAAGTAAGGAGATGACTTGGCGTATTCCATCGGCAAGGTCTTTACGCCGAATCTTCCTTCGCTCATTTTGTTGCATTCATCAAGAACTTCTTGCATCTGGCAATAAGACGCAATATCTCCTGTACTGATTTTCAGATAGGTGTCGTCTTGGGAGGAATTGCGATAACGCTCAGTTCTGCTCATAGCTTCATACATGGTATCTTCTGCAATGTTCTTTTTTGCAATGAGTATGTCTAAGTTATCCGATAAGATGTGACACAATTCTTTTGAGTAATCATGCCAAACCTGTTGGAATACAATATCCTCTCTGCCGTCAAACAAAAAGTCTGCTAACTTGTTGAAGTCTTGATATTGCTCATCAATCTTGTTCTCGTTCAGTTCCTCTAATGTGGTGAAGGGCTTGTAAGGTGTCGCAGAAACCAACAGAATGAATGGACCATCCTCTTTTCCAAAGAATGTACGTGTCAACATTGCCTCTTCACTGTTTCCTTCCAAGTCAAGAAGTGAACTAAAACGTTGGAACTCATCCATAATCACCAAGTCTGGATTAAGCTCTTTCATGCTAATTTTGCAGAAGATGATTCTGAATAAAGTGATGGCTTTATTGGTTGTATTGTAGTCATTTAGCGCAATGGCTTTAAGAAGTAAATCCTTCGCTTCTTGATAGCAATCATCATTCACCACCTCTTTGCAGATGTTTTCTCTGTATCCAGTGCATACATTTTCTTTGATATCTTTTTCATATTTGTCGATAATATCTGTCCAATTATCTCCATTCGCACCGTAAATATTCAGACGGTTTTTAAGAGCAGTCTTATGATCTTTGAAGTCATCAAGATGGCTCAAGATGGCAAACATCAATGCACGTTCATTCATATTGCCAGCTGATGTCTGGAGATTAAAAGATGTGCCAGGGGTGAGAGGAATCAATATTCTTGGTTTGCTTTTCTTGGATTTTTGAAGTTCTTTTACCTTTTTAGCTACTATGAAATGCTGCATAGACAGTCTGCTTTCGTCTATGTTCATGACATCTTCTATTCCCAAGTTTTCTGTGTTTTGTTTGACAATGTTGGCGTTGGAGCAGATATATACTACACGATAGGTATTGTCATCCCATATACCATATTCGTCGCTCAGTTCTCCAACGGCCTGGATAACACCTTTGGACACGATAGACTTACCCAGTCCAACTTCGTCAGAAAGCAGAACTCGGCGTTGCTTCTTGCTTTTGAAAATGTTAACGATATGTTCTACTGTTGCCTTTTGAAAATCCTTTAATTTCTTTTCCATCATTATTTCTGTTTTATGGCTTCCTTAAAAGTTTTGAAGACCTCAAGAAATTCTTGGGTGTATTCTTCTTTGCCGATTTTTCTGATGCCTTCCTCTATCTCTATGAACTTTTGGGGATTGCTACTAGCAGCTTTCAGCAGTTGCTCATAAATGTTGAGTGAGAGAGGCATGGAATCTTTATTATTGCCGTGCTGAGCAATCAGCTTCATGTTTTGTTCTGTATCAAACAGATATTCGTCTATGTCATCGGTCAGTATAAATGACAAGTAACGGAGAAACTTCTCCTTGCTATCCACAATCGATTTATATATGGCAATGTCTCTTTCTTCGTATGGGATGCCTTCTGTCGGAATCTTGATGACTTTGTCCATATTCTGTCCATTGGTGTCTTGTATTGAGATAATATAGAAGTCTGACAACTGAGCCAATGTTAAGTTGGAGAGTATGGCTTCATTTTCGAAATCCACTTTGTAGCCTGCTGCTTGCATTGGGGCAATCTGTATTCGATACTTGTTGTCGTGATGTTCAGTCTTGATGATAACATCGTAGTTGCCATTGACATTGGCGTGGCATTGTGCTGAGAAATCTTCGGTGATATATTTTCGTACAAAGGCTTCTAGCTCTGATATCTCATGAGCTTCTTCTGATTCTGGAGGAAAGTTGACGGTCTCGAATATTTTACTTTCTTCGTCTCTTGCATCCATTTGTAGAAACTCTTTTCTGAAAGTGTCAAACACAAGATGCTTGCCATATTTGTATTGCAGTCGGATGATGAATTCAGAGTTTACATGGAATGCTGCGGGTGTCGCATTGGCTGATCCGATGAATAGGAAATTGCCGTATTCACCTTTAGGGTTGCATACTAGATATGTCTTTGCATGAAGGTCAGTTGGCATGATGTCGTTATGTGTCATCCCATCCTTCATCACGTAGATTTTATGGTTTTCTCTATTGAACAGGTCATATATGTCTTTAGATACATATCCAGATGTAGTAACGAGAATGTGTCTGTTTTTTACATTCTTGTCTAACTCTTGTAGAGTATTTATGCCTATAAATGGAGAGATGGTCATTTGCTCTGTTCCTTGCCATGATTCGGGGTACCTAATGTCTTTGTTCAGGTTTTGTCCAAAGAGCATCGGGATAAATTCATATCCATCCTTTTCAAATAAATCAGTGTCTATCTCAAAATGGTTGACTTTCCTTATGGACTCAATGACCATTTTTATCTTTTTCTTCTTGTCTTTGATGATGTGCTGGTTGTAGGAAGAGCCATGTCCCATTAAGGTGTTTAATGAAGTCAGAAAGTCGATAAGAGGTTCATGTTTCTTATTGTCTATAGTTTGTTTTCCAATCTTACCTGTGAGACAGACAGTCATGTCAAGGTTATTGTCAAGAGTAAGGTTTCTGCTCATGACGATAACTTTGATTTGCTGTTCGTTCTTGTTGCTTCTGTTGGTCTCTTTGATGATCCATACCTTTGGATGAAAGTTGGAGAGAGGCTTTTGAGGGTTTTGCACTTCATACATGCAATTATCCATGAGGGATAGATAAGGTTGGTTGTTTAAAGGAAGGTGTATTCCTCCTTTGTTGCAAAACAACACAAAGTTGTCTGTGCTTCTTCTGATTCCCTCTAATAGGCAAATGGGGGATTGAACAGCTGATTCGTTGTTGCTACTTAGCAAACCTAATGCCATTGGGATGATAAGCAATGCTTGTGGATTAACGCTATAGGTTGTACCTATGGCGAAGTCCACATCATAGCCTGGTGAGACCAGCATCTCGCCATAAGTATAATTATTGAGTTGTTCTTTTGCCATTTGATAGTCCTTTCTTTATTTCTGTGATGATGTTATATACTGTTCCCCAACGATAATCGAAGAAATAGGCTTCTATTCTGTCGATTCCCTTATATTTGTTTGGATTCGCCAATTTACTTCTCGATGAACCTTTTGTTTGTTTTTCCCGATTAACAATGATTTCTTGCAATCGGCTGAAGTTTTCATATGAAGGGTTGTTAATCAATGAACAAGCTTCTTTGCAAAATTTGATGGATCCATTGTCTTGCAGGGTATAGCCAACGAAATCTAATGCTTGGAAGATGTTTTCTTCGCTAATGTCTGATTTCCATTCTTCTTTCAACTGTTTGTAACGTTCAAATTCTTTTTCAGCTTCTTCGGTTCTATCTGTTCTTGTATAAAACACATAGTTATAGACTAACCGAAGAAGATACTGAAACTTCGAAATTCTTGCGGATAGCGTATAAATCATAAAATGCTCATCGGTCATGTATTTTTTCCATTGGTCTCCAAGGTCGAAATATGACTTCTGGGCAAGTCCAATAGGGTAGTCGTCACGAAGGATAGTAGCCAAAAATGAATCTTTGGCTATTTGTGAGGCTATTATCTTGTCTTTGATAAACTTGGCTTCGTCAAATGTCAAGTCTATATTGATTGGAGTGTAGCCATCAAATGTATATGATAATCCACCGCCATCAAATAGTTGATAATTGCCCGATAACTGATTAGCGTCTCCCATTTCTTTTTCTTCATCTTGGGAAATGTATTTCTTGGGTTGTTTGTGGATAGTCTTGCTTCTTTCGTAAATAAGACTATAGATGTTGCTGTTTGTCAATATCATCCCATAAGAGACAAGTGCGCCATAATAGATGTAAACTGGGTCGTACTTTACGTATTTACTATTCTCGGTTTCTGCTGTATCGATTACGCTACTTCCTGTTATTCCCCAGTTGTTGGCTGGTTCTGTACCTCGTAAAAGTTGGCGTGTTAGCATAATTTCCAGATTCAACACTTTGGCTCTGACTTCATTTGCGCTTTTGTATGTGCCTTTCTCTGCTTCCAAAAACAAGGAAGGGAGTATGGCATAGTATTTCGCTCTATTATGTAATGTGGAGATTCCTGGAAACAGCTTGTTTGAAAATGCATCGCGAATGCGTCCCAGACCAAGCTCGTCAATTGCTTGATGCTCTTGGATGGCTTGTATAACTTGATGCATTTTCAGTTGTTCCTCGGAACTGAAGTTTATGAATCCTAATTTCATTCTAATTTCCTTTTTTGTTTTGACATGGTTATTAACATAGTTACTATAGCTCTGTTACTAGCTCTGTTACGATTTTACGAAAAGTAACAGAGCTTGAAATGTCTGACTCTGTCGTTGACTATATCGTTGACTCTGTCGTTCAGTACTAAAAAAGCGACAGAGTCGTATTGTTTATATTGTCTCCAAGAACAACAAACCCTTTTTGGTCGTTCTGTATTGCTGCTTAGGACTTGTCGGCTTGTCTGGTACCGTAAGTTCCAGATAATCATGAAGTAACAGAGGCTCGATGAATGCCTTGAAGTTCTTTGATTGATAAGTAACACCGAGTAGCTCGAATATATCTTTTCTGAATTTCGGGTCTTTGCAAAATTTGAGAATGGATACAACTTTGTCTGTAGCATCTATGTATGTATCTTCTTCAGCTCTGTTACTAGCTCTGTTACTAGCTCTGTTACTAGCTCTGTCACTAGCTCTGTCACTAGCTCTGTCACTATCCAGCCAAAAAGTGACAGTGCTGGTACAAATATCACTCTCGAAAGTTACGTCATTGCCTGTGATTTCTTTCCACTCGTTCATCATGTCAAAACCATAACCGATGGTTTCTGATAGATTTACCAGTCTGAATATCTTGGCGATAATCGGGTTGCGAGGATTGGAATAGAGATGGTTGCCCAGTTGGGATATAGGCACAGGATAGCCACCTGCATTGAAGAACTCTACTCTGTCGGTATAGATATGAATGCAGGAGTGAATGGTGCTGAAAGGGTCGAAGTGGGAGAGCATATTGACTAATGCTTCTCGCAAAATCTTAAACTGCGAGCGGTCTTCCACATTGAATCCCTCGTCGTTCATCATGAATGGAGTATCCACGATGAGGCGCAGTCTCCTAATCATAATCTGAAAATACTCCCAAAGGTTCTCTTGCTCTGGGATGCGATAGGTATAGCGAGTTCGTGCTTCTCTCACGCTTCTGCCAGGAATCTCCACCAAGTCCATCCAAAACGTAGGGACATAGCGGCGAACCCATTCTTCTTTGCCAAAGCACATCAAGCCGCCATAATTCAGATGTCCCTCATTATCGGCGATGCCGATGCGCTTGCAGAAGTCGGCGATGTCATTGCCTATCAGATTGGGACGAGGACTGTATAGCTTGAAGTAATTGCGATAGTCACGAATGGTGTCCTCGTTGAGCATGGAGAGATTGGAGTCTAAGAGTATTTGCTCAGACTTGATGCCGAATGATTGGTTATGAAACATGGCGGTTATCTCACCATTGGTTGCTCGTTGGTCTCCACTGCCAAATCGGATGAATGTATTCTGTGGATTGTTATAGTAGATAGGCTTGTGGGGTGATGAGGCGATATGAAATGCCAAAACCTTATGTCCATCTATATGATAGAGCATGCTCTTGGCATCGACTGGCTCATTGAACTTTTGGGAACGCAAAGTACCCAAAAAGTCTTGTTCCAACTTCTCTGCATTGTCAACTCCGGAGATTTCAAACTTCTTGCCATTCTGCTTTACTCCAAGCACTATCCATCCGCCGGAAGTGTTGGCGAATGCACTTACGGTTTCCCATATATTCTTAAGGAGTTCGCTCTTGGCCTCCTTAGCCTCGAAGTCCTCCCATTCGATGTCGTTGATTCTGTCTATCAGCTCTTCCTTTGTCATAATAATGATGATTAAATTGAAATATAGAATTTCTTCCTCCCTTCACTTCAAGAAATAGATAGGAGCATGCTGAGTGCCTTCCTTCACCATGATACCCTTCTCGCAGAAATGGTTGAGCCACTTCTGAGCCATGTATGGAGTCAAGCCAAAGAGGATGCGCAGGATGCGAGTGGTGATATAGCGGTTCTCCTGGAGATACTCCTTGATTTTCGCCAATAGCTTTTCCTCAGAGTATTTTGTAGATTGGTTGGAATAGCGAGAGCGGACAAAGTGGACGTTGCGCTGTACTTCCTCCATTAGCTTACCTTCTGGTCGGAAGTTGATGCCGGTGATGCGTACTTCCTTGCCCGTAATCTTCTTGTCTGGATTCTCCTCTGGCATCTCTAGGCTAGCCGACATGGAGAAGTAGCCTATCTCTGGGATGTAAAAGCGGCGTCCCAGTGAGAATTCTTCCACCATAAGGTCATGAAGCTCTGCCAACACCGCAGCCACATCTCCCTTGGTGAGTGAGCAGCGGCTCTGGATTTTCTCTTGCAGTTGCTTCTCGGTCATAGGTTCATGCTGCACGATACGAATGTATTGGCGCTTTTCTCCTGTGCCCTGGGCATTGTTGAGCATGTAAATGTCGTATTTCAGTTCCATATTTCTAGTTGTTTGATGGTTCGTTGTTTTCTATATTCTTTGTCTTCTATGAAAGATGATGCAAATATATATAATAATGTGATAACTTGTATCTTTTGGTGTAAAATATTAGGTTTATTTATACATTGGTATATGTCGTGTGATTATACGGCATTTGTCATCCGAGCGTATGATAAGTGTCCTATAATCACATGACAAATGTCACGCAATCGCTATAATTGCTTTCTTGCATCGTTATAATTGCTTCCTAGCATCGCTATGGTTGCTTCCTTGCATCATATAAGTCGCAACATTGTTACCATCCATCTTATCCTTGTCAGTTTCAAGAAATACTCATTCGGAATGAGCGGTTTTGCCCTGAATTACTCATTCTGAATGAGCAAAAATAATAGAAATTGCTCATTCGGAATGAATAAAAAGGAGGATTTTCTTGGTGTTTATCATAAAATATTGTATCTTTGCAGGCGATTAAATGTTTGAACATGAAAGAGTTATTGAAGAAAATCATATTTGAGCAGCAGGAATACTGCAAGAATATAGCGCAAGATACGGTTCCGAGAACTATTGAGGAAGAGTGGCTTACCACAACGGAGATACTGATTATTACTGGTATAAGACGTTGTGGAAAGTCTGTTTTGCTTCAGCAAATGCGCAACAAATTGCCGGAGCAAGACTTCTTTTTCAATTTTGATGATGAGCGATTGGTCAATTTTACGGTTTCTGATTTCCAAACATTGCAAGAATGTTTCTTTGAACTCTTTGGTGAGCAGCATACCTATTATTTTGATGAGATACAGAATGTGAAGGGCTGGGAGACCTTTGTGCGCCGTCTCTACAACGAAGGCAATAAGGTGATTGTAACTGGATCAAATGCCCGAATGTTGAGTAGAGAGCTTGGCACTCATCTCACGGGGCGTTATATCGCAGTGGAGATTTTCCCTTTTTCCTTTCAAGAATACTTGCAGTTGGCAAAGGTGCAGCTGGAAGCCAAGGACTTTTATCTAACCAGCAAGCGTGCCATTCTCTTGGGGCATTTCAAGGAGTATTTGGAGAAAGGTGGATTTCCTAAGTATCTCCAGTCGTCATCCACTCGTTACCTCTCATCACTCTACGATAGCATCATCTTCCGTGATGTGATGGCTCGTAATGGGTTGACCAATGATAAGGAGATGCAGGAACTCATCTTTTATCTCGCCAGCAATGCCACGAAGCGCATTACCTATACCTCACTGGGTAAGATAGTGGGAATCCGTCATTCCGAAACCGTCAAAAACTATTTGGAGTACATCGAGCAAACCTATATGATATTCCAGCTCATGAAGTATTCGCCATCGGTAAAGGTGCAGATGCTGAACCCGAAGAAGATTTACTTCATCGACAATGCCATCGTGAGTCGCATTGGCTTCAATGCCACCGACAATATGGGAGTGAAGTTGGAAAACATCGTGTTCATCGAGTTGAAACGCCGCGGATATGATGTTTTCTATCATGCCGATAAGAAGGAGTGCGACTTTGTTGTAAGAGAGGGTATGAGAATCATGAAGGCTTATCAGGTGACGATAGCCATGAATGATGAGAAAACTCGCAAGCGAGAAATCGAGGGGCTGTTGGAAGCCATGAATGCTTATGGCTTGGCTGAGGGATATATTCTTACGATGGAGGAGAAGGAAGAGCTTGAGATAGATGGCAAGCAGGTTCATGTTCTTCCTACGTGGGAATGGATGTTGAGAGAGAAGTGAAAAAAAAAGTGATCCTAATGTCGGGTCTGTTGTTGCTTATCAGAAGGGTGACATCCTGCTTTCAAAGAAAGGAAATGGAAATATAATAATGTCTAAGCATAAGTCATACAAGAATATCATTTTTTGACTTAGATAATAACAAAGACGAAACAATGATGAATAATAATATAAAATGTCCAAAGTGTAATTCAGACAATGTGCAGACAGAGGGTGTACTGCATCTTTGCTTGGATTGTGGCTATAAATGGGAGGACGCACCCCAAACTGATTTGGGAGAAATGATCATCTACCAATCTGATGATGGTGTGAAGCTTGATGTGAGATTGGAGAATAAGACGGTTTGGCTAAATGTGGAACAGATAGCAGAGCTTTTCAATAAAGGGCGCTCTACTATCAATGAGCACATATTGAATATATTCAAGGAAGGAGAATTGGACGAAAAAGTGGTTTGTCGGAAATTCCGACAGACCACTCAGCATGGTGCTATGGCAGGAAAAACCCAAAGCAAAGAAGTGAAGTTCTACAACCTTGATGTTATCATATCTGTGGGCTATCGTGTAAAATCTATTCAAGGCACACGCTTCCGTCAATGGGCTACAGAGCGACTGAATGAGTATATCGTAAAAGGGTTTACGATGGACGATGAACGACTCAAAAATCTTGGTGGTGGCAACTATTGGAAAGAGTTGCTTGACCGTATCCGTGATATTCGTTCGTCAGAAAAGGTGCTCTATCGACAAGTTCTGGACATCTATGCCACAAGTGTTGACTATGACCCTCGAACTGATGCCTCAAAGCTTTTCTTTAAAATCGTGCAAAATAAGTTGCACTATGCTGCTCATGGGCATACTGCGGCAGAAGTTATCTATGAGCGTGCGGATGCCGACCAACCATTTATGGGCTTGACGTCATTTGAGGGCGAACTACCAGCTATCAAAGACATCAAAATAGCCAAGAACTATCTGAAAGAAAATGAGCTGAAGATACTCAATAATCTTGTTTCCGGTTATTTTGACTTTGCCGAGATTATGGCAATGGAGCATCGCCCAGTCTATATGATGGATTATGTGAAACAACTTGATACTATCCTGCAATCCACAGGGCGACCTTTGTTGAAGGGATCGGGAAGTATCAGCCATGAAGAGGCAATGGACAAAGCTATAGCTGAGTATCGAAAATATCAGGTAAAGGTATTAACTCCAGTAGAGGAGGCTTATCTTGAATCCATCAATGCTTTGGGAAAAATTGCAAAACGCAAGGGAAGACAATCGGGGGAAATCATTAATGTAACGTTCTGATGAGAATCATGTAACCTCTTACTTCCCTTAACTTCCCCACATGCGAAAGTTCTGTATAAAATGTTCATCTGACAGGAGAGTCTAATCCCCAGCCTGCTTGAGAAAAAAGGCTGGGGATTTCTGATCTTAATCACAGTAAATTCCGGATAAATAGTTATTCAAACGTATGTAAACTGGCTGGTTTGTATGCAGTCAGTCTAAATCACCTTGACTCTCTTTTTCCCTTCTCTTCCATCAATCACGATTTTCTCGAAGACGATGGCTGGGTCGTTAGGAGTGAGGGTGAGGGTGTGGATGCCATCGGATGAGGCTGGCAGCTCTAGCTCTATCACCTTGTCCACGATGCGAGTGGCTATCGTTGGATAATAGATATTGTAGATGTTCTCCGGCTTCTCGTTCAAATCTTTGTTGAAGTTAACCTCTACAGGAGAAGCGCCATCTAAACTTACACCATAGGTTAAGCCGCCCTTGTTGAGATAATCCAAGGTTGATTTGGTAATCACATGAATGCGAACCTTCTGCTTGCCGTTAAATGCCTTGCCATCCGAAGTTTTGCTAACTTGCATCTTAAACTTGTAAGTGATGCTGGCTCCCTTTACACTCTTGGTATACGGCATCAGAGTCATTGCCGATACGCTCTTGCCCATGAATGGAATCTCTGTCCATTTCGCCTCGGCAGCATCCGTCTTGCTGCTATAGTAAGGAGCTTCGATTTCTACCACGCCGTTGTTTGCGCTGATAATCACTCCATCCTTGGAGGTTACCCGGAAGAGTTCCGGACAGGTATCCTTCTCGAAATCATCATTCCAACTCTTGTAGCCGATATGCTTCTGGGTCATCATTCCGTTCCACTTGCCGCCAGCCATCTTATGGTTGTAATAGTCGCAGATGAGTGAATCGCGCTTGAAGCGGCGCTCGCATTCATCAGCCCATACATTCGCCTTCGGATTGCCCTGCTTGTAGAGGGCATGGTTCTGTGCCTGGGCAAAATACATCTGGTGCAGATTACTCATCATCTCGATAGGGAAGAGGATAATTTGGCGATAGGCGTCGTGATAGGATGCCGGCAGACAGTTGTACTGGCGCAGCGCATCGGCTTCAAGCTGGAGATACTGGTTTACCACCTCCTGCCATTCACCATTTTCCAGACTGTAGGTGTTC
>ENA-UEYI01001098-UEYI01001098.1-human-gut-metagenome-genome-assembly--contig:-NODE-1098-length-24487-cov-5.280868_pt1 | contig 24487 bp, 16 predicted proteins | sample MGYA00242900_ERZ507916 | MGnify/ENA primary metagenome ERZ507916 (study PRJEB26167, sample SAMN06115521) | human gut metagenome | host: Homo sapiens | place: China:Chongqing | collected 2015-09-02...
GACGATATTGCAGATACAGTCAGGCATGTAGACGAATGTCGAGACGCCCAGCACCGTGGCCTGCGTCATGCCGCACGAGTTCCACGGCACGAGCACCGAACAGACCGTCGCCGAATCCTCGACCGAGCGGCTCAGCAAACGGGATTCCAGCCCCCGTTCGGCATAGAGTTCCCGGAACAGACGGCCCGAAAGGATGATCGAGATATACTGGTCGGCGGTGCAGAGGTTGAAGAAGATTCCGGCCCCCAGCGTCGAAGCCACGGCCGAAAAGGTGCGTCGGACGAATTTCAGGAAAACGGCCGTCAGCGAACCCAGCATGCCGCTGCCGGTCATCACGCCGCCGAAGCACATGGCGCAGATGATGAGCCATACGGTATTGAGCATGCCGGCCATGCCGCGCGTGGCCACCAGTTCGTCGAGCTGCGGGCTTCCGGTCTCCAGCGCCGTAGGCCCGAAACAGCTCATCAGCAAGCCTTTGAATCCCGACATGAAGTCCAGCCCTTCGACTCCGGCCACCCTCGCCACCAGTTCGGGCTGCGCCAGCAGCATGGCGACGCAGGCGAAGACCGCGGCGCAGAAAAGCGTCACGATGGCCGGAAGTTTCCGCACGATCAGCACGCCCGTCGCCACGGGCACCAGCAGCAGCCACGGCGTAATGCGGAAAGCGCCGCGCAGCGAATCGGCGTAAAGTTCGGCGTGCGCGCCGCCGGTATGGCTCAGCGTCAGTCCCGCGACGACGAAGACCGCCAGCGCGACGACGAACGACGGAACGGTCGTGTAGAGCATGTAGCGGATATGCGTGAAGATCGGCACGCCGACGGTGGACGAAGCGAGCACCGTCGTATCGGAGAGCAGCGAAATCTTGTCGCCGAAATAGGCCCCCGAAATGATCGCGCCCGCGATCCACCCTTCGGGAAAGCCCATCGCCTGCCCGATACCCATCAGCGCCACGCCGATCGTGGCGATCGTCGTCCACGAGCTGCCGGTCATCAGCGACACGCCGGCGCAGATGACGCACGAGGCGACGAGAAAAAACGAGGGGTGCAGGATTTTCAGCCCGTAATAGATCATCGTCGGCACCACGCCGCTCACCATCCACGATCCGGCGATGGCGCCGATCAGCAGCAGAATGATGATGGCCGACGCCGAGGCGCGTATGTTGTCGATGATCGCATCCTCAAGCACCGACCACTTGCAGCGGTAGATGCCGATCGAGAGCATCACGCAGACCGACGTGGCCGAGAGCAGCGCGATCTGGCTTCCGCCGTTTATCGCATCGCCCCCGAAACAGCGGATGACCACATATAAAAGGAGTGTCAGCACTGCGAGCGGCAGCGCCGACACCCATGCCGAGGGCAATTTGTTCTTGTGAGATTCCATAATTCGCTACTCCGTTCCTAACCGGGGACAAAAGTAGCAAAAAGCCGCGATACGGCCAAACGCCTATTCGACCGGTTTGATCTCCGCCTCCCATCCCGTCAGCGTCGAAACGTAGGGGATCAGCAGCATCGCCATCTTGCGCTGGCCGGCGTAATTGGGATGGGCCGACGATCCGAGCTCGCTTCCGTCGTTGCAGTAGCCGGGCAGGACGGCCGCGAAATGGAGGTTCGGCACGACGGCGGACTGACACAGGTCGCGGATATAAGTGAAGGCCGGTTCGCTGACGCGCGGCGCCACGCAGAGGATCGGCATTTCGTCGCCGTAGGCGCCGCGCAGAGTCTGCAGGATGCGGGTGTAGGCGGCTGCAAACTCATCGCGCGAAGGATGCGGCAGGGTCGAGAAGTCGTTCGATCCCAGATTGATGACGACCAGATCGGGACGGTACGGCGACGCCGCGAAGTCCCACGCCGGTTCCGCCGCCTCGTCGAACGTATTGGCGATGCGGTCGGCCATCGTATTCTGCGAAGTGGTGTTCTTATCGCCGTAATTGCGCGCCGCGCCGCGTCCCGAATGGGCGATCAGCGTATAGTCGGCGCCGAAATAACGGGCGATGATGCAGGCGTACGCCTTGTTGCAGTTCTCGGTCTGGGGTTTGAACGGCTCGTCCTTCGAAAGCCCCTCGGTCCCGTAACCGCAGGTCAGCGAGTTGCCGATAAATTCGATATGCCGTCCGGGCGCGGACGCCGCAGGCAGCAGACGTCCTCCCCTGTCGAGCAGGAAGGCATGGATCGTCGTACGCCCCTGCTCGCCCTCGGTGCGCTTCTGCATCCGCACGGTATGTTCGCCGCGGCCCAGCTTCTCGGCCAGCACCACGACCGAATCCGTCCCGAACGTCGTAACGACGCCGGCGTCGCGGCCGTCAACGGTCAGGTTGTAGTAGTTCTTTTTCGTATCCGAAACGCGCATGGCCAGCGAACCGCCCGTAAAACGGCACTCGAAGCTGGTTCCGCTCCAGTCGAAACTCACGTCGCCGCCGTTTGTCTGCGTACGTCCGACATAGCGCACCTCGGACGACGCGGCGGGCGCTTCCGTCCGCTTCTGGGCGGAAACGGCACCGGCGCACAACAGCGCCAGCACCGCAAAAATCAGCCGTCTGCTCATTGCTTCGCCTCCGCTTCATAGGCGCTGACGGCCCGCTGCAGCGGTCCCCACCAGTCGCGGTTGATGATATGCACGATGTCGAACACCATCAGTCCGTCCGATTCGCGGAGATTCATCTCCACGGCCCGCTTGAACTGGGTCGTATCGCGTTTGTAGTCCTCGACGTACATCCCGCCGAAGAAGGGTCTGCCGCCCAGCAGACGGCGCGAATAGCGGCACCCGCCCTCGACGCTGAGGTGGTCGCCCTTCGACATTTCGCTGTCGGTCTCGTTCTTATGCAGGCCGTTGCTGCGACGGTACTCGTCGACGGTCACGTTCCAGTAATAATTGCCGTTGGTGAAGATGTCCAGCAGTTCGGCATATCCGTAATTCTTATATTCGGGCGTGGCCCATGCGAAGTCCTGCGAAGGATCGTACGTATTGCTGGCCCAATTGACGCCCACTTCGAAATAGGACGGATACCACGCGCCCGTGTAAGCGCCGAACTTCAGGCCGGGCTTCACGGCTTTCAGCTCCTCTTTGGTGCGTTTGAAGAAGTCGTAGATCACCGACGCGCGCCACTCGATCCACTGCTTGAAATAAGGACCGTCGATGCGTTTCCAACCGCCGTCGCCGTCCTCCTCCCACGCATAAATATCCTCCGGGAAACGATTCAGCTTTTTCCCGATATAAGCCTCGAATTTCCCGCGCGAGAAATCCGAGAAGTCGGACTGGATATTGTCGTAACGGCCGCGATCGAGCAGCAGACCGTCGAAATCGTACTTCTGCGCCACCTCCTTGAAAATGGCGATTTCGTGATCCTGAACGGCGGGAAGCGCGGGATTGGCGAACAGCACCTTCTTGTCCGGAATCTCCAGCTGGGGCATCAATCCCCTGCCGGGAACATAGTTCACGGCCTGCCATTCGGGATGACCGTCGTAGATCAGTCCGCGGCGGAATACGCCGTTGCCTTCGGCAAAGGTGTTGAACGAACCGTAAATCTCCAGTCCGGCATCGTGCGCGACTTCGACGAAAGCACCCACGAAATCGAAATCGGGGCGGGCAAACCCTTTCCACTCCCGGACTTGGGGCGCATGCTCGCTGGGATATACCACTTCGCTCGAAGTGCCCTTGACGTCGAGCACCAGCGCCGTCATGCCGGCCTCCCGGCACTTGTTCACATAATAACGGATCGAATCGGGGTAACTGAAACGCACCCAGTTGGCCGAACAGTCGAGCCACATCAGTTTGGGTTTCACCCCCTCGGCGGCACTCCGGCAGCCGGTCGCACCTGCCGCGGCAAAGGCCAGCAGGCATACAGTCAGCAGTTTTTTCATGGAAAATTAAAAGCTATTTTCGTTTGTAGTTCCCGTAAATATCGACTTCGGCCGCATGGAAAGGATCGGCCACCGCGTCGATCAGCAGCGCGCATTCGAGCCGCGTGAGCGGACGCGCCGGATCGTAACCGGACAGCAGTCCGGCGGCGGCACGCTCCGTCCGCGCCGCAACATCCCCGGCCGGCTTGCCGAGCGCTTCTGCCAGCATCGCCGTCAGGAGCGCCCCATCGACCGGCGTTTCCAGAACGGAGGGCCGGACCGACGGATAGACTTCACGCAGCCCTTCGCGCAGTTCGGATTCCGCGATCGTCCGATCGGCGTCGAACCAAGTCTGGTTCTCCCAGCCGACGTTGGCTCCGCGCCCCTTGAGGATTCCGGTCACGCCGATCCGCTGCATCGCCCCGAAGCGCGGATCGTCGGCCGGCAGGTCGAGGTACGGCAGCAGGTAGCCGCCCGCATCGAGCACCGCCTCCTGCACCCTGCGCACCGCGACTTCGGACGGATCGACGCCCGCCGCCGCGGCCAACGCCGCCAAGGCTCCCGTTGCCTGCCCGATCTGCAACACGACGGGTTGCAGGCGCGTGGAGCCGTTGACGAGGTTGGTTACCGACACCGATTTTTCGGCTACGAGCAACCCCGGAAATCCTGCGGGGATCACGATGCCCAGCGGAAAACCGTACGAGGGGATGGGATGGAAATAGAGGTCGGGCAGTTCGTCCCAGCCCGAATAGCGGGTATGGTGCTGATCGACCGGATAATCGCCCACGCCGACCGCCGTACGGTAAAGCGTTCCTGCGTAGGGGTCGGTGATGTCGTTGAGCGTAAAACGCACGGCCCCATGAATGCGCCGCGATTCGCGGTGATAGGGAATGAACGGCAGCCGGTCCTCCGTAGGGAACTCGTCGTCGGCCAATCCCAACGTATTGAATCCCAGCTCATGCTGGAGGAAATAGACGAATGACAGCGTATGATTCTTGGCCCTGCGGACGGCGTCGGCCCGCTCTTCGGGCGTCATGTCGATCATGTCCACGTAGTAATCGTTGCCCTCGATCGGCCAGTTGATCATGTATTTGCCGTCGGGCAGTTTTCCGTAGGTAATCATCATCTCACGGGACCACATGCGATGCGGTTCCTTCGGAGCGATGCAGAGGTCGTTCACGCAGCAGCAGGCGAAAAGCGACGGATCGTACCCGTCGGGCCGCGGAATCGTGACGTCGCGGCCGTAATCCTTCAGTACGGCGACGTAGGTCAGGTCCTGCACGATGCCGTTGGCTTCGGCCGGGGCGATATCCTCGTGCGTGACGGCCGACGAATCCATGCCGACGTCATAGGGGACGCCCGCCATCCGGGCGACGTCGCCCAGCTCCGTCGCATCGACGAGCACGCCGGCTTCGACCTGCCGGAGCCGGCCGTCACGCCGGACCCCCAGCCGCCATACATCCTTCCCGCGTTCGGCCGTCTCGGCCGCCGAACGGTACCACACGGTGAGGTTCGGTTCGCGGGCGACGAGCCGTTTGAAAATACTGTCGCCCACCGAAGGTTCGAACATCACGTTGCTGACCCACCCCGTTATCAGGGCCGAATCGCAGCCGTAATGCCGGGCCAGCTCCGTCCGGAACTCGTCCCAGATGCCGCCGCGCAGGCGGTAATTGCCGTCAGTGGCGCTCACGCCCGCCGAGGTGAGCATGCCGCCGAGCCAGTCGAACTCCTCGACGATCAAGGTTCGCGCCCCCATGCGGGCCGCCTGCAGTCCGGCCGCCGTTCCGCTCGCTCCCCCGCCGACGATCACCACGTCGTAACGCTCGGCGGAACCGCACGCAAACAGTCCCAAGCACGCCAGCAGCTGCAAATATTTCAGTCCGGTAAATCTCATATTCGGTCGTTTATTTCAAATCGGCTGCGGCCCGACTGATCCGCCCGAAGCGGTCCGTAGCCGACACCTCGACGCGCTTCGCCCCTTCGGGCAGCGCGACGCGGTAATAGTGGTCCGAAATCGAAGGGTAAATCCATTTGTGGTCCATCTGACTGGTATCGGAGTACATCTGTTTCGCGGCGGGATCGTAAGCCTGAAACCGCTCGGCGGGACCGCACGGCACGCCGTCGATCGTAAACTGAACCTCCCACGCCGGGTCGCTGGCCCAGATGTTGGCCACGGCATACCCTTCGAACTGGGGATATTCGCGACCGCTGTAAATTTTCATCTGGTAGTCGGCCGGATAACCCGTCGATTTGTAATACCAGTCGATCCGGTCGCCGTTCACCTCATAGACGCCGTACCCGGCGGGCGTGCCGTCGGTGCAGAGCGGCCCCTGCCACCATGCGCCGCTCAGGGCGGGTGTCACATGCTCGTAGAGGCCGGGCGCGATCGGCTGGTTGAAGGTCGTATGGGTATGGCCCGAAATGATATGCGCCCGGTAGGGTTTCAGAATTTCGTAAAGCCCCCTGTGGTTGGTCATCGTCGATCCGGCACGGTCGTAGCGGAACTGCTTGCGGTCCTGCTCCTCGCAGGTCGAAGGAATATGCAGGCAGACGACCACCGTCGAACCGGGCTGCACGCGGGCAAGGTCCTTTTCGAGCCAGCGCATCTGCCGCTCTTCGAGATAGCCGATGTAAAAATAGTCGCGCCCGATGAAGAAGTTGTCGTCGAGCACCACATAGTGGATGCGTCCGACGTCGAACGAATAGTAGACCGGACCGTACATCTGCTCGAACTTCGAGAAGGAGGTTTCGTAAGAGCGTCCGTAGACCTTCATGTCATGGTTGCCCATCGCGTTGCGGAACGTGATTCCCGTACGCTCCATCACTTCGTTGTACCGGCCGTAAAGCGAATGGTCGTGCGACACGATGTCGCCGCAGCAGATGCCGTGGAAAGGCATGCCGCCGTAACTGCGGACCGTAGCGGCGATGTCGTCGGCCGCCGCCGCGAGTTTCGCAAACTCCTTCGGCGCCCATATCTGCGGATCGGCGATGGCGATGAACCCGTAACGCGAATCGTCGCCCGCACGGCGGAGCAGCGTAAAATCGCAGGATTTGCCGTCGGCCGGCAGCGGGTGGAAATAGCGCACCACGCCCTTTTCCACCGGAGCGTCGTAGCCCGCAGGCACGCAAACGAAGACGAAGCGGTTGTCGGCACCGGCCTGCAGTCTGTAATTTCCTCTTTTGTCGGTGCACGCGAACTCTTCGCCGTCGGAGACCCAGACGCCTTCCACGCCCCGGCCGCCGCAAAGGACGCGCCCCTTGACCGTGACGCTGCCCGCGGCCCATGCGCAGGCGCACCACAACGACAACAGAATTGTCAGTAAATATCTTTTCATCGTTCCGTATTTTAGTTCTATTTGCATTGTCCGAGAATCTGCCAGCACTGGAACAGCCCGCGCGGCACATGGAAACATCCCTTCCACTTCCCGCCCTTGAGCGGCAGCAGCACCTCGCCGCGGCGGTTCAGGTAACCGAACCATTCGGGATGCTCCGTGTCCTTGAAATGCGCCCACGTATATTCGTGCAGTTTCCCGAACCACTCCAGACACTCCTTCGATCCGGTCAGCTGATAGCCCTTGATCATCGCGATCGTCGATTCGATATGCACCCACCAGAGCTTCTGGTCCCATTCCAGCTCCACGCGGGGCGCGCCCTTGCGGTCCAGAAAATAGAAAATGCCGCCGTACTCCTTGTCCCAGCCGTATTCGGCGGTATTGAGCGCGATTTTCACCGCTTTGTCGATCAGCGCACGGTCGTCGAGACGCACGCCGAGGTTCATGATGAACCACATTGCTTCGAGCGAATGTCCGGGATTCATCTGACGGCCCTCGAACGTATCGGAAAGCCGTCCGTCCTCCGTGACGTTCTCGACGATCAGCCCCAGCTCTTCCCGGTAAAACACCTCCATCACTTCGTGCAGGCACTCCCCGATGGTGTCGGCCAACAGTTGTTTGTCGATCATCGGCTCGATCTCCAGCGCCATGTTGCAGAGGATCATCGGCAGGGCGAAACTCTTGAGCGAACGCGTTCCGGGATAGGCCTTGCACCACTCGCCCTTGGGATTGGCGCGTTTCTCCAGAATCCGGTCGAAAGTCCGCTTTGCGATCAGGGCGTACTCGTCGCTGCCCGTCGCAACGGCGACCTGCGCAAAGGCCATCGCCGCGAACGTATAGGAGAAAATATTATAGGGTTGCACCAACGGGCAGCCTTCGCGCGTCAGCGCAAAATACCAGTTGTAGTTGCCGTCGTGGCCGTATTTGCGCAGGAACTCAGCCCCCTGCACGGCGCATTCGAGCCATTCGGGGCGACGCTCCACCTTGTTATAGAGCATGGCGAACATCCACACTTCGCGCCCCTGCAGCCAGATGAATTTGTCGGTATCGTAGACGCTTCCGTCACGATCGAGACACGTAAAATAGCCGCCGAATTCCCTATCTTGCGATTTTTCGAGCCAGAAAGGCAGTACGCCATCCAGCAATTCGGTTTTGTACTGTTCCGCTAATCTTTTGAAGTCCATAATCTTATCTGATTTATATTGTTATCTTGTCCAGTATCGTTCGATCTCTTCGAGCGTGCGGCCCGACGTTTCCGGCACCGCCTTCCATATCAGCAGCATATAGGGCACGCACATCGCGGCGAAGAGGAAAAAGGTCCCCGCCGGCGTCAGGTTCGCGAGCATCCACGGCGTAAGCTGCCCGACCAGATAGGTCCCCACCCAAAGTGCGAAACCCGCGATCGACATCGCCGCGCCGCGCACACGAATCGGATACATCTCCGACAAAAGCACCCATACCACGGCGCAAACGGAGATGGCGCAGCAGAAAATATAGCACAGGAACGCCGCCAGCAGTACGCCGTCCGGCATCCCCGACCGCTCACCGGTCAGGAAACAGGTCCCGATAAGCAGCAGCGACAGCACCATACCCGACACACCCCAGTAAACCAGCTTCTTGCGCCCTACGCGGTCGATGATCGCCAGCGCCAGCACCGTCGTAAGCATATTGACCGCTCCGACCAGTATCTGGGCGAACAGCGAGTCGCTGCCCGACCATCCGGCCCGCTCGAAAATCGACGGCCCGTAGTAAAGCACGGCATTGACGCCCATGAACTGTCCGAGAATGGCGATCGCCGCACCGACGAGCACCGCCGTCCGGATGCCTTTCGACAGCAGGAGCCGCCACTGCGGGGCCTGCCCGCCGCCGACGGCCGTTTCGATGGCCGCAAGTTCGGCGGCGGCTTCCGCCCGGTCGCCGTTGATGCGGCCGAGCACACGCAGGGCGCGGTCCGTATGTCCGCGCAGCACCAGCCAGCGCGGGCTTTCGGGAATAAAGAAGATGATGACGAAGAAAACCAGCGCCGGAAGGGTTTCGGCTCCCAGCATGCCCCGCCACACTTCATCGACGAAGATCCGCCGCATCCACGCCGTTTCGAAACCGGCGGTCTGTCCCATGCGGAGCAGCAGGTAATTGACCGTATAGGCCGCCAGAAATCCCATCGTGACTGCCAGCTGGTAAAACGAGACCAGCATGCCCCGGCGGCGCGCCGCCGACACCTCGGAGATGTAAAGCGGCGAGACGATCGAAACGACGCCGATGCCCAGCCCGCCCACGATCCGGTAGATGACCAGCTGCATGAAATCGGCGCAAAGGGCGCACCCAGCGGCCGACACCGTGAACAGCACGGCCGAGACGAGCATCGTCCGCCTGCGCCCCAGCCGGTCGCTCAGCACGCCCGCACAGAGTACGCCGGCGATCGAGCCGGCCAGCGCGCACCCCACATACCACCCCTGCTGCAGGCTGTCCAGCCCGAAGCGGGCCGTCACCAGCTCGACGGTGCCCGAAATCACGGCCGTGTCGTATCCGAACAGGAGTCCGCCCACGGCAGCCGTGACCGCAAGAAAGAGCATGTACGATATGTCAGCGCGCTGTTTCATGGAGCATTCACCGTTTCCGGTAAGGGTTGTCGATTTTAAAATAATCGCAGTAGCGATCGTAAAGATGTCCCGCCTGCGGATAGGCCGAATTGGGACTCATGAAGTGCGAGAATTCGAACGTGATGACGTTCCGCATCCCGGCCCGCCGTGCGGCGTCCAGCTTCAGCAGCAGCTTCTCCCACTTGATCGGCAGGAAGCGGATCGGCATGTCGCGGTCGAACGACTCGATGTTGGTCCAGCACTCCATGCCGTACTTGTCGGCCAGCGCCTTGTTCACCACCAGATAGTCGTACAGCTCGTGGTAATCGACCTGCCCGTCCTGAAACGCGAGGATGTCCACCGCTCCGGCGACATTGCCCAGTATCTCGTTCCACTCGCGGCGGTGCTCTTCGACCGAAAGGGCCTTGTCGCCCGCCATCACCTGATCGGTCTTGATGCCGTGGATGTAGGGCGAAATCATCGTTTTCAGACCGCCCGAAACCGCCTTGGCATGGCGGCCCACTTCCGCATAGATGCGCGACATGTTCTTGGTCCGGCGGCTGATCTCCTGCGACAGATACCACCCCTGAAACGACTCGTGGTGGCCGTATCTGGCCCACACCTCGTCGATCAGTTTCAGGTTCAGGTCTATCTCGCGCTGGAAGAGTCCCTCCTGCCAGTATTTGCCCGAATCGTACATGCCGAAATAGAACGCCATACCGTATTTGTCGGCCAGCGTAAGGAACATCTCCACCAGATCGACCGGGGGATAGTACACCTCCTCGCTTTCGAGCAGACACTCGAACGGCGCGGCGATCCACCGTCCCAGCCCGGCGCGGATCAGCACCACAGTATTGATCCCCATGTTTTTCATCGCCCGGAAATCGGCGTCCCACTCCCTGACGCCCCAGTTCTGGTGGGGAATGTCCCAGCTCACCTCGTCGAGAAACGTCGCGCGGACAGGAATCGCTTCGAGGATGCCTTCGGTCCTGAAATCCGCGTCCGACAGGCCGCAAGCCGCGTCGCCGCCCGCCGCACCCTTCGGGGAGCAGGCCGCCAGCACGACTGCGATCAGCACGGCCAGCGCCGCCGCCAAACCGCCCGGTTTAGGGTAATGTCCGTTCATCGGTCTCTATTCCAAGGTTTTCAGATACTCCATATAGCGGTTGTACAGGTGCCCCGCCTGCAGATAGGCCGACTGCGGACTCATGAAGTGCGAGAACTCGAACGTAATGGCGTTCTGGTAACCGGCCTGAGCCGCCAGCCCCATCTTGAGCCGCAGTTTCTCCCATTTGATCGGCAGGAACTTGATCGGCATGTCGCGGTCGAAGGTCTCGGAATTGGTCCAGCACTCCAGCCCGTAACGGTCGGCCAGTTTCTTGTTGACTTTCAGAAAATCGACCAGCTCGTCGTACTCCACATGGCCGTCCTGAAAGGCGACGATATCCACGGCGCCCTTGATTCCGGCGAAGATGGCGTCCCACTCGCGTTCATGGCTTTCGAGCGTCACGACGTTCTGCTTCGAAGTCGAAGCATTGTATTGGCTGACGTTCTTGCTGCCGTCGATATAAGGGGAAATCATGGTCGGCAGACCGCCGGAAACCTCCTTGCAATAGCGTCCCAGACTCGCATACAGATCGACGATCTTGCCGGTATTGCGGCTGCATTCCTGCGAAATATACCAGCCCGCAAAGGATTTGTAATGTCCGTAACGGCTCCACACCTCGTCGATCACGCGTTTGTTCAGCGCAACCTCCTGTTCGTATTCGCCGCGGTCCCAGTACTTGCCCGAATCGTAGAGCCCGAACCAGAAGTTCATGCCCCACTTGTCGCTCAGGCGCAGGAACATATCGACCAGATCGACGGGCGGTTCGTAACACCCCTCCTCGGCCGTGAGCACCCGCGAGGGAAAAGTCTGCCAGCGGCGGTAGCCGCAGCGGATCAGGATCACGGTGTCGATGCCGGCTTCGCGCATGTAGCCGAAGTCGCGGTCCCATTCGGCTTCGCCCCAGTTCTGATGGGGAATATCATGACTGATTTCGTCGAGAAAAGTTCCTTTTATTCGCATAACTCATTTATTTAAATTTCAAATCAGGTTCTCCAAAAAAGCCTGCGGTTCGTAAAAAAGACCGTAACGGCCATGACCGCGGCCGTGACCAGCACGCCCCGCACCACGCCCATCCACGGGCATAGCTCGGCAAAGGTCTGTAAATAAGGCGCCAGATGCAGCAGCGTCAGCAGGGGCATGATGAGGAATCCGGCCGCCGTATAGGCTACCATCGGATTCTGCCCGCATTTGACCAGCGCCGAGAAACGCACATTCAGCCGCCGCATCGCGATTCCGGCGGCGATCAGGACAAACGAAGCCAGCCCGGAGGTGACGAAAAAATAGCTGAACGTCGCGTAATCCTTCTTGATGCCCCCTTCGAACGCCTCCAGCGCCAGTCCCAGCATCAGCCAGAAAAATCCCCAGCCGAAAAGCGAACCATGCAGTCTTCCGGTCGCCGAGCCGTCCCCGCGCAGCAGACGCCGGAGCAGGAGACAGATCAGGACGCCCGCCGCGAGATTCACGACCAGCTGCCGCGCGAAAAGCCCCCACATATTCAGGCATATCAGCGTCACGAGCAGAACGAGTATCCAGACCTCCCGCCGCCGGGACGCCCCCGGCGCATCTTCGCCGCTCTGCGTCATCCATTCGTAGATACGGTCTCCCGCAATCGTGCCGGGAATGATGATACAAAGGTATTTCAGGTAGTCGAAGCGGAAAAGCCACGGCGCAGGCGACCAGTTCCACAACGCCTCGTTCCACGAACCTTCGACGCCGCTGCCCAGACGCAGTGCCGCCAGCAGCGCCAGCACACCCAACCGCGCCAGCAGGTTGTTCCGCGTGTAGAGCCACACCAGACTGCCGAACAGCGCCATATTCGCAAGGACCAGAATGATGACGTCGCTCCGCTCCGCCGAGACGGGCAGTCCCCAGATCCACCGGGCGGCCGCCAGCAGGGCGGCGATGCCGGCGACGCCGGCCAGACAGACCATGCGGTTCTGCCGGTCCGAAAGCCGGCCGAAGCGCATGAAAAGCGCACAGAAACAGCCCCAGCCCGCCAGTTGCAGCAGCGAGGAGCCCCATCCCGGCAGCGTTCCCGTCACTCCGGAACGCAGGTTGGCGAGCGCGATGGCGAAAAGCGCCAGCAACGCCCACCTGCGCGCCACGACCGTCAGGATCAGCGCCACCGATTCGCCCCGCTGTTCCAGCCGCCGGCGCAGGGCCAGCGGGAAAGCGGCCCCCATCGAGAAGAGGAAAAACGGGAAGACCAGATCGACCCACGTAATTCCCGGCACCGACGGGTCGAAGCGGAACGACGGCGGCGGCACCTGCGCATGAAACAGCCACGCAGGAAGTTCGGCGTGCCACAGGATCTGCCCCGACAGCACCATTCCCACGATAGCCAGTCCCCGCAGCAAATCGACCGTATAAGCTCGTTTTTCCATCTGCACGTTACGTTATTTCAGGTATTTCTGTTTCTTGAGGTAATCGGTCCAGATCACATATCCCGCGGGATGGAGGTGGATTCCGTCCTTCGTCAGGTCGATGCGCAGCTCGCCGTCGGCATCGGAAAGCAGCGGCGCAAGATCGACGAACGTACACCACGGCTTGGCGTCGCACAACCGCACCAGCCGCGCATTGAGCGCCCGCACCTGCGGATTGTGCCCCTTGAGTCCGGGATATGCCAGCCGCCGGGTATTGACCGGCAGCACGCTCTGGATATAGAGCCGGCAGCCGGGAACGGCTTCGTGCACCATGTCCGCCATGCGGGTAATGTTCATCACGATCGTATCGACAGGCTGCCCGCCCGTCAGGTCGTTGATGCCCGCCATCAGGAAGATTTTGCGGGGCTTGCTTTTCAGGATGTCGGGCAGACGGTCGATCATGCCGAAGGTGTTGTCGCCGCCGATGCCGCGGTTCTCGACGTCGCCGCGTTTGAGCAGCAGGCTCCACCACCCCTGTTCGGTGATGCTGTTGCCGAGGAAGACGATCGCCCCCTGCTGCAGTCCCTCTTCGTCGTGGGCCGCACGGCGGGTATCGTAGTAGGCATTATGGAATTTCTGCGCCGAAGCGCCGGATGCCGCGAAAAGGGCGGCCAGAAACAATATGACGATGCGTTTCATAATCAGTCTTTTTTAATTACGCCGTCGATACCGGTCTTGACATAAGACCACTGATCGGCTTTTTTCAGGTGAATCATATCGAACAGGAAATAACCGTCGCAGGCATTGATGCAGGCGGCGACCGAAGCGGTGATGGCCCGGTTCTCCTCCTCCTGCGGCACCTTGTCCTCGGCATCCCAGTTTCCCACGTCGGGACCGCCTGCCACCATCGGGCAGGCCCCCATCGTACGCTCTTTGGCCAGCAGGCAGAATCCCTGCATGGTCCATTCGGTCGTGCCGTAAACGCGCGTCGGGGAGGCGTAGGCGCCGATGAGCATCTGGTCCATCAGGTCGGCATAGCCGTAGTTCATGTATTTCTTGGTAGCCCATGAGAATTTGGACGAGGTATCGTAATTGGGGCTGGCCCAGTTGACGCCCACGTCGTAATAGCTGGCATACCAGCCTCCGACGTATACGCCGAACTTGACCGACGGATTGACCGACTTGACGGCGGCGCGCGCCTTCTCCATAAAGTCGTGGATCACCTTCGCCCGGAATTCGAGCCACTGCTTCATATGCACGGGCACCGGCGAGGGTATGCCCGAAGTATGGCCGGCAGGCAGAATGTCGGCGGGGAAACCGGCAACCGACTGGCCGATATACTTCTCGAACTCCTTGCGCGTATAATTCGAGAAATCGCTGGTAAATCCGTCGAAGCGCCCCCGGTCGAGGAAGATTCCCGCCAGTCCGTCATAGGCCGCGAGGTCCCTGAGCATCGAACAGAGATACTCCTGCACTTCGGGCAATACCGGATTGAAGAACTTGGCGGACTGCGAGGTTGACATGATGTTCGTGATGCCGCCCGCCAGATTCAGATCGGTCGTCCACGCCCGCTTGGCCTCATCCCGGAAAACGACTCCGGCGCCGCCCAGCAAGGTCTGGTTGCCGCCCGTAAAGGTATTGATCGCGGCGTGAATGCGCAGGTCGAGCGACTTTCCGGCGTCGATAAACGCCTGCAGGTAGTCCCACGTGGCCGTGCGTTCGACCTTGGAATATCCGCCCGGCAGCCATGCGCCGAGCCATTCCACCTGATCGACCACCGACGTACGGAAAAGCACGTCGCCGGTAGTAGGCCGCACATCGACCACGATATCGGTGAATCCGGCCTCCTTGGCCTTGGTCAGATCGCGCAGTATATTCTCCTTGCTGTTGGCGAAATCGGGGAAGTTGGCCGCGGCATCGACCCAGATGAAGCGGGGTTTCTCCACTCCCGGTTGCGGATCGGGATCCGGGTCGGGATCGGGCCACTCCCATTCGGGCTCCTTCGAATCCGAGCCGCACGAAACAGCCCCGTATCCCAGCGTCAGCGCCACCAGAGCCGCCGCAAACCATTTAACATTCTTTTTCATCTTCAAAATTATGTTTGTTTTAGGACCTGCATCCCCGGTCAGAGGGATGCAGGCAAAAGGGGTGTTACTTGTCGATACAGTCGAACTCCCAAGCGACCAGCGCATTGGTATTGGCGTCCGTATAGTAGAGATTCATCTTGTATCCGTCGGCCGATGCCGTCATCAGCACGTCGCCGGCCGCATTGACCACCGCCCCGGCAGGCTTGTATTCGTTCGATACGAAAACCTTCGACGGCGACGTGTCGCACGCACCCGTCATCTGATCGGGCGTCGTCACATCGAACATGTAGGCCTTGAACTCTCCGTAGGTGAAATGCGCGCCCTCATAAATCGCCGCATATTTGGCGTTATTGAACGTACATACATCCACACAGTTGTAGTTGGAGTTGGCGCCCCATGTCGCAGTGGCGATCTTGTGAGTTACAGCGCCCGTCGCATCGACACGATACAGCGCATTGGCACTGTAGTAGGCAAGGAAGTAAGGATCGTCGGGATTGGCCGAATAAGCCTCCACGTCGGCGTGGCCGTTGCCGTTCCAGCCGGCGGTCGCCCCCGTAACCGAGATCATCTGCGGCTTGGCCGGCACGCCTCCGGTAATCACCCAGCGGAGGAACTTGCAAACGGCACCGTTCCACGTATAGATCACGGCCGTAACGATCGCATCGCCCTTCACGTTGCCCTGCACCGAAATGTGCTTGCCCATCGAAGCGCCCGTAGCGTTCGTATAGGAGAGCAGCTCGGCAGGCATTTCATCCGTCGATGCCGCCGCATAAACCTTGAATTCGGCATTGGGATTAGCCAAGTTCGCATAGAGGATGTTGCCCGCGTCGTCCGAGGTCATACCGCCGTCGGCCGCTACGCCCTTCATGTCGTGTGTACCCAAGAAATCACCTGTCGCGCGGTTGAACAGGAACTTGTCCGCACCGGTCGAAAGCACGAGCTTGTTGCCCGACGCCGCCAGCGAATAGATCTTACCGCCGGCATTGACGATTCCGAGTTTGTCGAGCGATACGTTCTGCCAAACCTCCGTCTCGCTGCCCGCACGCCAACCGTATTTGATCTTGGGCGGAATCTCCTTGCTCACGGAATAAACCCGCTTGGTCACGCCGTCATGCGCCGTAACCGTAAATTTCACGCCCTCGCCCTCGTAATTGGCCGCAACGGCGGGATCGGGCGAGATCGTGGCGTGGGGAGAAAGAATCACCTGCGCCGTCACCGACGAAAGGTCATCGACCGTAATGAGTGAAATCGTGTTACGGTCGTTATCGATCACACCCTGAATAGCCGGTTCGTCGGTGGCGAAAGAGATGATCTCGCATTTATCCGATTTCTTGATATTGCCCGTCACGCAGAAATTGCGCTTCGAGCCGTCGACACGCGTCAGCGTAAACCAGTTTTCCTTCGTCAGATCCAATACCCCAAGCATCGGCGTGATGAAACAGTTGTCATCCAGATTAGCCGTGACGCGCATCTGGGTAATCGAAGTGGTATTCGACGAATTTTCGGGATAATAGTAAGGAACATCGATCACGATACGCTCCTGTCCCTCGGTCACCGCCGCGGTGAATTTTGCCAGCGGGTCGTTTTTATATTCCCCGGTAGCGAACTGCGCCGAGATGGTGTTCAGCCCCTGATCCACGACCGACGGGGTCAGCTCATCCGGCTCATGGCAGCCGCCTAAGCCGAGCAGAGCCGCCAATGCAAATAATTTAATGCTATTTTTCATGGTTTCGGTTTCTTTTAGAGATTATAACCACTCAGGGAATTGCTTGACGGCCGAATTGTTGCTCAGCTCGGTTTCAGGCAGCGGAATACGGTAAAGCTTCTCTTCGAAAAGGCGGTCCTTACGGTCGCAGTCGACGTAGGTATAAATAAACTCGGCACCCTGCTTTTCGATTTTGAGACCGTGTACGCGGCTGTTCTGACCGGAATAAGCCGTATGCGCGAGTTTCCAGCGGCGCATGTCCCAATAATGATGTCCTTCGCAGTAAAGTTCGATCTTCCGCTCCTGCCGGATCGCCGCCATCAGCGCCTCGCCGGACTTATTGGAGTAAGGCAGGCCTACGCGCTCCCGAATCTGGCGCAGGTCGTCGTTCGCACCGTCGGCGCCCAGCATGTAGCACGCCTCGGCGTGATTCAGAATGACTTCGGCCAGACGAATGGCGATCCAAGGCTGCGTACAGGCTTTCGAATAGTCGGTATAACCTTCGTTCAGCATTTTGCGCAGATAATAACCCGTGGTCGTACGGCCGTTGAGCGCCGAACCGTCGTCGTAAACGGCATAGCCGTCTTTACCGCTCACATAAGGTTCGAGAGCACGGCCTTTCCATTCGCACCCGTTGTAAAGCACGGAAGCATGGAAACGGGGTTCCAATTGGGCATAAGGCGGCGTATCGGTCGTACCGGTCGTCGTATTGTGCCACGGTGTCCAGTCGGGATAACCGCCCGTCGTCGCCAGTTCGTACGATTCGACCATCTCCTGCGTCGGAGTGGCCCGTCCGCCCATGGTCGTATTGTCGCCGCCCGGCATAAAGAGCTTGTCCCAGCTATGGTTCGGGCCGCCGACCAGATAGTTGTATTCCAGAATCGACTCCGTATTACCGTCGCGCATCGAGGTAAACGCCTTGGCGTAATCGGCGGCCGTTTTGCCCGGCATCAGCACATAACCGAGTTTGAATACCTCTTCGGCCGCGGTTTTGGCCGACTGCCAGCGTTTGGCATAGAGCATCGCGCGCGACAGCATCGCATACGCGGCACCGGAAGTAATGCGCCCCGCTTCGTTGTCCCATTTGGCCGGAAGGGTCTTGGCGGCATAGGAAAGGTCGCCTTCGACCATATTCCACCCCTCCTCCTCGGTCGAGAGGGCCTTATTCTCGGTAATCGCCAGCAAATCCTCGTTATAGAGAATCACCTCCGGAGTGCGCTTCAGCAACTGGAAATAGAGGAATCCGCGGAAGAACCGGGCCTCTGCCTCGAAACGCTTGTAAGTGTCGCCGTCGAAATTGCTTCCGTATTTTTTCAGTCCGTAAAGGAACTCGTTGACGCGACGGATACGAGTGTAGGTATCATCCCATGCTCCGAAATGGAAAGCGGCCGTCGATGCGGCAAGTCCGCCCTCGGCGAAAGCGATGATATTGGCAAACCCCACGTTCGTGCCCGGCGTGGCGGATCCGAACTTGAGCGTCTCGGTCAGGCCGTCCGTCAGGCCGACCTGACTGTCGCCGGTCTCAAACGCCCCGTACCGGGAGATGTAGGGATAAAACCCATTGACATACTGAGTCACATAATTGACGTCGCTCCATACGATCTTTTCCGCCACCTTGTTGGTCGGACTCATGTCGAGCCAATCGTTACAGCCCGTCATGGCGACCGTAGCAGCCAGCAAAACGATATTTATGATTTTCTTTTTCATGATTTTGAATTTTGTCGGTTAGAACGAAACTTCGAGACCGCCCACAACCGTACGCTGCTGCGGATAGTAACCGTTGGTCACGCCCGGCCATTCGGGATCGACGCCTTCGGGCAGACCCGACCATGTGCAGAGGTTATTGCCCTCGATATAAACCTTCACCTTCTGGATGCGCAGTTTGTTGGTCCAGTTTTTGGGCAGCGTATAGCCCAGATGAACCGATTTCAGACGCAGATACTTTCCGTCGCGGTACCAGAACGACGAAGCATAGGAGTTGTTCGTGTTAGGCGGATTGAGCGACAGACGGGGATACTCCGCATTGGGATTTTCGGGCGTCCATGCCTTTTCTACGAGATAACGCGGCGAGTTGGCGCCGGCCTTAAACGGACGGGTGAAAATCGTATTGTCCTCATTCCAGTTGTAATAAGTACCCGTCAGCGAAACGTCGCAAACGGCAGCCCCGACAAACAGAATATCGAATTCAAGTCCTTTCCACGAAGCATTGAGATTGACACTGCCGTTGAACTGCGGACGCTGGCCGCGACCGAGATAGGCGCGGTCCTGATCGTACGTAATGGCGCCGTCGCCGTTGAGATCCTTGTATTTGATATCGCCCACACGGGGACGCGAGCCGGAGATCCACGGCGAATTGTCGATCTCCTCTTCACTCTGGAACAGGCCGTCGGCCATAAAGCCCATCGTCATGTAGCGGCTCTTGCCGGTGCGCTTGGCGTAATCGGGCGTATTGGGGCTGTCCTGATAACGGAGCCAGCGATCTTTCGCCCAAGTCATATTGACGGTCACGCCATACTGGAAATCTTTGCCGATGTGATTACGATGAGTCAGTTTGACGTCGATACCCTTTACATCCTGCGCATTGTTATTTATGTAAGTGGGGTAATAGCCGCCCATCGAAGCGGGTTTTCCGGTGTTCGATCCCAGAATATCGAAAATATAGTTGTAGAAAGCATCGAACTCCACTCCGAGTTTTCCGCTCCACATCGCCAGATCGAAACCTACGTTGTAGGAATAATTACGCTCCCAAGTCAGAAGTTCGTTCGCGACCAGCGACGTCATGATACCGTTCTGCCCCACGCCGCCGAGAACGACGCTCGGTGCCGTACTGACATTGGAGAACGTGCTCAGGAAAGCATAGGCCGCCGAGCCGGAGTCGTCGCCCAAGGAACCGAACGATGCACGGAGTTTGAAGTTGTCGACCGCGTTGCGCAGGGGAGCGAAGAAGTTCTCCTCCGACATGCGCCATCCGAGCGATACCGAAGGGAAGAATCCCCAGCGGCGTCCCGAAACGTTGCCGATAAACTTATAAGACCCGTCATAACGTCCGGAGAATTCGAACAGATATTTATCGGCATAATTGTACTGTCCGCGGAAAACCAGTCCGACCTTGCGCGAAGCGTCGCTGGAACCGCCTATCGGCTTATCTGCCGGAGTCGTCGCTTGGTCCAGTTCAGGCAGTTGCGGGAACGGAATGTCCTTACCCGAAGCCGAGAATTTATTGGTCTTGTAATCGCGGGTTTCGATCAGCGCCAACAGATCGACTTTGTGTTTCTCCGCAAAGGTATTTTTGTAGCTGATGCTGGCCTGAGAGGTAATTCGGCGCCACTGCGAGAATCCTTCGGTCAGGTTATTGGTTTTCTTGCCGGTCGTGACGTTCGCATTGTTGCGCGGATCCGACGCCTTGGAATAAGTGATATCCTGACTGGTCGAATTCGGCGTGCTGGCCAACATGAGGAAGTAAGGCGTACTCAGGATTTTGGATGTCGTAGAGCTGCGGTCGTACGCACCCATAACCTTCAGGCTGAGACCCTTTACCCACGGAAGATCCCATTGCAGGGCAGCGTTGGTCTGTACGGCTACGGTCTGTGATTTCGAATAGCCCGACAGTTCGGTAGCGGCAATCGGATTGATCGTATTCCCGTAATTATTCTGGCTCGCGGTCGGAAGTCCGTCATAGGTCTTCGGCAGATAAGGATGCGCATAGGCGGCCTGCTCGGCAATCGAGAGCCACGGGGCCGTCGAAACGCTGGTGCCGGAAGTTCCTCCGGCAGGGAATCCGGGTTCCTTCCGATCTCCTATCTGACCTGCCACTCCAAACGTAAAGGTCAAACTCTTGGCAATCTTGGCTTCGATATTCGTACGCAGGTTGTAGCGGTCGTAATCGAAATTCTTGACATTACCGGTCTGATTCATATAGCCCAGCGAAGCGAAATAACTGATCCGGTCGCTGCCGCCCGTCGAAGTGACGCTGTGCTGCTGAATCGTACCGGTTCCGAAAATTTCGTCGATCCAGTTGGTGTTGCCCCAGCCGTTCGTGCCTTCGCGCATCATCTGTACATGCTTGGCCGTGAAGATCGGCTCCTGACCGTCGAGTTCGAGCGCCTTGTTGTACCAGTAAGCATAACCCGGACCGTCGAGGAATTCGGGATACGAGGTATTGAACGACGCACCGTAGGACCCCTTGTAAGTCAGATTCATCGCACCCTGTCTGCCCTTCTTGGTCGTTACGATCATCACACCGCCGGCTGCTTCGAGACCGTAAACCGCTACGGCGGCGCCGTCCTTCAGCAGCGATACCGACTCCACATCGTTGGGGTCGATGTCATTGATCGAACGCTGCACGCCGTCGACGATATAGAGAATACCCGACTTCGCGCCGCGAATGGTCATGCTGGCTTGGTCCTGACCGGGCTGTCCGGAATTCTGCACGGAGATAAGCCCCGGCAGACGGCCGGCCAGTCCCTGCGAGATATTGGACATCGGCATCTTCTGAAGTTCCTTGCCGTCGATCTGCGACACGGCCGCCGTCACGTCGGCGCGGCGCTGCGAGCCGTAACCGAGGATGACGACCTCGTCCAAACGGGCGGCATCCTCTTTCATCGTAACGTCAAGGTTGGAAATCCCCCCCCACAAGTTATTCTCTGTGAGAACATTCCGATATACGTAAATTCCAGTATACCGCCTTTGGGAACCGCAATGGAATACTGTCCGTTTATGTCGGTCGTCGTACCCTTGTTCGAGTCCACGACCACCACGGTCACACCGACGAGCGGATTGCCCTGTTCATCGGTAACCGTACCCCCGACGGTAGGCTGCGCAAAGGCCGTCCCGGCCCCCGCCAACAGCAGGAACAATGTCCACAGACACGTCCTCGCCGCCAGAGAATCTCTGAATCTAGAGAAGAACTCTTTCATAGAATTACATTTAAGGTTAAGTTTTTAGTGTTTTATATTGGTTGCAGATCAGTTGCTCCCTTCGGCGATTCCGGCCGCCAGCTCCGACCACCAGCCGCGGTTGATGATATGGACGATATCGAAGATCATCAGTCCGTCGGTGTCGCGGAGCGCCTGCGCCACGGCGCGGGTGAATTGCGCTGCGTCGCCCTCGTACTGCTCGACGTAGATCGAACCCGTCACGGGAACCACGCCGCAGGTGATTTTCTTCGCCCATTCGGCGCCGCCCTCGATGCAGTACCAGTAATTCTGCTCGTCGGACATTCCCGCTTCGGTACGCTGCCCGACGACTCCGTTTGCCTTGTCGACTTCGGCTTTGGTAACCAGCGTATAGTAAAGCCCGGTCATATAGATGTCGAGCAGGTCGGCATAACCCGTATTCCTGTATTCGGGCGTCGCCCAATCGAAATAGCGGGCGGGATCGAACTGTTCGCTGGCCCAGTTGACGCCCACGTAATAATAGGTCGGGTACCATGCGCCCGTATAGTCCCCGATCAGCAGCCGGGGATTGATCTCCTTGAGCTGCCTGTGGGCTTCGGTCACGAAGTCCTTGATAACCGATGCGCGCCATTCGATCCACTTGCGGAACAGCGGGCCCTGCGACCAGTCCCACTTGCCGTCGGCATCCTGCGTCCAGCGGAGAATGTCATCGGGATAATCGGCGACTTTCGTTCCGGCATAGGCTTCGAAAAGCTCCTTCGACAGCGGACTGAAATCGGAGGTGATATTGTCGAAACGCACCCGGTCGAAGACGATGCCGTCCACGTCGGGATACTTCTCGGCGAACTCCCTCAGAATCGCCAGCTCGTACTCCTGCACTTCGGGATTAGCCGGGTTGAGCATGCCGTTGTAGTTGCTCTTTATTTCGCTGATCGGCACGATCTTCCCTTCGGTGTAGACCTGCGACTGCCAGTCGGCATGATCGCCGTAGATGATTCCCCGGTCGAAGAAGTTGTGACCGCCGGCGAACACGTTGAGCGAACCGTGCACGCGCATGCCCAGCTTGTGTCCCTCCTCGATGAAATAGCCCAGCAGATCGTAGTTCTCAGGACGGGTCACGCCGTCCCATTCGCCCATGTAAGGCGCAATATCGCTCTTGTAGAGCGTTTCGCCCATGATCGACTTCACGTCTACCACCACATCGGTAAAGCCCATGTCGTGGATTTTGGACACGTAATAACGGATCGAATCGGGATGACTCAGCGTAGCGTAATTGCCTTCGCAGTCGAACCACATGTAAAGCGGTTTCGACTGCTGTTTTTCCTGCGTGCAGGAGGCGGCTGCAAAGGCCGCGAGACAGATAAGGAGAAGTTTCTTCATATGATTCTTTATGGATTAGTTCACTTCGGAGATGACGACCGCCGTCGAAATCTTGCGCTCGACGATCACCTCGGCGCTACCCGTGTCGCTGGGACGGTTGAGCACCTTGCCGTCGCTGCCGACCATGGTCGAAGATCCGCCGCCGTCGAGATTGACCGCATCGACCGCTCCCAGTGCGATCAGCTTGTCGGCCAGCTCTGCCAGCGTAAATCCGGCGCTGCCCCGCATATTGCGCCCGTCGCACACGAGCAGGATCAGTTTGCCGTCCGCTGTGGCGCCGATCGCCGTACGCGGCTGACGCGAGGTCCCGGCGATGCCGCCGCCGTCGAACACCTCTTTCCAATAATTCTCCACGGCGACGTTCTTCCCCTCCTTGACCAGCATCGGACCGCCTCCGACCGCCTCCTGCGGCGTCCAGAGCACGGCGCCGGGCGTCTTCGAAGTCGGCGGCGCGGACATATACGTATTCGTACGTTCGTCGTTGTCGAGTGCGGACGGGAAGGCATAAGGCTTGTTGCCGTCGTCGAGAACGCAGTAAATCCAGTGCGTCTCGAACCCTCCGGACGCCATCTGCCCGAACGAAGAACGCACGGGGTAAACCGTCTGATTGTTACGTGTCACCGTCTGATTCTCGATCGACTTGACGGCACCACCGGTAACAAGCAGGCTCAGTGAGTTCCCGGCCCACCAATACCCGGCATTGATCGTCACACAAGCCGTTCCCCGGTTGGCCGAAGCGAATTCGGCATGAATGCGCGACGGGGTTTTCTGCTGCGGCAGATGCACGGCGTTGAAGCGCAGTTTGGGATTGGCTTTCAGGTCGGCCACGGCCACGAATCCGAGACATTGTTTTCCTCCGCCCAGATCGTCCGCAAACTCGGTTACGGTCAGTCCGGCAGGATAATCGCCCGGTTGAGGGTCGGGATCAGGATCGGGTCCGTCGGGAAATTCATAGTCGGGCGTTTTCGAATCGCTGCCGCACATACAGCACACGGCGCAGACGCAGACAGCAAGCAGAGCGAAGCCAAGAATTTTCAGTTTCATATTTCAGTCAGCATTGAGTTTTGGTTCGGACACCTTTTCTTCGTACATTTTAAAAATTAAGAATTTCGGGCAGGTCGCTTTTGTACGATTTGATTTCACCTTTTCAAAACAAAAATAGAAAGGATTCTTCCAATGTGCCTGATAATCCGAAGAGCAAA
>ENA-UEYI01001107-UEYI01001107.1-human-gut-metagenome-genome-assembly--contig:-NODE-1107-length-24298-cov-15.087445_pt1 | contig 24298 bp, 19 predicted proteins | sample MGYA00242900_ERZ507916 | MGnify/ENA primary metagenome ERZ507916 (study PRJEB26167, sample SAMN06115521) | human gut metagenome | host: Homo sapiens | place: China:Chongqing | collected 2015-09-02...
TACGGGCTGGACAGTCTGGCCGAGCACGAGGCGCTGGAATATGTGCTTTACCTGACCAACGCCCAAAAGGACACCAACGGCATCGCCCATGACCTGATCGACCGGTTCGGGGATTTTGCGGCGGTGCTGGAGGCCAGTGAGGAGGAACTGTGCACCGTGGAGGGCGTAGGCCCCTCTACTGCCCGGATGCTGCATCTGCTGCCCCAGATCAGCCGGTACTATGGCCGCAGCCGCACCAGCACCACCCGCTGCATCAAGACCACCGAGCAGATGGGCAGCTATCTGATGGCGAAGTTTGCGTGGTCGGATTACGAGCGTGCAATGCTGGTCAGTCTGGACAGCCGCAAGCGGGTGCGCGCCGCCGTCTGGCTGCGGGAGGGCACCTCCGACCGGGTCAGTCTGGATATCAAGAACGTGGTGGCTGCCGCCATCAAGGGCGGCACGGATGCCGTGGTGCTCTGCCACAACCACCCCAACGGGGTGGCGCTGCCCTCGCTGGAGGACATGGACGCCACCGGCAGCATTGCCCGGGCGCTGGGGCTGGTAAATGTGCACCTGCTGGATCACTTCATCCTGACCGACACCGAGTATTTTTCCATGCGGGACGCCAACCGCCTGCCCATCTACGACTTCAAGACCGGTACGCTGTTCTGGCCATAAAACAAAAAACTGTTTACATTATAAAATGTGCGTGCTATAATACAACTTGAAGCAACAACGGATTGTGGTTATATGTACGGAAGGGAGAAAACGATGGCAGAGGAAAAATTTGAACTGGTGTCGAACTATGCCCCCACCGGTGACCAGCCTCAGGCGATCGCGCAGCTGGTTGAGGGGGTGCAGCGGGGTGACCGCTGCCAGACCCTGCTGGGCGTTACCGGCAGCGGCAAAACCTTTACCATGGCCAACGTCATTGCCCAGTGCAACCGCCCCACGCTGGTGCTGGCGCACAACAAAACGCTGGCGGCACAGCTGTGTACCGAGTTCCGCTCGTTTTTCCCCAACAATGCGGTGGAGTATTTCGTCAGCTACTACGACTACTACCAGCCGGAAGCCTACATCCCCAGCACCGATACCTATATTGAAAAGGACAGCGCCATCAACGACGAGATCGACCGTCTGCGCCACTCGGCTACGGCAGCGCTTTCGGAACGGCGGGATGTGATCATCGTGGCGTCGGTGTCCTGCATCTACTCGCTGGGCGACCCCATTGACTACCGCAGCATGGTCATCAGCCTGCGCCCCGGTATGCAGATGGAGCGCGACGAGCTTTGCAGCCGCCTGGTCAAGCTGCAATATGAGCGCAACGACATGAACTTCATCCGCAACAAGTTCCGCGTAAAAGGGGACACGGTGGACATCCACCTGGCCTACAACGACGAATTTGCGATTCGGGTCGAGTTCTTCGGCGACGAGATTGACCGCATTGTGGAGTTTGACCCGCTGACCGGCGAGCACAAGAACGTGGTGCGTCATGTTGCCATCTTCCCGGCCAGCCACTATATCGTCGGCCCCGAAAAGATGCAGGAGGGCCTGAAAAAGATTCAGGCCGAGATGGAGGAGCAGGTCAAAAGATTCACCGAGGAGGGCAAGCTCTTGGAGGCCCAGCGCATCCAGCAGCGCACCAACTACGACATGGAGATGCTGCAGGAGGTCGGCATGTGCAAGGGCATTGAGAACTACTCCGCTGTCCTGTCAGGCCGTGCGCCCGGCTCCACGCCCACAACGCTGCTGGATTATTTCCCGGATGATTTCCTGCTGATGGTCGACGAGAGCCACGTCATGCTGCCGCAGGTGCGCGGTATGTTCGGCGGCGACTACAGCCGCAAGAAAACGCTGGTCGAATACGGCTTCCGTCTGCCGTCGGCGTTTGACAACCGCCCGTTGAAATTTGAAGAATTTGAAGCCAAAATCCATCAGAAGATTTTTGTTTCTGCAACCCCCGGTGAATATGAACGCCAGCATTCCAGCCGCGTAGCGGAGCAGGTCATCCGCCCCACCGGCCTGCTGGACCCGCTTATCATGGTGCGCCCGGTGGAGGGCCAGATCGAGGACCTGCTGGGCGAGATCCGCACCCGCATTGACCGTGGCGAGCGCGCACTCGTCACAACGCTGACCGTCAAGATGGCCGAGGATCTGACGGATTATCTGGAGGAACACGGCGTCAAGACGAAGTATATGCACCACGAGGTCGACACGTTTGAGCGCATGGAGATCATCAAGGACCTGCGCGTCGGCGCAATTGATGTTATTGTTGGCATCAACCTGCTGCGCGAGGGTCTGGACCTGCCGGAGGTGTCGCTGATTGCGATTCTGGATGCCGATAAGGAAGGCTTCCTGCGCAGCGAGACAAGCCTGATTCAGACGATCGGCCGCGCGGCCCGCAACGCCAACGGCGTTGTGCTCATGTACGCAGATGAGGTCACGCCCAGCATGGAGCGCGCCATCATGGAGACCGAGCGCCGCCGCTCCATTCAGGACGCCTACAATAAAGAACACGGCATCACGCCCAAAACCATCGTCAAGGCCATCGGCGACGGGCTCGAAATCAGCATGAGCGAGGAAAACAAGCGGATGCGTCAGCACCGCATGAGCCGCGCCGAGCGCCAGCAGACAATTGAACGCCTGACCAAGGAGATGAAGGAGGCCGCGCGCCTGCTGCAATTTGAGCTGGCCGCGCAGCTGCGCGACGAAATTCAGCGGCTGGAACGCGGAGAAGATCCCACCGCCGCCGACACCAGTGAACGCAAGGCCGCTGCCAAAACACGCAAGGGCAGGAGGAAATATAAAAATTGAGTACAACACCCGAAAAAAAGTCTGCAAAGCGCAGCTCCAAAATCAAAATCGACCCGAACAACCGCATTGTCATCAAGGGCGCGCGGGAGCATAACCTGAAAAACGTCGATTTGGAGCTGCCCAGAGATAAGCTGATCGTCATGACCGGCCTGTCCGGCTCCGGCAAGTCGAGCCTGGCGTTTGACACGATCTATGCCGACGGCCAGCGCCGCTATATGGAAAGCCTTTCCAGCTATGCCCGCCAGTTCCTGGGCCAGATGGAAAAGCCCGATGTCGACGAGATCACCGGCCTGTCCCCGGCCATCTCCATCGACCAGAAAACAACAAGCCACAACCCTCGTTCCACGGTGGGAACGGTAACGGAGATTTACGACTATCTGCGTCTGATGTACGCCCGCATCGGCGTGCCCCACTGCCCGATCTGCGGGCGGGAGATTACCCAGCAGACCGTGGACGAGATGGTCGACGAAGTCATGAAGCTGCCGGAGCGCACCCGCTTTCAGGTGCTGGCCCCCGTTGTGCGTGCCCGCAAGGGCACCCAGGCCAAGGAGCTGGATGCCGCCCGCCGAGCCGGTTTTGCCCGCGTGCGCGTCGACGGCAATATGTACGATCTGAGCGAGGAGATCAACCTCGAAAAGAACATCAAGCACACCGTTGAGATCGTCGTGGACCGTCTGGTCATCAACGACACGGTCCGCGGGCGTCTGGCCGATTCCATAGAAACCGCGCTGGCGCAGGCAAACGGGCTTGTCGTCATCGACGTCATTGGCGGTGAACCGATGATGTTCAGCCAGAGCTACGCCTGCCCCGAGCACGGCATCTCCGTCGAGGAGCTGACCCCGCGGATGTTCAGCTTCAACAATCCCTTCGGTGCCTGCGAGAAGTGTACAGGTCTCGGCACCTTCATGAAGGTCGACCCGGCGCGTGTCATCCCCGACAAGCGCAAGTCCATCCGGGAAAGTGCCATCAAGGCCAGCGGCTGGTATTACGCCGAGGGCTCCATCTCCGAAATGACCTATAAGGCGCTGGGCAAGCGCTACGGCTTTACACTCGATACCCCCGTTAAGGACTTCAGCAAGGAGGCCCTGCACGCCCTGCTGTACGGCACGGGTGACGAGCGTATTGAGATGCAGCGCGAGAGCATGTTTGGCTCCGGCACCTACTTTAACCAGTTCGAAGGCATCATCCCGAATCTGGAGCGCCGTTTCCGCGAGACGAGCAGCGAGTGGGTCAAGGAGGAAATCGCCCTTGTCATGTCCAGCGAGGAATGCCCCGCCTGCCATGGCCGCCGCTTAAAGCCGACAAGCCTGGCCGTGACTGTAGGCGGCATCAACATTGCCGATTTCTGTGACAAGAGCGTCAACGAGGAACTGGACTTTATCAACACGGCCAAGGTCAGCACCCGGGACGAGATGATCGGTGCGCCTATTTTTAAAGAGGTAAAAGAACGTCTGGGCTTTTTAAAGAGCGTCGGCCTTGGCTATCTGACGCTCTCCCGCGGTGCGGCTTCGTTGTCCGGCGGCGAGAGCCAGCGCATCCGTCTGGCGACCCAGATCGGCAGTGCGCTGACCGGCGTGCTCTACGTGCTCGACGAGCCGAGCATCGGCCTGCACCAGCGTGACAATGATAAGCTTATTGCAACGATGAAGCGGCTGCGCGACCTTGGCAACACGCTGATCGTCGTTGAGCACGATGAGGACACGATGCGGCAGGCCGACTATATTGTCGATGTCGGCCCCGGTGCGGGCGTCCACGGCGGCGAGATCGTCGCCGCAGGCAGCGTCGCGGACATCTGCAAGGTCAAGCGCAGCATCACTGGCGCGTATCTGTCTGGCCGCAAATTCGTAGAGGTTCCCGAGACACGCCGTGAGGGAAACGGCAAGGCGCTGCGCGTCGTCAAGGCCCATGAGAACAATCTGCAGGACATTACCGTAGACTTCCCGCTCGGCAAGCTGATCTGCGTTACCGGCGTGTCCGGCTCCGGCAAGTCGACGCTTGTCAACGAAATTCTGTACAAAACGCTGGCTGCCGCCCTGAACGGTGCACGCAGCCGCCCCGGCCAGTGTGAGGAGGTCGAGGGCATGGAGTGGGTCGATAAGGTCATCGGCATCGACCAGTCGCCGATTGGCCGCACGCCGCGCTCCAACCCGGCCACCTACACAGGCGTGTTTGGCGACATCCGCACGCTGTTTTCCAACACGCAGGATGCCAAAATGCGCGGCTACGGCCCCGGGCGGTTTAGCTTCAATGTCAAGGGCGGACGCTGCGAAGCCTGCGAAGGCGGCGGCATCCTGACGATTGAAATGCACTTTCTGCCGGATATTTACGTGCCCTGTGACGTCTGCAAGGGCAAGCGCTACAACCGTGAAACGCTCGAGGTCAAGTACAAGGACAAGACCATCTCCGACGTGCTGGACATGACGGTGGAGGAGGCCTGCGTATTTTTCGCCAACATTCCGAAGATCGCGCGCAAGCTGCAAACGCTGCAGGAGGTCGGCCTTGGCTACATCCAGCTGGGTCAGGCAGCCACGACGCTTTCGGGCGGTGAGGCGCAGCGCGTCAAGCTGGCCAATGAGTTGGCCCGCCGCGATACCGGGCAGACCGTCTATATCCTTGACGAGCCTACCACCGGCCTGCATGTGGCCGATGTCCACCGTCTGGTCAAGGTGCTGGATAAGCTCGTTGATGCGGGCAATACGGTCATCGTCATTGAGCACAATCTCGACGTCATCAAACGCGCCGACTATATCATCGACCTCGGCCCCGAGGGCGGCAGCGGCGGCGGCACCATCGTCGCCACCGGCACCCCGGAGGAGGTTGCGCAGAACCCGCACTCCTTCACGGGGCAGTATCTCCGGCCCGTGCTGGAGCGCGCCGCGGAGCTGCAATCACAGAAATAACACAAACGGCTCTCCTCCGGGAGGGCCGTTTGCTGTTGCAGCGTACCTTTCTGCCAGACATTGGGGTTTGCATCACAGGGCGTTTTGTGGTATAATACCCTCATATAGGCTTTAAGGAGGGCGGTACTGTGACCGTTTTGCGTTATACCGTGCCGCCGGAAAACGAGGGCTGCAAGCTGGGGCTGTTCCTGCGCATGCAGGGTGTTACGGCAGGACTGATCAAGTCCGTCAAATATGACGGTGACGGCTTTTACGCCGACGATCAGCCCATCCGCACGAATGAGCCTGTACACGCCGGGCAGTGCATCCGCTTTGCGCTCCCGCCCGAGCAGGAGACGAGCGTGACCCCGCAGCCCGTGCCGTTTTCCATCGCCTATGAGGACGATTTTGCCGCGGTGCTCAACAAGCCCGCGGGCATTGCCGTGCACCCCACCCTGAACTATCCTGACGGCACACTGGCCAACGGCTGGTTGTACCACCTGCAGCAGCGGGGGGAAAGCGGCATCTTCCGCCCGGTAAACCGCATTGACAAAAACACAAGCGGCCTGGTGCTGTGCGCGAAAAACGCCTTTGCCGCACCGCTGCTGGCCGGGTCTGCCCACAAGTGCTACCTTGCGATTGTGCAGGGTACAATGCCGCTGGGGCCGGGCCGGGTTGAAGCGCCTATCGCGCGGCGCGGTGACTCCATCATTGGCCGCTGCGTGTGCGCGGACGGCAAGTACAGCCTGACCGAGTACGCGGTGCTGGCCGCGGGGCCGGGCCACAGTCTGCTGGCCTGCTGGCCGCGCACGGGCCGCACCCATCAGATTCGCGTACACATGTCCTATATCGGCCATCCGCTGGCGGGGGATACGCTGTACGGCGGGTCGGACATCCTTCTGCACCGTCACGCACTGCACTGCGGCATCCTTGCGTTTGTACACCCGCTGACAGGGGAGCCCCTCCGTGTGGAGTGTCCGCTGCCCGAGGATATGGCCGCCCTGGCCCTGCAGGAAAAGCTGCTGACGGGCTGGCAGCTGCACAGTCTGCCCTGCGGTGCAGACCCCACGTAAATTTGCTTCACACGGAAAGGAGCTTCCGTATTTTGAATCCCATCCAAACTGATCCCAATCCGAAAAACGATAGCATCACCGACCCCCCGGAGATGACCCCTGTAACGCGCTTTTCTCACTCATCGCAGGAAAAAAAGCGCAGCGATAACCGCCGCAAGGCAGCCCGTTACATGCAGGAACTGCACCGCCGCAACACTGTCGGCGATATGCTGTACATGGTCGGTTTCTGGGTCGAGTATGTTTTTGTCTGCGTAGGCCGCAGAGTGGGGGCTGTTGTGCGCGGCATCGGTGATACCGTGCTGAATCTGCTGCTCATTGTCCTGCGCCCGATTCTGATCGGTATTATCACGCTGATTGAGGATCTGACCAGCCCGTTCGTGCGGATGGCCTCTGGCATCCGTCATATCCGCGACATCCCCGATACCCTCGTGGAGAGCGAGGATGGCGATGTGCGCCGTGCTAAGAAAAAATATCTTGCCAGCGGCATCCGAAAATACTCCATCGTTGTCTGGAACGCCATCACTTACATACTCCCGGCAGTTGCCGCAGCGGGGCTTGTTGTCCTGGTGCGCAGCGGGCTGGGGCTGCGCTTTGTGCTGAATGTGCAGGTGAACGGCGAGAACGTCGGTTACGTGGAGAGCGAGCAGGTGTTTGAAAACGCCCGTGAGGACGTGCAGTCCCGTATCAACACGGCCAAGCGTATGCTGCAGGCCTCCGGCTCTGCGGTGGAGGACACAAGCTGGGATGTCTACCCGACCTACTCGCTTTCCATCGGCAACCAGACGATGACCGAGAGCGAAATCGCCAACGCCATCCTGCGCACGGCCAGTGATGAGATCATCAACGGCACGGCTGTCTACGTCGACGATCAGCTGCTCTACGTCACCACCGAGGGCGACCACCTGCGCAGCTATCTGGAAAACATCAAGGCACCGTTTGAAAATGCGATGGACAGCAGCGTCTACACGGCGTTTGCCCACAACATCCGCCTCGTGGACGGTGTTTATCTGCAGGAGTCTGTCAGCTCCTACGCGGACGTCATCAACGCCCTGACCGAGGGCGGCGGCATCCACACCTATACAGCCGTCGACGGCGACACCGTCGAGAGCGTCGTCAACGCTACCGGCGTTTCGTTTGACTCTCTGGCACAGATGAACCCCGAACTGCTGACGCTCGACCAGGAGATTCCTGCGGGCACGGTCATCACCACCGGTGCGTCCTCGGCAGAGCTCATCAAGGTCAAGGTCGTCCGCCGCGACACAGAAACTGTCGCCATCCCGTTCGACACCCAGAACACCGAGTCCGACCAGTATGATTTCGGCAAGGTCGTGACCCTGCAGGAGGGTGCAGACGGCTCCGAGGAGATCACCTACGAGACAACGATGATCGACGGCGCGGTCACGGACCGTCAGGCTGTGGCCTACAATGTGCTGCAGGCCCCGACCCCGGAAATCACCGTCACCGGCACGAAGCTGAAGAATGGTATGATTGCCAAGGTCGGCTCCGGCTCCTTCATCTGGCCTGTGCCGAATTATAAGTACGTCAGCCGCTGGATGGGCAACGGCCACCGCGGCGCGGACATCTGTGCTGCCTACGGCACGCCGATTTTGGCCTCCGACTCCGGCACGATCATTGCTGCAGGCTGGCATTATTCCTACGGAAACTATGTGGAGATCGACCACGGCAACGGCTACAAGACGCTGTACGGTCACATGTCCAGCATCGCTGTTTCTCAGGGGCAGGCTGTCACGCAGGGGCAGGTCATCGGCTATGTCGGCTCCACGGGCAACTCCACCGGCAACCACTGCCACTTTGAGATGTCCTATAACGGTGCGCTGTTCAGCGCCTATACGCTGTTCTCGGGTATGTGATTTCCGGCGAAATTACGGTGCATGGTCAACATATCTTGTGCTGTTTCACAAAAATTTTGCAATTGCAGGGGACAGGCCTTTTCAATTAACGCAAAATGTTGTATAATCTTAGAAAGTGTGTACTATAGGTCGGCCCTGTACAGAGGGTATACGAGCCGATTACCGCACAAAGGAGAGCTACACTTGGAAAAATACGTTATTCGCGGAGGTAAGCCGCTTGTTGGCGATGTCAACATTGGCGGCGCAAAGAACGCCGCGGTTGCCATACTCCCGGCCACGATCCTGGCCGGCGGGAAGTGCCTGATTGAAAACCTGCCCTGTATCAGTGATGTCATGGCGTCGCTGCAGATTTTGAGCGAGCTGGGTGCGAGCATCCGCATGGTCAGCCGCAGCACCTATGAAATTGACACGTCGCATTTGGACAGCACCGAGGTATCCAATGAGCTGTCACGCCAGATGCGCGCAAGCTACTACTTTCTCGGCGCATTGCTGGGCCGCTTTGGCTCCGGTCAGGTTGCCATGCCGGGCGGCTGCAATCTGGGCCCGCGCCCGATTGACCAACACCTGAAAGCCTTCACCGCCTTTGGTGCAGAGGATTCCGTGGAGTACGGCCAGATCCACGTCAGGTCGGAGCATCTGGTCGGCGGGCACGTCTTTTTTGACACGGTCTCCGTCGGTGCCACGATGAACGCCATGCTGGCCGCTGTCCTGGCCGAAGGCACGACGATTCTTGAAAACGTGGCCCGTGAGCCGCACATTGTCGATTTGGCCAATTTCCTGAATATGATGGGTGCAGACGTACACGGCGCCGGTACCGACGTCATCAAGATCCACGGCGTCAAGGAGATGCACGGCTGCAACTACTCCATCATTCCCGACCAGATCGAGGCCGGCAGCTATATGGTGGCCGCCGCTATCACGAAGGGGGACATCACGCTGCACAACGTTATCCCGAAGCACATGGAACCCATCACCGCCAAGCTGCGCGCGGCCGGCTGCGAGGTGGAGGAATTCGACGACGCGCTGCGTATCCAGCGCACCGGCGAGCTGAAGCCGCTCAAGCTCAAGACTATGCCGCACCCTGGCTTCCCCACGGATATGCAGCCGCTGATGACTGCACTGCTGACGCTGGCGAAGGGAACCTCCATCGTGACGGAGGGCATCTGGGAGAACCGCTTCCGCTATGTGGATGAGCTGATCCACATGGGCGCAAACATTCAGGTCGACGGCCAGGTCGCTGTCATTGAAGGCGTGAAGGAACTGCATCCCGCGCCGCTGCGCGCTACCGACCTGCGCGCCGGTGCCGCCATGGTCATGGCTGCTCTGGCCGCCAACGGCGTGAGCGAGGTCGACGAGACCATCCACATTGAGCGCGGCTACGAGAACATCGTAGAAAAGCTGCAGGCTCTGGGCGCGGACATCCGCCGCGTCGAGATTCCGGCCAATGCAGTGAGCCGGGCAATCTAAAAGGACCCTTGGGCCGCTGACCGGGCGGCCCAATTTTTATGGAAAGCGTTAGGACAAACGAATGGCATATTTTACCACCCTGTATTCCGGCTCCTCCGGCAACTGCGCGCTGATCCGCAGCGAGGACAAGTATCTGCTGATCGACATGGGCAAGAGCTGCCGCACGACTCTGACCGCGCTGAAATCCCTGGGTCTGGCGGTCAGCGACTGCGTCGGCATCCTCGTCACGCACGAGCACTCCGACCACGTCTCGGGACTGGATACCTTTTTGAAAAAGCATCCCGTCCCGCTGTACGGATGTGCCGATACGCTGGATACGCTGGCCTCCCGCGGCACGATTCCGCCCGCGGTGGAGGCAATCCCTGTGGACGGTCAGACGCTGGAAATTGGCAGCTTCACGGTGACGAGCTTTCCCACCAGCCATGATGTGCCCTGCTGCGGCTACCGCATCCGCACACCGGAAGGCCGCGTCATGGCGTTCGCCACCGACCTCGGCTACCTGACGCCCGTCGTACAGGACAACCTGATGGGCTGCGATCTCGTCGCGCTGGAGGCCAACTATGACGCATTCAGCTTGCACGGCGGGCCGTACCCGTATTATTTGAAGGTGCGCATCGCCAGTGACCGCGGCCATCTGGACAACAAGGCCTGCGCGGCGGAAATTCTGGACCTGATCCAGGACGGCTGCAAAAAGTTTGCGCTCTGCCATTTGAGCCAGACAAACAACTCGCCGGAGCTGGTCATGACCACCGTCTATAATGTGCTGCTGGCCGCGGGCATCCAGCCCGGACGGGACGTGCTGATTCAGGCCCAGTCCCGCAGTGAGGTCAGCCCGTATATTGAATTTTGAGCGGGGGAGCCTATGCAGAATATTGATTTGATTGCCATTGGCAAGATGAACGCCGCCTACTTTGCGCAGGGCGTGGCCGAATACCAGAAGCGCCTCGGCGGCTTCTGCAATTTCCGTATTATCGAATTGCCCGAGGTGCAGATTGCCGACAAGAACGCCAGCGACAGGCAGATTGCCAAAGCGCTGCAAAAGGAGGGGGAGGCTATCCTGGCCAGCGTGCGCAGGGGTGCGTATCTCGTTGCGCTCTGTGTCGAGGGCAAGCAGGTATCCAGTGAGGATCTGGCGGCTATGATTGCAGACCGCGCCATGAGCGGCGCAGGGGATATGGCGTTTGTCATCGGCTCCTCCCACGGGCTGGACGACAGCGTCAAGCGCGCCGCACAGGCCCGCATCAGCCTGGGACGCATCACGCTGCCGCACCAGCTGGCGCGTCTTGTTTTGACCGAGCAGCTCTACCGCGCCTGCACGATCAACGCAGGAATGAAGTACCACAAGTAAGAAACGCTTTGCCGAATCGGCAGGGGCGGATTCCATATCCGCCCACAGGCGTTTTCGCCGCTGCAAGCGGAAAGTTTGCTCCCTGTAGGGGCCGATGCGAGCATCGGCCCGCAAATCACAGCCAAAAAAATGCCCCGCATGGAGTTTTCATCTCCATGCGGGGCTGTTCAGTTACATATCAATAGTGCAGCAGATCCAGAGAATCCTGGTACGGGGTCTCGGTGGCGACCTTCATGGTGGCCTCATTCTTGTACTTGTTCAGCATAGCAACGCTCTTGGCGGGGTCAGCCAGCGTACCGGCACCGGCAATGCAGCCGCCCGGGCAGGCCATGCCTTCCAGCAGGTAGCCGTTGTACTTGCCGGCCTTGGCCATCATCATCATCTTCTTGCAGTCGGCCAGACCCTGGGCGCTCATGACCTTGACCTCGCGGTCCGGGTCCATCTTCTTGATGGCGTTGACAACCGCCTGTGCGACACCGCCGGAGGCAGCAAAGCCGCGGGCGTCGGCACTGGCACTGTTGAAGGCATCCTCCGGGTTGTCCGGCAGGTCGGCAAAGTTGACAGCCTTGGCCTCAAACAGACCCATCAGCTCCTCGAAGGTCAGGACGAAGTCGACCTCACTGCGGACGGAACGGCGGCTGGCCTCCAGCTTCTTGGCGGCGCAGGGTCCGATAAAGCAGATACGGGCGTTGGGCTTTTCCTTCTTGATGAGGCGGGCGGTCAGGACCATGGGGGTCATGGCCATGCTGATGCACTCGGCCTGCTGGGGGAACAGCTTCTTAGCCATCACGCTCCACGCGGGGCAGCAGGACGTACCCATGAACGGGATCTTGGCGGGAACCTCTTCCATGAAGTCCTTCGCCTCGTCGATGGTGCACAGGTCGGCACCGATAGCGACCTCGGCCACATCGGCAAAGCCCAGCAGACGCATGGCCTCCTTCAGTTTGGAGGGGGTCATGCCGGGGAACTGGTTGATGAAGGCGGGAGCCACAATGGCAACGACCTCATCACCGCGCTTGATGGACTGGATCAGCTGGAAGATCTGGCCCTTGTCAACGATTGCGCCGAACGGGCAGTTGACCAGGCACATGCCGCAGGAAACGCACTTATCGTAATCGATCTCGGCACGGCCATGCTCGTCGGAGTGGATGGCACCCATGCCGCAGGCCGCGGCGCAGGGGCGCTCGGTCTTGACGATGGCGCTGTAAGGGCAGCTGTTGACGCAGCGGCCGCACTTGACGCAGAGGCTCTGGTCAATGTGGCTCTTGCCGTTGCGGAAGCTGATGGCGTGCTTCGGGCAGACCTCCTGGCAGGGGTGCGCCAGGCAGCCCTGGCACATGGCCGTGACCTTGATGACCTTCTCCGGGCAGGCGTTGCAGGCAAACTTGATGACATTGATCAGCGGCGGCTCATAGTACTTGTCTGCAATGACACTGTGCTCCAGACCCTCGCTGGCGGGCACGCTCTCATCCAGCGGACGCAGGGACATGCCCATGGCCAGACGGACGCGCTCGGAGATGATGGCTCTCTCCAGGAAGATGCTGCTGCGCAGAGATTTTTCCTCACCGGGAATGATCTTGAAGGGCAGCTCACGCATCAGCTTTTCGTAGTCGGAAAGCTCGTTGACCTCATAGGCCATGCGGGCAACCTCAGTGAACACCTTGCGACGGATATCCGTTACGGGGGTGTAAATGCCTCTCATTATAATTGCTCCTTTGTTTTGCTCTGTTTGCTCCAAAAGTGACGTATCAGCGGGTACACCCGCTCCTGTTAAAATTTTACCAAAAATCCATACTTTTTGCAAGAGGGCAGGCAACAAAAAACAGGAAAATCTCTGTAAAATCCAAAGATTTCCCTGCAGAATGGATGCAATATCTCTTGCGGCGCGGCGGCATCTCCGGCTTGCAGGGGCGGATGCAGGCATCCGCCCGCGGGTTGATGCAAGCATCGCCCCCTACATCGAGCATGGATAACAGCGTGGCAACAATCAATATAAATCAAACGATCTCCGCCCTGCACCGTTTCCCGTCCCAGGCACCCAGCGTGACCTCCACAATGTCGCCGGTCTTGTGCCCGGGTGCGCTGACCAGCACAGGCAGGTACTGCTTCGTGTAGCCGGTGAACATTGTGGCGGACAGCGGCGTTTCCAGCAGCACGCTGGCTTTGCGGCCCTGCATAGCGGCTGCTTCGGCAGCGCGTACTTCCTCCACAGCGGCGGTCATGCGGCGGCTGCGGGCCTCCTTCTCATGCTCGGGCAGTTGGTCGGCAAAGTCGTAGGCTGCCGTTCCTTCGCGGCGGGAGTAGGGGAACACATGCACCTTCAAAAACCTCATTCCCGTCACAAAGGCCATGCTGGCTTCAAAGTCATCCTCCGTCTCGCCGGGGAAGCCTACGATGACATCGGTGGTAAAGCTGACGTTGTCCGCACCGAATGCCGCGCGCAGCTTGGCTGCAATATCGGCGTACTGGGCCGTCGTGTAGGGGCGGCGCATGGCGCGCAGCGTCTTGTCACAGCCGCTCTGCAGGCTTAAATGGAACTGCGGGCAGAGCTTCTTTACGGCGGCCATGCGGCGGATGTCGTCATCGTGCAGCATGTCGGGGTCAAGGCTGCCCAGCCGGATGCGCTCAATGCCGGGCACCTCGGCGGCTTTTTCAATCAGCTCCACCAGGCTCGTACCGCTGTCGGTGCCGTAGCTCGGCAGGCTGATCGCCGTCAGCACGACCTCCTTATACCCGGCGTCGGTCAGGCGGCGCAGCTCCTCCAGCACGCTCGCCTCGTCGCGGCTGCGCACCGGACCGCGGGCGCGCGGAATAACGCAGTAGGCGCAGCGGCGGTTGCAGCCGTCCTCGACCTTGACAAAGGCGCGGGTGTGCTCGGCAAACTTATCCATGGGCAGCTCTTCAAAGCGCTCGCCTTTCTCGTGGGGGCGGATGTCGATGACGCGCTCCTCCTCACCGTTCAGCACCTTCTGCACGTCGGTCAAAATCGCGTGACGGTTGCCAGAGCCGGTCACAACGTCCGCCTCGGCGATCTCGGCGGCCTCGTCCGGGAAGGCCTGCGGGTAGCACCCTGTCAGCACGGTCACCGCGCCGGGGTTCTCGCGCTTGGCACGGCGCAGCCATTTGCGGCTCTTCTGGTCGCCGAAGTTCGTCACGGTGCAGCTGTTGACGATGTAGACATCCGCACCTTCTTCATTGGAGACAACGGTGTAGCCGTTTTCCTCAAACAGCTGGGCCAGCGCGCCCGTTTCATTCTGGTTTACCTTGCAGCCCAAGGTGTAAAAAGTTACCCGCATGGTGTACGATTCCTTTGCTTTTATAAATAGTAGACATATATGATTTATTATAATAGAATCCGGCCAAAAGCGCAATACTAATTCCGCACAGAGCAGCATATCGTAGTACCAAAGCGATTTCCGCCGGAGGTGTGCTGCCATGAAAAAACGTGCCGTGACCCTGCTGCTCTGCCTGGTGCTGGTGGTGCTTTCGCTGCTGCGCGGGTTTGCCGCGTCCGCTGCGGGCATCATCCCGGCGACCAAAGCCGACTTTGACGTGCCCTGCGCGGCAGCCATCCTGATCGACGAGGACTCCGGCACAGTGCTCTATGAGAAAAACGCCGATGCCCGGCGCCCGATTGCCTCTATCACCAAGGTCATGACACTGCTGCTGGCGTTTGAGGCCCTCGAGGCGGGCAAGATACACCTTGACGATTTTGTCCCCGTCAGTGAGCACGCCTACCACATGGGCGGCAGTCAGATCTGGCTCGAGCCCGGCGAGCAGATGACGCTGGACGACATGCTCAAGGCTATCTGCATTTCCAGCGCCAACGACGCCGCGGTGGCCGTGGCTGAGTATGTCGGCGGCAGCGAAACCGCTTTTGCGGAGATGATGAACGTCCGCGCGTATGAGCTCGGTATGACGAATACCCACTTTGTCAACGCCTGCGGGCTGGACGAGGCAGGGCACCTTTCCACCGCGCGGGATGTCGCCCTGATGAGCCGCGAAATGCTTCTGCACCACACCGAGGTGCGGGACTACTGCTCGATCTGGATGGACACACTGCGCGGCGGCGCGACCCAGCTCGTCAACACCAACAAGCTGCTCAAAAGCTACCGCGGCATCACGGGGCTGAAAACCGGCACCACCGGCAAGGCGGGCGTCTGTATCTCCGCCAGCGCCGAGCGCGACGGCCTGCGGCTGATCGCTGTCGTGCTGGGGTCTGCGTCGGGCAAGGAACGCTTCCAGGCAGCCAGTACGCTGCTGGATTACGGCTTTGCCCACTATGAGAGCGCAGCCGCCGCGCTGCCCGGCGACGCGCCGCAGACGCTGCCCGTGGAGCACGGCACGGCGGCGACAGTCCCGCTGAACTACGAAAGCCCCGGACACTGCCTGATGCCCAAGGGCGAGGGCGGCACCCTGGAAGCCGTCGTCGAGCTGCCCGCGTCGCTGTCTGCGCCCGTCGCAGCGGGGGAACAGGTGGGCCGCATTAAGATACTGCATCAGGGCACGGAAATGTGCAGCTATCCCATCACAACAGCACAGAACGTTGATGCGTTAAGTTTCCGCTATTGCCTCCTCCTTCTTGCCCAAAGCCTGCTTCTCCGGAATTGAATTTGTGCAAATTTCATGAAAAAGCCGAAAAAAGACCCCTACTTTTGCTTGACAATACCGACGTAAAACGGTATCATGGGGATATAAAATCATAAAGGAGGAGCTAAAGATGGCTGTTTCTTTTAACGGCAAGCATCTTGCAAAATTCATCCGTCCTGAAGAATATGAGGCAATCTATCCGCAGGTCGAGTTGGCCCACAATCAGCTGGAATCCAAAACGGGTGCCGGCAATGATTTTCTGGGCTGGCTGGACCTGCCTGTTACTTATGACAAGGAAGAGTTTGCCCGCATCAAGGAGGCTGCGCAGAAGATCCGCTCGGATTCCGATGTGCTGCTCGTCGCCGGTATCGGCGGTTCTTATCTGGGCGCACGTGCTGTGGTCGAGGCCGTTAAGGGCCTGTACCACAATGAGGTTGACGACGGCCTGAAGATTTATTTCTGCGGCAACACCATCAGCCCCACGGCCCTGAACGACATCATCAAGCTGACGAAGGGCAAGCGCTTCTCGATCAACGTCATCTCCAAGTCCGGCACCACCACCGAGACCGCGCTCGCGTTCCGCGTGCTGCGCAAGCTGCTTGAGGATTCTGTCGGCGCCGAGGAGGCCAACAAGCGCATCTACGCCACGACGGACCGCGCCAAAGGCACGCTGAAGCAGCTGGCAACCGAGCAGGGCTGGCCGACCTTCGTCGTTCCCGACGACGTCGGCGGACGCTACTCCGTCCTGACTGCTGTCGGCCTGCTGCCCATTGCCTGCGCCGGTATCGACATCGACGAACTCATGCAGGGCGCTGTCGATGGCCGCGAGAAGTTCGGCAAGCTGTCCCCGGACAACGACGCCTATCGCTATGCCATGACCCGCAACATCCTGTACCGCAAGGGCAAGAGCGTTGAGACGCTGGCCTGCTTCGAGCCTGACTTCACGATGATGAACGAGTGGTACAAGCAGCTGTTCGGCGAGAGCGAGGGCAAGGACCAGAAGGGCCTGATGCCGACCTCCTGCATCTTCTCCACCGACCTGCACTCCATGGGCCAGTTCCTGCAGGACGGCGCACGCATCATGTTCGAGACCTACGTCGACGTCAAGCACACCCGCGACGACTTCTATATTGAGGAGCTTGAGGGCAACTTTGACGGCCTGAACTTCCTGGCCAACCAGAATATGAGCGTTGTCAACCGCAAGGCAATGGAGGGCACGATTCTCGCCCACACCGACGGCGGCGTGCCGCTGGGCCTGATCGAGGTCGACAGCCTGTCTGCCCACGATGTCGGTGAGCTGATCTACTTCTTCTGGCGTGCCTGCGCCGTCTCCGGCTATCTGCTGAGTGTCAATCCGTTCGACCAGCCCGGTGTTGAGAGCTACAAGAAGAATATGTTCGCGCTGCTGGGCAAGCCCGGCTATGAGGACCGCAAGGCTGAGCTGGAGGCCGCGCTGAAAGACTAAAGGAACTACGCGCACTGCGCGCTGACGAATATAAGGAGGTAACCCCCTATGCTGAAACTGATTGTTGGAACCAAAGGCTCCGGTAAGACCAAGACCATGATCGATATGATCGACAAGGCCGTCAAGACCACCTCCGGCAACATTGTTGTCATTGAAAAGTGCATGAAGCTCACCACCGAGATCAACCACTCCGCCCGTCTGGTAGACGTTGACGAGTACGGCGTTGCCGGTGCTGATATGCTGTACGGCTTTGTGGCAGGCGTGCTGGCAGGCAACTACGATATTACCGAGCTGTTCCTCGACGGCATCCTGCGCATCACCGACCACGATATGGCTGCTGCCGCCAAGGTCCTGAACGCCATCGACAAGATCACCTCCAACATCGAGGTCGTCGTCACGGTTTCTGCCGATGCGGCTGACCTGCCGGAGGGCCTGAAGAAGTTCGTCATCTGAACCTTCTGAACCGCAAAAATTGAGATTTCGGGGCGGGAAAGTGCTTCCCGCCCCGATTTTCTGCGGAAAATCCAAAAAAATCTCAACTTTTTGTGTTTTACAGGTTGACAAGACCCTTTCGCTTGTGTATACTATTTAAGCAACCTTTTGAGGTGTACTATGCAATTTGATATTCGTTCTTTTCTGGAGAGTGGCCGCAAGCCGTTTGAAGCGCATTTTGAGGCTGATTTCTCCAAGGCGGATTTCGGGGGTTACAGCGTAAACACTCCGGCAGTATGTGACTTTACGGCGACGCTGACCGAAGACGGCGCAGAGTTGCTCTTGTGTGTAAGGGCTCATATTGATGCCGAGTGTGCGCGTTGCCTGGAGCCGCTGACCCGGGATTACGATTTTACACGCGAATACTTCGTGCGGGATCGTGATTTGGAGGATCCGGATTTTGAACTGCCGTGCAACGAGAACGGTTGTCTCGACCTCGAGGAGCTCGCCTATCAAGAGCTGATTTTTGAGGTGCCCGCAGTGCTGCTGTGCAGTGCTGATTGTCAAGGTCTATGCCCCATCTGCGGCAAGAAGAAGGCGGCAGGGTGTTCCTGCCAACCGACAGACAATGCTGCCCCTGCAGATGCAAGGCTTAGCATATTAAAACAACTATTAAGTTGAATTTCACCAAGGAGGTGTCCGATTATGGCTATCGTACCCAAGAGAAAGCATTCTCAAGCCCGCCGCGATAAACGTCGCTCTAATGTCTGGAAACTGGAGGCGCCTACGCTGGTGAAGTGCCCGCAGTGTGGCGAACTGAAGGTTCCCCATAAGGTTTGCGGCAAGTGTGGCTACTACAAAGGCCAGGAAGTCATCAAGAAAGAGGCGTAAGTCTCTTGCGTGGGGAGGGCGATGCCTTCCCCATTTTTTATTGAACAACCATCGCAAAGGAGTGTGACACCATGGCCTTGTATGTGACAGCGGTAGATGAAAATTCCCCCGCGGAGCGCTTCGGCCTTACCGTAGGCTGTGCGCTGCTGGCCATCGACGGTCATCCCCTGAACGATGCACTGGACTACCAGTTTTATACAACGCCCACCTCGTTCTCCCTGGAAGTGTGTGAGAACGAGCAGCACCGCACCGTACAGATCACCAAGGCGGAGTATGAGCCGCTGGGCTGCAACTTCAAGACCTATCTGGGCGACGAAAAGCACAGCTGCGCCAATCACTGTATGTTCTGCTTTATTGACCAGCTGCCGCCCGGTATGCGGGAGCCGCTCTATTTTAAGGATGACGACGAGCGGCTCTCCTTCCTGTTCGGCAACTATATCACGCTGACGAACCTGACCGACCACGAAATTGACCGTATCATCCAGATGCATATCAGCCCGATCTTCGTCTCGGTCCACACGACAAACCCCGCACTGCGGGTACGGATGCTGGCCAACAAGCGCGGCGGCGAGGTGCTCGACTATTTGCCCAGACTGGCGGCGGGCGGCATCGAGTTGAACTGTCAGCTCGTTCTCTGCCGCGGCGTCAACGACGGCGACGAGCTGCGCCGCACCCTGACCGATCTGTTGGCCCTGCGCCCGCAGGTCGGCAGCATCGCCGCCGTGCCAGCCGGCGTGACCGATTACCGCAAGGGTCTGTACAAGCTGACGCCCTACGATAAGGAAACCGCCGCCGCCACGCTGGATATTCTGGAAGAATTTGCACAGAAATGCCGCGCCGAGTATGGCCGCAGCGTCATCTACCCCAGCGATGAGTGGTATCTGACCGCCGAGCGCCCGCTGCCTCCGGCAGAGTTCTACGATGCGTTCGCGCAGCTGGAGGACGGCGTTGGCATGTGGCGGCTCTACCACGACACCTTCTTGGAAGAACTGGAAAATTACACGGGTCTAGTGCTGCCCCACAGTATGGATGTGGTTACCGGCACGCTGGCCGGGCCGCTGATCCGGGAATGCGCCGATGCGCTGATGCAGAAGTATCCGCAGGTAAAGATCACGGTGCACGAGATCAAAAATGAGTATTTCGGCGGCAACGTCAGCGTGGCGGGCCTTGTCACGGGCACCGACATCATCAAGCAGTGCAGCGACAAACTGCACAGTGACCTGCTGGCCGTGCCCGAGGTCATGATCCGCGACGAGAAAGGCCAGTTCCTTGACGACATCACACTGGAGGAGCTTGGCAGGGCGCTGGGCTGCCGCGCCGTCAGTATCCCCACCGACGGCGGCGGATGCTGCAAGGCAATGCTGAGCACCCACAAGCGCAAAACGATAAAATTCAAACGATAAGAGAGTAGAGAGGGAGGAAGGCAGACATGGCAAAACCGATTGTAGCCATCGTGGGCCGCCCCAACGTGGGCAAGTCCACCATTTTTAATAAGCTGACCGGTCAGCGCCTCGCCATTGTCGAGGACACCCCCGGCGTCACCCGTGACCGCATCTTCTGCGACTGCGAGTGGTCCGGCCACAAGTTCCTGCTGGTGGACACCGGCGGCATCGAGCCGCGCATTGACGACGGCCTGCTGGCCCACATGCGCGAACAGGCACAGCTGGCCATTGATTCCGCAGACTGCATCGTCATGGTGACCGAGCTGTCCGCGGGCGTCACACCGCAGGATCAGGACGTTGCCGGAATGCTTATGCGCAGCGGCAAGCCCGTTGTGCTGGCTGTCAACAAGTGCGATAAGGTCGGCGAACCCCCGATGGAGCTGTACGACTTCTACAGCCTCGGCCTCGGCGAGCTGATTCCGGTCTCCGGCGTGCACGGCCACGGCACCGGCGACCTGCTGGACGCGGTCTGCGCCCACCTCAACTTTGAGGAGGACGAGGAAGACACGGATGACCGCATCACGGTTGCCGTCATTGGCCGCCCCAACGTCGGCAAATCCAGCCTCATCAACCATATTCTGGGCGAGAACCGTCTGATTGTCGCCAACGAAGCCGGTACGACCCGAGATGCCATCGACACGATGGTGGAGAACAAGTACGGCAAGTTCATTTTTACCGACACCGCCGGCCTGCGCAAGCGCGGCAAGGTCGAGAGCGGCGTTGAGCGCTACAGCGTCCTGCGCAGTCTGGCCGCTGTCGAGCGCAGCCGTGTCTGCGTCATTATGATCGACGCGACGGTAGGCTTCACCGAACAGGACTCCAAGGTCGCCGGCTACGCGCATGAGCAGGGCAAGGCCTGCATCATCGCCGTCAACAAATGGGACGCCGTCGAGAAGGACAGCTACACGATGGACGCCATGCGCAAAAAGCTGGAGGAGGACTTCAGCTTCATGTCCTATGCCCCCATCGTCTTTATCAGCGCCAAGACCGGTCAGCGCGTCGACAAACTGTTTGAGACCATCCACTTTGTGGATGTCCAGAATGGTACCCGCGTGCCCACCGGCGCACTGAACGAGATGCTGGCCCGTGCCACTGCCAAGGTACAGCCGCCGTCTGACAAGGGCAAGCGCCTGAAGGTATTCTATATCACCCAGATTTCGACCCGCCCGCCGACGTTCGTCTGCTTCGTCAACCAGAAAGCACTGTTCCATTTCTCGTATCAGCGCTATCTGGAAAACCAGATCCGCAGCACCTTCGGCCTGGAGGGCACCCCCGTGCGCATGACCATCCGGCAGAAGGGCGACAAGGAGGGGTAAGGCGTGGGTGCGCTGGTTTATTTCCTTGTGGGCTACAGTCAGCTGTGGCTGGCCGCCCTCGTCGCCTATTTCTGCGGCTGCTTCAACGGGGCGGTCCGCACCTTCGGCGGGCCGCTGACCGTTGTGGTCATCCTCACCGATGTGCTGAAGGCCATCGTCGCCATTCTCGTCTCCGTGTGGCTGGGCGGGCTGTTCGACCCCCGTATCCTGCCCACCACGCCCCTGGAGAACCAGGCCATGATCCTGGTGTTCTTCAAGTATTGGGGCGGCCTGTTCTGCCTGCTGGGGCACATGTTCCCCTGTATGTTCCACTTCAAGGGGGGCAAGGGCATTTTATCCGGCGGCACCATCGCCATTATGATCGACTGGCGCGTTGCCCTGGTGGTGTGGGGCGGCTTCCTTATTTTGGCCGTGCTTACCCGATATGTGTCCCTGGGTTCCTGCTGGGCGGGGGCCAGCTTCCCCTTCATCACCTGGTTTGTCTATCGCAGCGTGCCCGTGACGGTGTTGGCCGTCATCATCGGCGGGCTGATCCTGTACATGCACCGGGGCAACATCCACCGTCTGCTCACCGGTACGGAAAATAAATTCACTCTGCACAAAAAATCCTGACAAGGAGGACGCAGCTATGAAGATCACAGTATTGGGAAGCGGCGGCTGGGGCACGGCCCTGGCGCTGCTGCTGCTGGAAAACGGAAACGACGTGACCCTCTGGTCCTATCACCAGGCGGAGTCTGACACCCTGCGCACCACCCATGAGAACCCCCTGCTGAAGGGGGTCGTCATCCCGGAGGAGATGAAGTTCACCTGCGACCTGGCCGCCGTGAAGGGCTGCGGTCTGGTGGTCATGGCCACCCCCTCCTTCGCCGTGCGGTCCACCGCCGCCCAGGTGAAGGAGCTGCTGGACCCGGGTACCATTGTGGTGTCCGTGTCCAAGGGCATTGAGAAGGACTCCTCTCTGCGCCTGAGCCAGGTCATCCAGGCGGAGATCGGGGACAAGTGCCCCGTGGTGGTGCTGTCCGGCCCCTCCCACGCCGAGGAGGTGGGCCGCCACATCCCCACCGGCGTGGTGGCCGCCGCCGACGATCCCAAAATCGCCGAACAGGTGCAGGACCTGTTTATGAACCAGCGCTTCCGGGTGTACACCAGCGACGATAAGATCGGTACAGAGATCTGTGCCGCCCTGAAGAACATCATCGCCCTGTGCGCCGGCTGCTGCGACGGCATGGGCTGCGGAGACAACACCAAGGCCCTGCTGATGACCCGGGGACTGGCGGAGATGGCCCGACTGGGCGTGGCCCTGGGCGGCAAGAAGGAGACCTTTACAGGCCTTGCGGGCGTAGGCGATCTGATCGTCACCTGCTGCTCCATGCACTCCCGCAACCGCCGCTGCGGCATCCTCATCGGCCAGGGCAAGCCGGTGCAGGAGGCCGTGAAGGAGATCGGCGCAGTGGTGGAGGGCTACTACGCCGCCGCCAACGCCCGCACCCTGGCCCAGAAGACCGGGGTGGAGATGCCCATCGCCCAGGCGGCCTATGAGGTCCTGTACGAGGGCCGCGACGTCCACGGCGTGGTCACCGACCTGATGACCCGCTCCAAGCGCTCCGAGCACGACGAGAGCTGGGAGAGATAAGTTCAAATCAGCCAATCAGGGGCTGCCGCATGAGCGTTTTGCTTGTGCGGCGGCCCCTTTCTGCCGGAAGAGACAAAAACAGCGAAATCACAAATTTGTGAACTTCTCCTCCAACGGATTGACGGGACAACGGCGGGGATGATATACTAAATTAGTTTGAAATTGGTTGTAACGGCGAGGTGCGCGTATGTGGTATTCCAAAGACTGGAAGGACTATGAACTCATCGACTGCGGCCGGGGGGAGAAGCTGGAGCGCTGGGGCGACCAGCTGCTGGTCCGGCCCGACCCCCAGGCCATCTGGAACACCCCCAGGACCAACCGGGGGTGGAAGCACAACTCCGGGCGCTATGCCCGTTCCTCCACCGGGGGCGGCCAGTGGCAGAACAAGTCCATGCCGGACCGGTGGACTGTGTCCTATCGAGACCTTACCTTTAATGTAAAGCCCATGAACTTTAAACACACCGGCCTGTTCCCCGAGCAGGCGGCCAACTGGGACTTTGCCCGGGAGCAGATCGAAAAGGCCGGGCGGCCCATCAGCGTGCTGAACCTGTTCGCCTACACCGGAGGGGCCACCGTGGCCTGCGCCGCCGCGGGGGCCAGCGTGCGCCACGTGGACGCGGCCAAGGGCATGGTCCAGTGGGCCCGGGAGAACGCCAAAAGCTCCGGCCTGGAGCAGGCCCCCATCCGCTGGATCGTGGACGACTGCGGCAAGGCAGAAGATACGACGCCATCATCATGGACCCGCCCTCCTATGGCCGGGGCCCCACCGGCGAGGTGTGGAAGCTGGAGGACAACCTGTATCCTTTTGTGGAGCTGGTAGCTGGGGTGCTGTCTGACGACCCGCTGTTCGTCATTCTCAACTCCTATACCACCGGCCTGGCCCCCAGCGTGGCCACCTATATTCTGGAGACCATCGTCTCCAAGCGCTTCGGCGGACACACCCAGGCGGACGAGCTGGGTCTGCCCGTCACCGAGAGCGGACTGTTCCTGCCCTGCGGGGCCACCGGGCGCTGGACCCGGGGCTGACCGAAGAGGTATAACCTGGCGCGACGCGCCCATAAAAAGGAAAGATAGATATGGATAAGCCGATCATCA
>ENA-UEYI01001116-UEYI01001116.1-human-gut-metagenome-genome-assembly--contig:-NODE-1116-length-24186-cov-6.017545_pt1 | contig 24186 bp, 23 predicted proteins | sample MGYA00242900_ERZ507916 | MGnify/ENA primary metagenome ERZ507916 (study PRJEB26167, sample SAMN06115521) | human gut metagenome | host: Homo sapiens | place: China:Chongqing | collected 2015-09-02...
TCCATCGGCACGCCACCACCGTGTCACCAGTATGGCACAACTGTTTCATCAGCATGGCACAACCGTTTCATCGACATGGCACAAACTCTTCCTGCCTATGATACTACTAGGACATGCTGCTCCGCCTGATAAAAACCGTATATTTTGCATAATCCCGAAAAAGCGTTATTTTTCATACATTTGCATGGATTTAATGATTAATTTTCTGGAAATTTACGTTGAATCTTGCCGGTAGGTGCTGCAACACCTATCGGCTTTTTTCTTAATAATTACTTACATTTAATTGTTTCTCATAGGCTTGTTAGATTTATAATGTTAATGAATATATATAATATTTTCTCTATCGTCTTTGTTATACTGGAAATGAATATCCTTCTGCAATAAATTCAGGGCATACTCTACCCCATCGGCTTGACGGAATTTTCCAGTGAAAGAATAATCTAGCATTTTATTGTTTTGAATGACAATTTTAATGTCATAACATTTTTCAAACTTTTTCATGATTGACTGGAATGGAGTCTTCTGGAAGCAGATCAATCCTTCTTTCCAACGATAAGTAGAAATATCATCTATTTTACTGACTATGAGATTTCCGCCTTGAACATTTACCTTTTCGTTTGGCTTTAAGGTTACATTTTTTTTAAGGTTTGATTTTGACATGACTCTCACTGAACCTTTCATCAATGCAGTTTCAAATACTTCATTGTAAGCATCTACATTAAATTGTGTTCCAAGAACTTCCACATTATATTGTTCAGTTTCTACGATGAACGGTTTCTCTTTGTTGGGAGTAACATCGAAATAACCTTCACCCTTTAAGATTACCCTACGCTCTTCTTTATTAAATTGAGCCGGATAATATAGATAACTACAAGCATTTAGCCATACTTGAGTACCATCCGAAAGTGTAACTTGTGTTCGTTGACCTGCAGGAACCGAAACGGCAGTCAGAGCTGGTTGTTCTTGATTTTCTATATTAGTTTGTAAAATATGATAGGAAATCAATGTAATCATAACAACAGCTGCTATCTTCATGCCTCTGTAAGCAAAGGTAAGCAGTCGTGATTTTTGCTTTGTTGTTGCTACGAATTTCTTTTCATCCTGTAGCATAAGCGCATCAAATAATCTGCGCTCTTTTATGAAAGTTCGCTTGTTTTCTTCAGAACGTTCTACCCATGCCTTGATAGCCATTCCTTCTTGAACGGTAACGTTCCCCATGAAAAAGCGATGTAAAACTTCTCTATTCATATAGCTATTTTTTATTGGTCTCTATATGAATAGCACTTCAGACTAATACATTCCTAGTGACTTTTGAGAAAAAAATACAGAAATAATGGAAAATAGTCTTTTAAGTGTGTTCTAAGACACTTTAAAGCTTTTGAAATATGGAAATCAACTCCTTTTGGGGTGATGTTTAGCATGGCTGCAATTTCCTTGTATGTTTTATTCTCGTAACGACTGAGCATAAACACTTTACGTGTCTTTTCCGGCATATCATCCAATGCCTGTTTCAAAAGTTCTATTATTTCTGCTTGCAGAAGCTCATGAGGTTCGCATTCTTCTAATAGATTAATGCGCATATCAAGCTCCCATTGGTAATATTCCGCTATTTGCTCTGAATACTCATCATGTATATGCTGATGGCGAAGCTGGTTGAGACACTTATGTTTAATAACGGTAAGAATATATGCTGGAATATCACTCCCCTCTGTTAATATTGAACGGTTCTCCCAATAATAAATCATAGCTTCGGTAGTAATGTCTTCAGCTAGAGCAAGGTCATGAACATAGCTGTTGGCAAAACGAACAAAGCGAGGTTGATAATCTTGATACAATTTATTAAAAGATTCAATATTGCTATTGTCATGTTCCATTTTTCTTCTTCTCCCTTAAAAAAGTTATTAAGAACTTTGTTCAAATATAGTCTTACCCCTTAATTCACCATTACCATATTGTTATAGTAACATGTACAATTAAGAGGTAGATTAAAAGCGTTACTTTGGCAAGTTAAACGCCACACTCATTTCATTCATCTGCTCCTGCGACATGCCATCGGGTTCAAAGCCCATATTCTTGGCAGCAATGTAAATAAGGGCTGACTTATTCAGTACGTCAATCTGATCGAAAGCAGCCATGACATCGCAGTCTACAGCAAATACTCCGTGCTTTTCCCACATCACCACATCGTAGTCTGCCAATTCCTTAATAGTAGCTTCCGCCAATTCAACCGAGCTGGGCATGGCATAAGGAATGATACCCAAGCCACGCGGGCAAAAGGCTTTAGTTTCTGGAATCATACTCCATAACAAGTTAGAGGCCACATCCTTTTCCATGAACTTTTTGTTGTGCGACATCGCAACAAGTTCGATGGGATGGGTATGTACGGAAGCCTTGTACGGAGAGCCTTTGCTTATGAGATAATTGTGTACGCTCAAGTGAGAAGGCAGTTCCGATGTCGGTTTCACGGGTTGATCAGCGATAATGACATAGCTGGCACAATCATCCAAAATGCGAATGATAGAACCATTTTCCATTGGCCAGCGAGCCAGATCTCGCATACGCATGTTTGTTCCCTTGCAATAGAAATAGCAGCCTTTCAGATACGGCAGGGTAACTCCAATCTGTTTCACTTCGCTGATGGCTGGCATCTGGCGGATTTCGTCATCTACAAATTCAGTTATGTTGACGGTTATGTTGCCGCCGTTGCGTTCTGCCCATCCTTTTTGCCACAGATATCCGGCTACTTCAGCTACGTTGTTCACCTCTTTAGATAGTGTGGGACGATTGTCAAGAATTGATTTCATAGTTTTATTTTTGATTGTAAATATACAAATTCTTTTTTAATACATGGTTAGTACTATTTAAAAAGTCCTTTTCGCATGCAAATCATTATATGTAAAAATCATGCAAAGTTAATACTTTTGCATAATACTTTTAATAATCAGCCTCAGGAACCCTTCTGGAGTGGGTTAAAACCACATGCGAGTCGCAGTAAAAAGAATGCGAATTGCAGCACTGCAATATGCGAATGGACAAGTGAAACATTGCGATGATTTGATTGAAGCATCGCAATGTTTTTCACATGTTTTTTTTATATCATTTTGTAATATTCCACATTACAAACACCCATTAAATACTATTCGTGCTTTACATTTATATGCGGCCTTAATACCGATTTTACGAAAACTATGTATCTTTGCAGCATGGAATGGATATATAATTTATTTTTTGCACATTCTGCCATACAGGCAGTGGTGGTGATGTCACTCATCATATCAACGGGACTCGCTTTAGGGAAAATACATATTTGCGGAATTTCGTTAGGTGTTACATTTGTTTTCTTCATGGGTATCTTAGCAGGACACTTAGGTTTTTCTGTAGACCCACAAATGCTGACGTATGCCGAAAGTTTCGGATTGGTACTGTTTGTCTATGCCTTAGGGCTACAGGTGGGACCGGGATTCTTCAGTTCTTTCCAAAAGGGAGGTTTCAAGCTTAACATGTTGGGATTGGGAGTCATCATTTTAGGTACGGCTATGGCTTTGGCCTTGTGCCTTGTCACCCCTATTTCACTGCCCGATATGACCGGTATCTTATGCGGAGCCACTACTAACACCCCTGCACTGGGTGCCGCACAGCAGACGCTGAAGCAGTTGGGCTTGCCTACCAGCGGTGCCGCTCTGAGTTGTGCCGTGACTTATCCGCTTGGTGTAGTAGGCGTAATATTCGCTATCGTTGTGGTGAAAAAGCTGTTTGTACGCCCGTCGGACATGAACGAACACGAGCACGACGACCCTAATCACACATACATCGCTACGTTTCAGGTGCATAACCCTGCCATATTCCATAAGAGCATACAGGATATCGCTCAGCTGAGCTATCCAAAATTCGTAATTTCACGCATCTGGCGCGAAGGCAAGGTAAGCATACCTACTTCGGACAAGGTGCTGGAAGAAGCAGACCGACTGCTGGTTATCACTACCGAAAAAGATGTGCCGGCACTGACTATCCTGTTCGGCGAACAGGAGAACCGCGACTGGAATAAGGAAGATATCGACTGGAACGCTATCGACAGCCAGCTGATATCAAAGCATATAATCATTACAAACACAGAGATAAACGGTAAGAAGCTTGGTTCTTTACGCTTACGCAATACCTACGGCATCAACATCAGTCGTGTATTGAGAAGCGGAGTGCAACTGCTTGCTACCCCTAACTTAGTGCTGCAATTGGGCGACCGTCTGACTATAGTAGGTGAAGCGGCAGCCATAAATAATGTAGAGAAAGTATTGGGTAATACCGTAAAGACACTGAAAGACCCCAACTTGGCTTCTATCTTCATCGGTATAGTACTGGGATTGATGGTAGGTTCTATTCCTATCGCCATTCCGGGTATCAGTTCACCAGTGAAATTAGGATTGGCAGGAGGTCCTATCATAGTAGGTATCCTGATAGGATGCTACGGACCGCGTCTGCACATGCTTACCTACACCACCCGTAGCGCCAGCTTGATGCTGAGAGGTATCGGATTATCACTCTACTTGGCTTGCTTGGGACTGGATGCAGGAGCGCACTTCTTTGAAACGGTTTTCCGCCCAGAAGGAGCGTTGTGGATAGGCATCGGATTCCTGATAACCTTCTTCCCGGTAGTAATCATGGCATTGGTTTCACTGCGCATCTATAAGATGGACTTCGGAAACACCTGCGGAATGCTGTGCGGAAGCATGGCTAACCCTATGGCGCTGAACTATGCCAACGATATCATTCCAAACGATAATCCGGCCGTAAGCTATGCTACAGTATATCCGCTCGGCATGTTTATACGAGTCATTATAGCACAGCTGATGCTGATGTTTTTTTTATAACGAAAGGAAACAAACCTGAACCTTCCCTTAAAATAAATATAGGACATGAAAATATACAAACAGATAACCGCAGAGATGATTCAAAACGATATCCGTTATCTGGAACTGCTATCGCATAACTTCCCTACCATAGCAGCCGCCAGTACGGAAATAATAAACCTGGAAGCGATACTTAATCTTCCAAAAGGTACTGAGCATTTCTTGGCCGACCTTCACGGAGAGTATGAAGCGTTTCAGCACGTATTGAGAAATGCCTCGGGAGCCATAAAGAGAAAGGTGAACGAGATATTCGGAAACACTCTGCGCGAGAGCGAGAAAAAAGAACTCTGCACACTGATATATTACCCCGAGCAGAAACTGCAACTGGTAAAAGAGGTGGAGACCGAGCTTGTAGATTGGTACGTAATTACCCTTAACCAGTTGGTAAAGGTATGCCAGAACGTATCGTCTAAGTACACTCGTTCTAAGGTGCGTAAGGCGTTGCCAGAGGAATTCTCGTATATCATACAGGAATTACTGCACGAAAGCAGTATGGACCCCAACAAGCAGGCGTATATCAATGTAATTATAAGTACCATAATAGATACTCACCGTGCCGATGATTTCATAGTGGCTCTGTGTAACTTGATACAGCGCCTCACCATCGACTCGCTGCATATCTTGGGCGATATATTCGACCGTGGTCCCGGTCCGCACATCATCATGGATACGCTGTGCGACTATCATAACTTCGATATACAATGGGGAAACCACGACATCCTGTGGATGGGAGCCGCATCGGGCAATAACTGCAGCATAGCCAACGTTCTGCGTATGGCCATGCGCTACGGAAACCTCTCTGCGCTTGAAGATGGTTACGGCATCAATCTGCTGCCGCTAGCTACCTTCGCCATGGAAGCCTATGCCGATGACCCATGCGAATGCTTCACACCGAAGATAGATTTCGCGTCGAGCACATATAACGATAAGACTATACGCCTCATAGCACAGATGCATAAGGCTATCAGCATTATCCAGTTCAAACTGGAAGCTGAGATTATACGTCGCCGCCCTGAATTCAAGATGGAAGACCGTATGTTGCTTCATCACATCGACTTCGAAAAGAAGACTATCACCATCGACGGTACGGAATATCCGCTGCGCGACAGCCTGTTCCCCACCATCGACCCTGCCGATCCGTACAAGTTGACCGAAGAAGAGCAAGACATCGTTCTGAAGCTTCACAACTCGTTTACCGGAAGCGAAAAGTTGCGTAAACACATGAAGTGCTTGTTCCGCTACGGATGCATGTATAATGTATGCAACTCTAACCTACTGTTCCACGCATCTATGCCACTTAACGAAGACGGTACGCTGAAAGAAATCGATATCCTCGGAAAGAAATATAAAGGAGAATCGCTGCTTAAGCGAGTGGGCCAACTGATACGCACAGCCTACTTCGCCGAAAACGACAATGAAGAAAAGAGCTTCGCGCTAGATTACGTATGGTATCTGTGGTGCGGAAAAGACTCTCCCGCTTTCGACAAGAGCAAGATGGCTACTTTTGAAAGATATTTCATAGCCGCTCCCGAAACCCATAAGGAAATAAAGGGATATTACTACACCCTTCGCGACCGCGAAGACGTATGCGACATGATAATGGACGAGTTCGGCGTAGAAGGAGAACACCGCCACATCATAAACGGACATGTGCCCGTTAAGGCAGTGAAAGGCGAGAAGCCTATCAAGGCCAACGGCAAGCTGATGGTGATAGACGGAGGATTCTCTAAGGCTTACCAACCCGAAACTGGTATCGCCGGATATACCTTGGTATATCACTCTCGCGGATTCCAGCTGGTACAGCACGAACCGTTTACTTCTACCCAGCGTGCCATAGAAGAAGGACTCGACATTAAATCAACCACCCAGATTGTAGAAATGAGTTCTAAACGAATGATGGTGAAAGACACCGATAAAGGGCGCGAGCTGAAAGTGCAGATAGAAGACCTGAAAAAACTGCTCGTAGGATATCGTACCGGACTTATTAAAGAGAAATCACTCTAAGTGGTGCCTCTCTACCATTCAATATAGAGCATAAAAAAGTCCGCAGACTCTCAATTGGGAATCTGCGGACTTTTATTTTATCCGCAATCAGTTTACTGAATACTCTTAAACCAATTTGTTAGTCACCGTATCCGGGAAGATAACGGTAGGCTTAAACGATTTAGCTTCTTCAAAATCCATCAAAGCATACGACATGATAATAACCACGTCGCCCACCTGTACCTTTCGAGCCGCTGCCCCATTCAGACAAATACAACCCGTTCCGCGTTCGCCCTTAATAATATAAGTTTCAAAACGCTCACCGTTGTTATTGTCTACTATCTGCACCTTCTCGCCAGCTATCATATTGGCTGCATCCATCAAGTCCTCGTCGATGGTGATACTACCCATATAATTCAAATTGGCTTCGGTAACCGATACACAATGAATCTTCGACTTCAATACTTCTATCATCATCACTCTATCACTCCTTATACTTAATATTATCAATCAATCGTACTTCTCCGCAGAATACGGTAATGCAACCTACGATATAATCGCTGCTGTCCCAGCTGTTTACTTCCTGCAATGTATTTCCGTCTACTACCTCGAAATATTCCAGACGCAAACCTTCAGCATTGTCGATGCCATCAATCACGAACTGCTTTGTTTCTTCCAAAGAGTGAGTCTTGGCATACTCTACGCTAGCGAACAAAGTCTTAGAGATCTGCAAAGCCTGAACACGCTGCTCTGCGCTAAGACGAGCGTTACGGCTGCTAAGAGCCAAGCCGTCGCTTTCGCGAACGATAGGACAGCCTACAATCTGCAAATTGAACGGATACTTACGTACCATCTCGCGGATAATAGCCAACTGCTGGAAATCTTTCTCGCCGAAGTAAGCGCGTGTAGGTTCTACTATCAAGAACAACTTGCTAACAATTTGGCATACACCGTTAAAGTGTCCCGGACGGAACTTGCCTTCCATCACAGTATCCAGCGGAGCATAGCTGAACGAACGAGAGTCCGGCTCCGGATAAATTTCCTCTACCGAAGGAGCGAATACAAAAGTCACCCCACAAGACTCAAGCAACTTGCAGTCAGCGTCGAGCGTACGAGGATATTTAATCAAATCATTTTTATCGTTAAACTGAGTGGGGTTAACGAAATCACTTACCACCACAATATCATTTTCTGCCACAGCGCGTTTCACCAAAGAAGCGTGACCTGCGTGCAAGGCTCCCATTGTAGGAACCAAACCGATTGTCTTGCCCGCCTTACGAAGAACATCCAACTTCGCGCGAAGCTCATGAACAGTTTGAATTAATTCCATTTCTATCCGAATTAATGAATCATTTTTTATAAATCGGGTGCAAATTAACCACAATTTTATCAGATAATAAAATAGATTGTAGAAAAAAGACAACTAAAAAGCCATAAATCACTAAATTAGACGCATTTTACAGAACCACAAACATTATTGATATACAGCATATTAACAAACAATAAATAATAAAAGGCATATTAAAATTGCCTTTCCCGATGATTTTTTTATTATCTTTGCGTAATTATTTGAGCATTATATAGACATGAGCGCGAAAAAAGTTTTATTTATTACACAAGAAATTACCCCTTACGTACCCGAGAGTGAATTATCCCTGATTGGTCAGAACTTACCTCAAGCCATCCAGGACAAAGGATATGAAATCCGCACTTTCATGCCCAAGTGGGGAAATGTAAACGAGCGCCGGAATCAATTACACGAAGTAATCCGCCTCTCTGGTATGAACATCATTATCGACGACACAGACCACCCGCTGATTATCAAAGTAGCTTCTATCCAAGCTGCACGCCGTCAAGTTTACTTCATCGATAACGACGATTACTTCCAGCACCGCCTGATGGCTTGCGACGAAGACGGAAAAGAATACGAAGACAATGGCGAACGTGCCATCTTCTACGCAAGAGGTGTTTTAGAGACAGTAAAGAAACTGCGTTGGTGCCCCGATGTAATACACTGTCACGGATGGATGAGCGCCATCGTTCCTCTGTTTATCAAGAAAGCTTATTATGACGAGCCGTCATTCAGAGACTCTAAGGTAGTATTCTCTGTATACGACGATGGTTTCAAGGGCAACCTCTCTCCTAACTTTACAGACCTTACACTCTTTAAAGAAATAACTCCCGAAGACCTCAACATGGTTAAGCAGCCTATCAACTACGCTGAGTTGTGCAAACTGGCTATAGCTTACTCTGATGGAGTGATAGAGAACGGGGCGAACGTAAATCCTGAAATCATGGACTACGCACGTAGCCTCAACATCCCTACCGTAAGCTATCAGGCAGACGAAGCGGCTTATGCCGACGCATGCGATGCCTTGTATAATACGGTGTCGGGTGATGCAGAATAAAACAAATACAATGATTATATTCTCATAAACAATGAAATGCAAGTTCCTGGCGGCACTGAGTTTAGCTGCCACAATCTTTTATAGCTGCGATGACGAAACAACAGGCATCGGACAGTTTGTAGCCAATGAAGACATCATACCTACAAGCGCCGACGCTTACGATGTCACTACCAGCTCGCTACAACTTAAGCAGGTGTACTCTCGCTCAAGTACAGCCTATCTGGGCAAGTTTACAGACAAGTCTTTCGGAGAATTCAGCTCCGACTTCTTGGTGCAGATAAACTGTCCGGAAGACTTCGAGATGCCCGACAAAATTACAGAGATAAGCGGTGCCACATTGGGACTGTATTACAACAGCTATTTCGGCGACTCGCTGGCGTCTATGCGCTTGCAGGTAGATACCCTTAACAAGATCATCACTGATGATGGTACCGACAAGGGGCTGTACTACACCAACCTCGACCCAAAGAGCTATTATGATCATACACAGAAGCCATTGGCCGTGAAAGATTACTCAGCATACGACTTGACCGTAAGCGACTCTTTGCGTAACTTAAGCACCTTCTATCCTAACGTCAGCATTGACTTAGGTAAAGATTTCTGCAACAAGTTGCTGACCGATTACAAGCAGCATCCCGAGTATTTCAAGAACTCAGAATCGTTTATCCGTAATGTACTGAAAGGATTTTATGTACATACCACACGCGGTGAAGGTTCTATTCTGTATATCTCTAACATCTACTTGGATTTGAAGATTAAATATACGGGAAAGACTTCAGACGGACTGCGAGATTCTATACGTGCCACAAACATTCCGATGGCTTCTACCAAGGAGGTGTTTATGTCTACACGTTTCCAGAATCCTGAGCTTGACTCTGAAGGTAATGAATTCCTCAACAATGAGAAGTGCACTTATCTTAAGACTCCTGCCGGACTCTGCACAGAAGTGGTTCTTCCGCTAGAAGAGATGTATCAAGAGCATAAGAACGATACGCTGAACTCTATATCGGTATCTTTCCAGAAAATGAAAGACACCTACACCGGAGCTTACAAGATGGGCATCCCGTCTACACTGCTCATGGTTCGTAAGGCAGAGATGAAATCGTTCTTCGAAGATAATAAGGTGTACGATAACAAGACTTCGTTCATCGCTACATACTCCAGCACTACCAATGCGTATGCATTCTCTAAGTTGAATCGCCTTATCAGCTCTATCTTCAGCGAGATAAAGCCTGAGGTAGAGAAAGGAACAGTAGCGTGGGAAGCATGGAAACAGGCTAACCCAGATTGGAACAAAGTGGTATTGGTTCCGGTTAGCACCGAAACGGACTCTAAGGGTAACATCATTGGCGTATCGAATAACCTTCAGGTTAACTCGGCCATGCTGTTAAGAAGCACCAATGCCAACAAGATTATAAAGATGAAGGTTATCTATTCTCAGCCTAACCGAAAGTAATCTTTATAAGAAGATACATATAAAAAGCGGAACTCTGTATTGCCAGGGTTCCGCTTTCTTTTTGTAGATGTCTTAATGCTCAATCTCTCTACCAGCCTATAAATAATGCAAACTATCAATAATAATCAGTCTTTGTTTAGTAATTAGTAATACATCAAAATCAGATGGTATATAGTATATCTCGGTAAAATAATTATTATCTTTTTGTTTTGCCACCGCCAATCCGTTGTTCCTTCCTTTTCTCATACAGCCAGTTGTTACACCATATATAGAGAAAAACTAGCAAACCTAAGACGACGCTCAGCATTAGAGCAAATTCCCAAATTGATATCATAGAATGTGTCATTACTTTTAAAATTCTGGTGCAAAGATGAAAAAAAGGAGCCAAACAATATGTTAGACTCCCATGGCAGGTGTTAGATTCCCGTGATTTGGGTGTTAGATTTGTGACGAATCTAACACTTTCCGACGTTTTACTACGTAAAATCAAGACTTTCGTGCATGATTATCTCTCCATTCGTTTGTGGTAAAGCCAGTAGCTTCTTTAAACTTGACCTGAAGATGACTACGCGAAAAGCCACAAGACTCGGCTACGGTTTCTGTTGAATACTCCGGATGTTCTATAATGAGACGCTTAGCCTCCTCCAAACGAAGGTCGGAAAGCCAAATACGGAAAGTCTTACCCTCTACCTCGCGAAGGTACTGCACAAGCTGGCGCTTGGGGATATTCAGCCTAGTAGCTAGCAATGTACTATTAATTTCAGACGAGGCATAACCCTGATTCTTTATCCAACCTTCAATAAGAGCTTTGGTCATCTCTTTTCGTTCTTCGCTCATAACGGCTTTAACAGCTACCGTACCTGTTTCTCCACCATCAGCATTCACTTCGTCTTCGACCTCTGCTACTATGATATTACTCATTTGCCGGATATTGTATCCCAGAGCCAAGAAGCAAACAATATAGAACACAAGCGCGATAAAGAAAAACGGTCCTATAATTACAAGCAAAGGAGTGTAGAATATACTGAAAGCTATACAAAGAGCCGATATCCAAAGAAGCTTAGTACATGTGCGCATATACATATTAAATAATACAGGCTCTTGTCCCGATTCCTCATCCACCATTTTACGTATACGGCGAATTTCCTTCATAGGATATAATATAAAGAAGACAATAGTAAAGAAATACAGCAGTCCCATTATATATAAAGCACCCTTCATGTGCATACTGCCATAATACAAATAGCCACCAACAAAAGTGCATAGAATAAGCACCATAGCTGTAATAGCCATGATCAGGAATTTACGATAATAGTTATTGCCACAACCGATACGCAGAATAGAGTAAGATAATATATACGCTATCGGTGAGTAGAACAGAATATTAATAACTGCGCCAACATCGTCGCCTTGAACTCGAAAACCGAAAACCATCTGCATTATGTAGTGTACGGCAAACAATAACATGGCAAAAGCCAAAAGCCAACGTACAATCTCGTACGCTCTTGTAGTGTCAGCCTTCTGAAGAGATGACAATACAAGAGCGAAGAACAAAGTCAGCGATACCCCCATCAAGCTGGCCTGAATAATTAATAGAACATTTGATATATCTTGCATCTTACTGATAATTAAAACACACCGCATAAAATCAATCGACTTTATGCGGTGCACGGTTTATCTTTTCACATCACATCTTATCCTTAACTGGAGTAAGATATGCCTGCGAGTCTGCATCATTTCTTTTCTTTCAGCAAATCGCGGATTTCAGTGAGCAACTGAACATCTGCGGGAGGTGCCGGAGGTGTAGCAGGAGCAGCAGGGGCTTCTTTTTTGCGATTCAATGCGTTAATACCCTTAATCAACAAAAATACAGCGAAAGCGATAATCAGAAAGTCGAACACTACCTGGATAAAGTTTCCGTAGTTAAGGCTTACCTCTGGAGTAATCACCTTATCACCCTCAAGAACCGCATCTTTCATTACAATCTTTAAGTCGGTGAAGTTTACACCGCCTACCAGCAAACCTACTGCCGGCATAATCAAATCGCCGACTACCGATGATACGATTTTTCCGAACGCACCACCAATGATGATACCCACTGCCATATCTACCACGTTACCGCGCATGGCAAATGTCTTGAATTCTTGTAACATTTTCTTCATGTCTAAATACTGTTTAGTTTGTAATTAATTTGCTATTGTTGTAAAAAAGAATCATTTCCTCTTAAATACTGTCTCATAGTCGCGTTTTGCTGCCGGCACTGTCCATTCTTCGGGAATAAACTTCCACTGGTTAAGCGGTTTCGGGTCGAGTTGCTTCTTCTCTTCTATGCGCTTCATCAGATAGTAGCGAAGATCTTTCTCTGTCGATGTGACGATGCGGCTCTTCAGCTCCTTTTTCGGTATGCCGGCACCCTTAGTCAGCAAGTCGCCTCCACCATTGCCACGGTATGAGTTGATAGCTACTTTATATATCTTATCCATCTGGAACGGAGTGCCGTCGGCCATGCTCTTTATATCTACGCGACTGCCTTCTGGCTTGGTAACGTCTACCGTATAGATAATACCTGCCGCAGAATCAAAGTTGAACGTGGGGTTCTTGAAACGGCCAAAACCCGACATTGAATCATCCAACAGCAGCAGATGGTCTGAAGCCGACTTCATCCGGTTAGTCCACAGTGCGTAAGACATCTCTAAGAAACCCTTTATCTCCTTACCGCTCAACTTCATGGTGTACAGCATGTTCTCGTACCTATACAAGTTGAACATATCGCTTACGTAAATATCGCCCTCCTTAATTTCGGCTGTAGGCGAAAGCGGAGCACAGAACGAAATTTCGGCTCCTGTAAGATCCATTTGCAACTGATGCAGCAAGTCGATAAACGCCGACGGACCAAAGAACGCGTCCTTCGATGATATGGTGCTCGACATACGTCCTATCTTACGCGACACGAAATCGAGAGTAGCCTTATACTGAGGGTCGAACGTCTTCATGAAAGTCTGGTCTACGGGGTAAGCGTCGAGTTCGGTTATTTGTCCCGAAACCTCTTTCTTCACCAACTTACCGTTCTTTTTTACTACCTTTATCGTTACATCCGATACGCAACGCGCCGCATTAGAAGGGCCGGTAATCAATACCGAGTCGCCAGCCGCATTCACCACCTTACGGCAATGACGCTGATGATCGTGCCCCATAAACACCACATCGAATCCCGGCACATTACGAGCCACTATCTCCGATCCGTTTTCTATAGCGTCGCCCAGACGGTTGCCCTCCGGTCCGGCGTGAAACAAGCCTATAATAATATCGGGCTTCTCTTTCTCCTTAATAATCTTCACCCAATAGCGAGCGGTGGTCTCCATATCGTCAAAACGGAGTCCGCTCCACAGCTGCTCGGGCAACCAAGACGGAATGGCGGGCGTAATCATTCCCAGCACAGCCACCTTTACCCCTTCACGCTCCAGCACCTTATAAGGAGGCAGATACGGTTTATTGGTTCTTGTATCTATGATATTTGCGCCCAGCACGGGGAACTTGCACTGACTCACCCAGCGGTCGTAAACGGCATGTCCCGGCTCCACGTCGTGATTACCCATGTTACCCAAGTCGTAACGCAAGTAGTTCAGCATCGAGGCGCATACATGCTCAGTCTTGGTATCTATATAATTATAGTAATACGCTATGGGCTGGCCTTGCAGTATATCTCCGTTATCTACCAGCATAAACGCATCTTTATATTGTGAGCGTCGCTCGTTGACTAAAGAACTGAGTCGCGCCAAGCTTCCATTCTGCGGTTTACGGGTTATGAAGTTATACGGGAAATAGCTTCCGTGCACATCGCTAGTCTCTATTATGTTAAGCACCACTTCTTTTTTCGCTGCACTATGCGCTCCAAGCGACCATACACTTCCTACTAATGCCAACATTAACAATAATCTTTTCATCTTTACCGGTTATAAATCTTTTTATTCGTAAAAAACCACGTCACAGCGACATTTTGTCACTGCCGTATGACACAACAACACTCTTTTATCTGTAATCGGTTTAGATTACAAAGCCCAAAGATAAAAGTTTTTAATGGCTTTCAAACAGTACACGCCTAATAATTTGTCACCTAATACCAAAAAACAGTCCACATTTAAATAGTGATGGCATATCATTTGCACCCACACAGAAAATTAAACAACTGACTATATGGCTTACATAGACTATTACAAAATTCTTGGAGTTGACAAAACGGCAACACAAGACGACATCAAGAAAGCATTTCGTAAGCTGGCACGACAATATCATCCCGACTTAAATCCTAATGACGCTAACGCCAAGGAAAAATTTCAGGCGATAAACGAAGCCAACGAAGTGCTTAGCGACCCCGAAAAGCGTAAGAAATACGATGAGTACGGTGAGAACTGGAAACATGCCGATGAATTCGAAGCTCAACGCAAGGCCTACCAGAACCAGCAAGGCGGCGGAGGCGGCGACGGCGAGTATTGGTATTCTACAGACGGCACGCACTTCAGCGGATTCGGAGGCGAAGGCATGCACGGATTCGGCGGTAACGGAAGTGGATTCTCTGACTTCTTCGAGGAGTTGTTCGGACACCGTGGAGCCGGTACGGGACGTGGAGCGCATGGCGCTTTTAAAGGACAAGATATTCATGGCGAGTTGCAACTTACGCTGCGTGAGGCTGCCACTACACACAAGCAGACTTTCAGCGTAAACGGCGAGAATCTGCGTATCACGGTTCCTGCGGGTATAGCCAACGGACAAATCATCAAGCTGAAAGGACACGGTGGCAAGGGCTTAAACGGCGGACCGGACGGCGATTTGTACATCACGTTCAATATAGCCGATGACCCAGTATTCCGTCGTAAAGACAACGACCTGTATACCGATGTAAACATCGACCTGTATACTGCCGTATTAGGAGGAGAAGTAACCGTAAACACCTTAGACGGACAAGTAAAGCTAAAGGTTCGTCCGGGCACACAGAACGATGCCAAGGCACGCTTGAAGGGAAAAGGATTCCCTGTATATAAGCAAGACGGCACGTACGGCGATTTAATAGTAACTTATCACGTAACCATACCTACCACACTGACCGACAAGCAGAAAGACTTGTTCCGCCAGTTGCAGCAGGGATAAACTCCTAAAACAAGACAACTATGCAGAACGATTTGATTATTATCACCGACTATTGCAGCCAATGCAACATCGAACCCGATTTCGTCTTGATGTTAGGCGAAGACGGACTGATAAACATAGAATACATCGACAATACGCGTTGTTTCCCTGCCTCGCAGCTGAACGACTTGGAACGGTACGCTCATCTCTATTACGATCTCTCTATAAACATAGAGGGCATTGACGCTATCCGTCATCTGCTAAACCGTGTAGAGACGCTGCAAAAAAGAGTGCGTTTCCTTGAAAACGAACTTCGATTCTACAAATAATAAATACTCCACATTTTAGTTATCCTAGCCCAGACTTACATGATTGATATGTAGGTCCGGGCTTTTCTGTGTTAATATAATATAATTATATACCGCATATTAATACGCCGTATTCATTAAATCCGTACTTTGTTCGTAAAATATGTTAATGCTTCAAACTAAGAGAGAAACCAAATATGGCAACGAACGAAAAACAACTCACACTACTTGCCCTTACGCTCTTGTGTAGCCCCTTGGCTCATGCACAACGACTTTTGCCTCCAGAGCAAAAAGACTCCATAGCCATCAAGAGTAATGTCATTAAGGTGACAGACATACACCCCGCCAAAGGCATGGTAAACAATACGCTCGATATACTTAGCGGTCAGGCAGCCGGTGTAAACGTAACGTCGAACGGCTTAGACCGAATGGCGATGCTAAACAGCGTGCGTGTGCGTGGTACTACCTCTATCACCGGAGGAAACGACCCGCTGGTGCTTATAGATGGCGTAACTTCGGATGTAACTACCCTTTCCACCATCTACCCCGCCGATATAGAGAGCTTCAGGATATTGAAGAACGCTGCCGAAACCGCCATGTACGGCTCTCGCGGAGCCTCTGGTGTAATAGAGGTGAAGACCAAGAAAGGCACCGGGCGAGGATTCCAGATTTCGTACGAAGGAAACGTGGGTTTCGAGAAGATGTATAAACGCCTGCAGATGCTCGACGCCACCGAATACGTGGCTACAGCCAAAACCATGGGAGTGCATTGCAACAATGCCGGATATAACTCGGACTTATACAAAGCCATCACCCATACGGGCATGGTGAACAATCATTACCTAGCATTCAGCGGCGGAAACCCGCAGTCCAACTACCGAGCTTCTTTCGGAGTGATGGATCATAACACCATCATCAGAGATAAAGACTACGGAGTATTCGTGGCAAAGATAGACGTTACGCAGAAAGCGTTTAACGACAAGTTTACGGGCGACTTCGGCGTATTCGGCTCTTCGTTCAAGAACCATGACATCTTCGATACCCAAATGCTGTTCTACTCGGCATCTTGTCAAAACCCTACCTACTCTTCCGTAGCCGACAACAATGGCAATTGGCCGAAAAACGAAACAGCCTATAAGATTAATCCCCCTGTGCTGTTGCTCGATGAGAAGAGCGATTCTAAAGACCTCAATTTCGACGCGCATATCAAACTGAGCTACGATTTCAATCCCTATTGGCGCATCTCTACTTTCGGCTCTTACCTTTACGGTTCTACAGAAAACTCACAGTTCTGCCCCACGCTAGTATGGGCGCAAGGCAACGTGTATCGTGGCGAGTTCAAGAAAGAAGAATGGCTGGGTAATCTGTCGCTCGATTTCAACAAGAAGATAGGCGTACACAATATCTCGGCACAGCTGAGCGGCGAATACCGCACTCTGCGTAAAACCGCCTTCTGGGTATACGCCAAAGGCATCACCTCTAACGTTTTCGGCTACGAAAACTTGGGCGTAGCCTCTACCCGACCCTACGGAGGCACCGAGAGCACATACGAAGACCAGTCGCTGGCTTCTGTTATGGGTAGCGTAACCTACAGCCTTAAAGACCGATATTCGCTATCCGTAAACGCACGCGGAGACGGATCGTCTATGGTGGGCGACGACCATACTTGGGGCTTCTTCCCCTCAGTATCGCTTTCATGGGATTTGAAGAAAGAAAGTTTCCTTGCCCATGCCAAGCACCTGTCGCTCTTAAAACTGCACACCGGCATCGGTCAGGCAGGTAACTTGGGAGGCATCTCTGCCTATACCACCATGAACACCGTGAGCCCAACCGGAATAGTCCCAGTAAAAAGCTCGCCTACGGTAACATTAGGTACGGTGAGAAACAATAACCCCGACCTTAAATGGGAAACCAAGACCACATTCAACATTGGTGCCGACCTTGGCTTCTTCGCCAACCGACTGATGCTTACCGCCGAATATTACTACTCTAAGACTTCGGATATGCTTTACGCCTACGAGGTACCCGTACCCCCGTTCGCCTACAACAAGCTGTTGGCCAACATCGGCTCCATGTCAAACCGAGGATTCGAAATAGGCTTTTCAGTACAGCCCATCAGCAAAAAAGACATGGAGCTTAACGTCAACATGAACCTGTCTTTCCAGAGCAACAAGCTGATATCGCTTAGCGGAAACTACAAAGGCATGGAGATGTCGGCAGCCAACGTAACCGCTATAGGCGGACTCGACGGAGCTGGACAGAACGGAGGCGACAACAACGTGGTATATCAGATAGTGGGCCAGCCACTCGGAGTATTCTACCTGCCACACTGCAAAGGGCTGATAAAAAACGATAACGGCAGCTACTTTTACGATATAGAAGACCTCGACCACAACGGAAAGATAGACCTTAGTGACGGAGGCGACAGATACGTGGCAGGACAAGCCACCCCGAAAGTAACCTTAGGCTCTAACATCAGCTTCAGATATAAGGACCTTTATGTAGCCTTGCAGATGAACGGTGCTTTCGGCCATAAGATATTCAACGGAACAGGGCTGGCATACAACAACATGTCAAGCTTCCCCGACTATAACGTACTGAAAGGTGCTCCGCAGAAAAACATAGTAGACCAGCGTGTATCCGACTATTGGCTTGAAAAAGGAAACTACCTAAACCTTGAGCACCTCACCATAGGCTATAACGTGCCGCTAAAGAGCAATGTAATACGCTCACTGCGCGTATCGTGCAATATCAGTAACCTTGCCACCATTACAGGTTACAAAGGACTCACGCCTATGATAAACAGCTATGTAGTAAACAGCACTATGGGTATAGACGACAAGCGAAACTACCCCGTATACCGCACCTACTCGCTTGGTTTAAGTGTACAATTCTAAAAAACGTAACACCATGAAAAAGATAATAAGCTACATATTAGCCCTGCCATTGATGATATGCGCATACGGTTGCCTTGACGAGAATCCCAAAGACCAGGTAGACCCGGAAGCCATCTACAATAACGCCGACAATATCTATAAGAACGCCGTGGCATCGCTCTACAATTATATAGGCAGCAATAAAGAGTCAGAAGGACTTCAGGGAACCTGCCGAGGCATATACGATTATAACACGATCACCACAGACGAGGCGATGATTCCCATAAGAGGCGGCGACTGGTACGACGGCGGCTTGTGGGAAAACATGTACAAGCATCAATGGACAGCCAATGACAATTACCTGTACGATATATGGAAATACATATATAAGGTAATAGTACTCTCTAACCAATCGCTCTCTGTTATAGATAGCCATAAGAGTCTGCTATCCACAAATCAGATAACAGAGTTCACAGCCGAAGTAAGAGCCGTACGCGCCCTGTTCTATTACTATGCCATGGATATGTTCGGCAATATTCCGCTGGTTACCTCGCACGATGCAACCTTAGAGCAAGTGGTTACAAACAAGCGTAGCGAAGTATTCAAGTTCATAGTAAACGAGCTGCAAGCCGTAGCCCCAGTGTTGGCGGATGCCCGCTCTAACACCCCCGGCGATTACTATGGACGTGTAACACGCCCTGTGGCACATTTCCTGCTGGCCAAGTTAGCTCTGAACGCAGAGGTTTACTCTGACGACAACTGGACTGACGGCAATCGGCCCGACGGCAAGAACATCTACTTCACCGTAAACGGAGAGAAGAAGAACGCTTGGCAAGCCTGCATCTGGTACTGTCAGCAACTAACCGACGAGGGATACGAGCTTGAGACCGATTACACCTCAAACTTCATCGTACATAACGAGAACTCCAAAGAGAACATCTTTACCATCCCTCTCGACAAGAATCTCTACCCCAACGAGTATCATTATCAGTTCCGCTCTCGCCACTACAAGCATGGCGGTGCCTACGGATGCGCAGCCGAAAACGGCACTTGCGCCACCGTTTCTACGGTAAAGGCGTTCGGCTACGGCACAAGTCAGGTAGACCCACGATTCTACATCAACTTCTATGCCGACGAAGTATCTGTAGACGGAAACAGAATTTATCTTGACAACGGCAAGCCATTAGTTTACATGCCGCTTGAGCTGAAGCTTAACCTTACCGACAGTCCGTACAAGCAAACCGCTGGAGCGCGTGTAAAGAAATACGAAGTAGACCGCACGGCCTATGCCGACGGAAAGCAGGTAGACAACGACATAGTTCTATACAGATATGCCGATGCCCTGCTGATGCAAGCCGAGGCTAAGATACGCAACGGCGAAGACGGACAGGCAGAGCTTAACGCCGTAAGAGAAAGAGCCGGAATGCCGCCCGTAGAAGCCAATCTGGACAACATCCTTAAAGAGCGTCTGCTGGAGTTGGTATGGGAAGGCTGGCGACGCCAAGACCTTATACGATACGGCAGATACACCGAAGCTTACGATCAGCGCACTCCCACCGAGGGCGAGGGCACAGGCTTTACCACCGTATTCCCCATACCGCAAAAATGCCTTGACCTTAACAAGAAGCTCGTGCAGAATTACGGCTACAAATAACTGTGTGAAGCCGCATATCATGAAATAGCGCGTATCAAAATACAGCCAATCCGTTCACGGTTTTAGCATGAATGGATTGGCTGTTATGTTTTGGCTATTTCCCAAGAGACTTAAACATTTTAGCAATGCACTTTTTCTTCTGCTCCATGTTAGGGTGAACATAGAGGTTGAGAGTTGTAGTTATGTTAGCGTGTCCCAGCAATACACTTACGGTCTTATAGTCGCAGTTGCTTTCAATGCAGCGAGTAGCAAAGCTGTGGCGTAGTCCGTGGTATTTCAACCGAGGAATACCAAGACGACTCATCAGCCGATGATAATAATTGCGGTAGGTTCGTGGCTCTGTAGGCTTTTCCTCGTTGGTCAGCACATAGAAGTTCTCGTTCACCACCTTTTTCAGAGGTTTTACCATTGACAAGAGTTCCTTGTTAATAGGTATCTCACGACAAGAGTTCTTTGTCTTTGGAGTGTTAATAAGCAACTCTGTATATTTGCGTTCACCCTCTACAATGTAAATGCGCTCAATTGTACGATTCACAGTAATAGTGCCGTTATCAGTATTGATGTCCGACCACTTCAAACCGCATATCTCGCCAATACGCAAGCCTGTGGTAAGACTTACGTAAATACCGAGGTTGCGGAACGTAAAGTTCTGCTTTATGAAATTGAGAATCTTTTTGTGATGTGCCACTGTCAGTACCTCTATTCCTTTATTAGCATCCACTGTAGGGTACTTGATATCCCACTCGCAATAGCTCATCCATTCATTCTTTACGCCGAACTTCATCACCATTTTCAAGACAATAAGAATATCTTTCACTGTTTTAATGCTTAGTCCGTCATTCAGTTTTTTCAATACGAACTCCTGCACAAGTTTCTCACTAAGAACCTCACAATCGCCAAACGATGGCAGAATGTGGTTTTCCAGAACTAACACATAAGCAGCGTAAGTAGACTGCTTAACGTAGCGTTGCTTATCGCTCTTCCAAGTTAACGCAATTTCTCTAATTGTTTTTGTTGTCATGTAATCCTTAATTTTTAAGATATACACAAATTTGAGAAATTAAAGAAATAAGGTCCCAAATCTCAGATTCCCGGAGTTTACGGGAGAGTGGGAAAGGATGAGATTGGATGTTTTCACAGAACGTATAATGCGTAAAAACAAAAACAACCAATCCAAACTTCCACTTACAATTTCAGCCCAATATGGGTTAGTTGACCAGATAACTTTTTTCAATAAGGTTATAGCAAGTACAGATATGTCAAGCTATTACCTATTAAAGAAAGGTGAATTTGCTTATAATAAAAGCTATTCATCAGATTATCCGTGGGGTGCAATAAAGAGGCTTGATAATTATGACCAAGGGGCATTGTCTTCTCTTTACATCTGTTTCGCTCCACAAAATAATGTTGTATCAGATTTTATACTGCAATATTTTGAGTCTCCAAAATGGCATAAAGGAGTTTCTGAAATTGCCGTTGAAGGCGCACGAAATCATGGACTTCTCAATGTATCTGTTCAGGATTTCTTTCATACATACCATTATGTACCAAAGGATAAGAAAGAGCAAATCAAGGTTGCTAAATTATTGATGCTTCTTGATGAGCGCATTGCAACCCAAAGCAAAATCATTGAGGATTTGAAGAAGCTAAAATGCGCAATTATTGAAAAGTTGTATTCTAAAATTCAAGGCAAAGAATATTCATTTGGGCAATTATTTGAGGTTGTTAATGAGCGCAACAAGCAAATGAAATATTCCAATATACTTTCAGCAAGCCAAGAAAAAGGCATGGTGAATAGAGATGACCTTAATTTGGATATTCAATTCGAACGTAGCAATATCAACACTTACAAAATTGTAAGGGCTGGAGATTATGTTATTCATTTGCGTTCATTTCAAGGAGGTTTTGCTTTTTCTGACAAGTTAGGCGTGTGCAGTCCTGCATATACAATACTACGCCCAAAGGAAGTTTTGGAGTATGGTTATCTTTCTTATTTTTTTATGTCTCGTCAATTTATAAAATCATTGATACTTGTAACCTATGGCATTCGTGATGGTCGCTCTATAAATGTAGAAGAGTGGCTAGGCATGAAAACAAAGTTACCTTCCAAAGAAGAACAACGCAAGATATTAAACGTTCTCTGTTGTTTTGATGAAAAAATTCAAAATGAAGAAAACATGTTGAACAAGTTATCAAAGCAGAAGCAATACTTACTTCGCCAAATGTTTATTTAAGCATTTGGCGAAACAGGTAAACTTTATATAATACCAAACTCTCTTAGAGATCAAGGTTTAGCAAATGAACATCACCGATATTAAGATTGTCTTGGGCTAGCTTGTCGGCTATATTCCCTAATAAATCTCCAAGTTCCGTCATGACAAAGCAGCCTCCACCAATAGATTATCCTTGATATATTCTATCATATCATCGGATGCCATGCCGTCTTTGGCCATACCTATAATATCCATGACTTTACGTCCTTGCTGAGCATAAGCTCGTTTCCATTCTTCGCCATGTGATTTTGCGCGTAGCTCACCGTATGGAAGATTTACATTCTCACAGATAGACTTGTCCAAAGCTTCAATATCTGCTTTTGACAAATACTCATTGTCTGCCTGGCGATTAGCTTCAAGCATATAATAAGCGTCATCCGTTCCTTTAGAAACACAACTGTTTATCATTGCTTGTAATTCTTTATCACACTGTGGGTCACCCTTTATACAATTATAAAGGACTGAAGGTACAGGTCCATCGGGCAATGCGCAGAATTCGTCAGAAACCATAGGGAATCCATACTTTGCCAAATGTGCAATATTGGCAAAATATATAACCTTGAACACGTGGTAATAGTCTAACCCTTTTGTTTTGTTCAAGATGTATAGTACAATCTCTGTCAGTTTCTGCTTGTCGAAGTTTGTCATTCCAAATGCTATTTAATTGATTACAAAGTTAATGCATATCATTCACAGCACAAATTTTTCTTTTGCAAAATATAATATTTTCAAATAAAGCTAGGTGTTTTTTAAAATCCTTAATGCCATATATTGCAGAAGCAATACTTGCTCCGTCAGATGCTCATATAAACATCTGGCGAAGCAGATACTGCTTTTGAGAATTGTACAAGCCAAGTAAACTTTTCTCAGTTTCTATTTTATTGTCAATATGCTTCAATATTGAATAAATCCTCTTTTGTTTTTCCAAAGAGGGCAGTTTTATACTTGCCTTTTCAAAATCTGCCTTACAAAGGTTAAACCTCGTACTCCCTTGTGCATAGGGATAAATGAATTTTCGGAATGGTGTTGAAGAAACATAGTAAGATAGATACGGAGAAAAAGCAACCTCCGTATTTGTTATATGAACGCCAAAACAAAAGCTGTTCAGATAGACATTCTTCTTACCCTCAAATCCGCAACTAAGCTCTTCAGCGTCCTTCTTGCGTCTAAACGTCCTCTCATCACTGAATTAGCAGATAA